>QMCE01000247.1_pt1 | contig 99452 bp, 82 predicted proteins | sample 1821851 | NCBI WGS metagenome assembly QMCE01 (sample SAMN09453174, study PRJNA476694) | Termite gut metagenome, whole genome shotgun sequencing project. | isolation source: worker | host: Odontotermes sp. | place: South Africa:Pretoria | collected 2016-01-28
CCCTGCTCGGCAGCTTTGCTTAAGCTGCCGCCGCCGCCCTGCATGTACACATCGCCGCCGTTGCCCGCCGGGCCGTCCAAAGCCAGTTTGTCAATAGCGGTAGTGCCCGCGTAGCCCACCAGTTCCACGGTCATGCCGGTTTCGGCTTCAAATTGCTCGGCAATGTCTTTATAGTAGGTTTCTACCAGCCCTTCGCCAACCCACACAATCAAGTTGCCTTCCAGCGCGCCTTCTAAATCTGCCCAGGGGTCTGGGGCATCGCTGCCGCTGTTTACGGAAGTGCTATCGGCCTGCTGGCTTTGCGACGCGCCGGAAGAGGAAGGCTCTCCGCGATTCCGCTCGGCACCGCAACCCGCCAGTAACGTAAACGTCAACAGCAGCGCCAGTGCCAACGCGCCCATTTTGTGCAATCCTTTTTTCATATCCATCCTCCTGTTTGATGCAAACTATAGTGGCACAGGTGCTTGCAGCAAAAGCACAAATACATGCCTGGCCAAAAACAGTTTCGGACAACCGTTCCGAAACCGCCGTGGCAATAATGGGCCCAAATAGGGCTTTGGCTACAAAACTGCGCTCCCGATGGGAATAATACTATACCAAATGCACAGGAAAGTGTGTCACGCGATTGCGTGAAATTAGCACAATATTGTTCTAGACCGGCCGAGCCTGCGAACCGCCCTGATGGTATTTTCGCAGGCGGGTGGGAGAAATGCCCGTTACCCTTTTGAACACACGGCTGAAATAGTTGGTATCGGCATAACCGGTTTTTAGCGCAATACCGGTAATGGGTTCATCGCTCTCCGTCAGCATCACCATGGCTTTGCTCACCCGCACGGTGTGCACATATTCGGTAATGGTTTGGCCCAGGTAGCGCTTAAACAGCCGGCACAGGTAGTATTTGCTGATATAAACTTTGGCGGCAAGTTCGTCTATGCTCAGCTCCTCATCGTATCGCGCGTCTATCAAAGCCAACACTTCACTAATGCGGTTATTGTTCCGCACGCGGGCCAGGTGCTCGCCATGGGTAATCAGCCGGGCCACCTGCCCGCGCAAAAGAAGGGTAAACAGCTCGTATATCCGGGCTTTGCACGCAAGCTCGTAACCAAGCGCGCGTGCTTGCATTTCATCGCAAATGCTCTGAATGCACGCAGCCATCGCCTCATCTCGAAATAGGTTTGTAAACAAAATGCCGCCGTCCAGAATAGGCCGGATATACTGTATTTCGGCTTTATCCAAGCCGCGCCCGCCCAGAATATTCAAATCGATGATGATGCAGTAAAGGCGCAGGGGCGTTTCCACCTCAGAACAGCCGTGCAACTCGCCGCTGTTGCACAGCAAAATATCACCCGCGCGCACATGAATGCGCTTGGCATCCACATCGGCCAGCAAGCCGCCTTCCAGCACATATACCAGCTCCACCTGCTCGTGCCAGTGGGGCATGTATAATAAACCCGGCCAGTCCCGTTCGTGATAAAACGCATACACACGAATATCCCTGTCGGGCATGGGCACGTCCTCATGGATGTTGGGTCGATGCCAGTTTTTCATTGTTTTACCTCTGTTAGCGTGCAGACACCCGCGACACCCAACACCGGCCGCCCCCCAAGCCGGTGTATACATGCTTCGGCCTGCTGTTTCAGCACCCCCCATGGGCAGCTGTGCTGAATCCATGTTGTTGCCTTGGTTTTAGTGCATTTTCGCTCGAATGGGTACACTCTGCGGCACAATAATCCCTCTTGTCCGTTGAATAATTATGCCACAGCGTCAGAGCATCGGCAAGTATCAAACCATTGCAAAACAACGGGGTAAAACAAAAAAGACACCGCTTGCTGACACAAGCAATGCCTTTTCCCTCCGATATACCGGAAGTTTTGCCTAGTACGCACAATGTCGTACTAATTCACTGGTGGGAGAAGATGGATTCGAACCATCGAAGCGAAACGCAACAGATTTACAGTCTGCCCCCTTTGGCCACTCGGGAATTCTCCCCCAACGCTTTGCCATTATAGCAAATACCCCTGTGGAATGCAAGCCCTGTTTTAGCCAGCGCGCGGCCCGGCATGAAGTGGTTCGGGCGCGTTGGTAATAGCCGGGGGCGGCTGTTCCCGCGTTTAATCCAAATTTAGTTTTTTGCCCAGGAAGTGCCAGGACAGCCACCAGCAGATACCCGCGAACACCAGGTTGACGGCGATGAAAATGCCCGCGAACAGCCACATGAGGCCCAGGGCGTTGCCCAGGGTGGCAACGGGGTCGCCAATCACAATAAATTGATCAAAGAAGCTCACGAAATCGCGGTTGGATTGCCCAACAATGGCCACCACGGGCAGCAAAATCAAGGGTATCATCGCAATCATCTGTGCGTAGTTCAAAATAAGGTAGCCCAAAAAGCTGCCGCCCACCTTGCTGCTGGTAAGCTTGGTGCCAATGGCGATGGAAGCGTAGAAGCGAATCAGCGTGGTGACGACCACCGTCAGCACGAACACCACAATCAGCCCGATGATAGACCACAGGATGCCCGGAGGCAGGCTGTACAGGTGGATGGTGACTATTTGTCTGCCGTTCGCATAGCCGGTATAGCTGGCGCCAAACAGGCTTTCGGCAAAGCCGGGGATAAAAATGAGCCCGCACAGGATGGCTGTGATAATGCCCAGCACACACCAAATGCTGTGGGCCAGCAGGCGTGCGCCCAGCTGGGTAGACGTTTTGACGGGCAGGGTGTTGGTGAGATAGCTTTCACCGCCCACCATGCTTTTGAAAAAGCGCATCACCACAAACACAAAGGCCAGTATCACCACCGCCACCAGCACCAATGTACCCATGCTGCCGGCCAGTACCTCCAGCAGGTTGCCGGCGGGTTCCCAAATATAAGGCGCAATCACCAGCATCAGCCGCAGCACGGCCGCCATCGCCACGGCCATGCCAAACAGAGGCCCCAGGCTGCGCACGCAGTTGCGCATCTCGTACTTAAACACTTTGCCTAGCATCTGTATACCTCCCGGAACAGAGCGTCCACGCTCTTGCCCTGATTCTCGCGTATCTCGTCCACGGTAGACACCAAGCTGATATTCCCCTCTTTTAAGAAAACAACCGTGTCCAAAATATTCTCTATATCGGCGATAAGATGGGTGGAAATAACCACAGTGGCGTCCTCGCGGTAGTTGGTGATGATGGTGTCCAGGATATAATCCCGCGCGGCGGGGTCTACGCCGCCAATGGGTTCGTCCAGCAGGTACAAATCGGCCCGGCGGCTCATCACCAGCACCAGCTGCACTTTTTCGCGCGTGCCCTTGCTCATGGTTTTCAGGCGCTGCCGGGGCTCCAGGTTTAGCCGCCTCAGCATGTCTTCGGCGCGGGCAGCATCAAAATCCGCGTAAAAGTCGCTAAAGTATTCCAAAAGGTCGGCCGGGCGCATCCAGTCGGGCAAATAGTCGCGCTCGGGCAGGTAGCTCACCTTTGCCTTGGTTGCAAGGCTGGGCGCGCCGCCGTTAATCAGCAGCTGGCCGCCGGTGGGCATCAGCAGCCCGCAGGCAATCTTTATCAGGGTGCTTTTGCCGCTGCCGTTGGGGCCCAGCAGGCCCACCACCTTGCCGCGCGGCAACTCCAAATTCACGCCGCCCAGCGCCGGCGGCCGGTTTTTTCGATACCGCTTTTGCAGGTTCTGGCAGCTCAGTACGTTATCCGTCATTTTCTTCCTCCTCTAAAACCATTTTCACACTGCCGCATATTTCATCCGGGGTGCAGCCCAGCGCGCGCATGCTTTGCACGTACCGCCCCGCTTGCCCGGCCGCCAGCTGCGCGCGCAGCGCGGCAATTTTGCCGGCATCGTCGGTTACAAACCTGCCCGCCGTGCGCTGGCTGTGCACAAGGCCCTGGTTTTCCAGCTCGGCCAGGGCGCGCTGCATGGTGTTGGGGTTTACCCCGGCCTCGGCGGCCAGCTCGCGCACACCGGGCAGGCGCGCCCCCGGCGGGTAAGTGCCGCACACCACCGCTTGCTCCATCTGCTCCACCAGTTGGGTATAGATGGGCCGGTCGTCTTCAAATTTCCATTCCAATGTGTGCTCCTTTCTGTGTCGTTGCATTAATCAGCTAATACAATAATACATATGGTTTTTGATTTGTCAAGCCCCAAAGCACACAAAATACAAAAAGATTACACTGCCCGCAAACGGTTGCTTTGCCAAGGCCTTTGTGGCAAAATGATTTTTGCATGGCTTATCGGGTAGTTCCCGGGGCCGGGTCACCGTCCGCGGCGGGGCCCGAAGGGCAAATTTTGGCTTAGTCATTGCCAGGGGCGAATGCGGATTGCCGAGGAGCAAACAAAATTTCCCGCGCCCGCTTTCAGCCGGTTTTTATTGGCTGAAAGCGCACGAGCGAGCGCACTTGCGAGCGAGGCGCGGGTGACTTTCAGCGATTTAGAAGTATGTGAGGAAGCGTATTCATCGTGAAGAAAGAACAAGAAAAAAAAGAGCAAGAGAAACAGGAAAACCAAAAACAAAGCACCAAAAACGTTAACGTACTGGCCTTTATATTCCAAAACGGCAAAACCTGCCTGCCCTGGATGATTTTGGCGGCACTGTCGATGCTGCTGGGCATTGTGGCCAACTTTTATGTGCCGCAGCTTATTCGGTTTGCGGTAGACAGCGTGATTGGCAGCCAGCCCAGCGCCCTGCCCGGCCCGCTCACCCATCTGGTGTATGCATTGGGCGGCGGCAGCCCGCAGGCGTTGCTTTGGGCCAGCGCAGGCGTAAGCGTATTGTTTGTGGTAGCCGCCGGGCTGATGACCTTTGTTTCCCGCACCGCCATGGCCACCGGCACAGAGCGCTTTTGCCAGCATTTGCGGCAGCGCCTGTTTCGCCATGTGCAAATGCTGCCCTTCAAGTGGCATGTAGACAACAAAACCGGCGATATTATCCAGCGCTGCACCAGCGATTTAGATGTGGTGCGCAACTTTTTGGCGGGCCAGATACTAGAGGTGGTGCGCACCTTCATCATGGTGGGCGTGGCCCTGGCCCTGATGTTTAGCATGAACGTGTGGCTCACGCTGGTATCGCTGGCGTTTATCCCCATCATCAGCCTGTACAGCATTATCTTTTTCAGGCTGGTGGGCAAGCGCTTTTTGGTGGCCGATGAAGCCGAGGGCGACTTGACCGTGGCCGTGCAGGAAAACCTGACCGGTGTGCGCGTGGTGCGCGCCTTTGGGCGCGAGCGCTTTGAGCTGGAGCGCTTTGACGAAAAAAACCACCGCTTTGCCAACCTGTGGATGAAGCTGGGCAAAATATTAAGCGTTTACTGGGGCGTAGGCGACACAGCCTCCGGCTTTCAGATTTTTACGGTGGTGGTAGTGGGCGCGGTGTTTGCCGCGTGGGGCATCATCACCGCGGGCGAGTATGTGGTGTTTGTAAGCTACAACGCCACCCTGGCCTGGCCCATTCGCGCGCTGGGCCGTGTGCTGAGCGAGATGAGCAAAACCGGGGTATCGGTGGGGCGCCTGTGCGAAATATTGGACGCGCAGCCCGAGCCGCCCGAACCAAACGCGCAAAAGCCCAGCCTGTGCGCCGATATCCATTTTGAAAACGTAAGCTTTGCCTACGAGCAGCAGCCGGTGCTGAAAGACTTGTCCTTCACCATCCCGGCCGGCAGCACCTTTGGCATTTTGGGCGCTACCGGCAGCGGCAAAAGCACCATTACCTACCTGCTGAACCGCCTGTACGACCTGCCCGCAGACGGCGGCGCGATTAAGTTTGGCGCGGTGGATGTGCGCGATATCGACCGCCGCTACCTGCGCCGCAATGTGGGCCTGGTGCTGCAAGAGCCGTTCTTGTTTTCCAAAACCATCGAGGAGAATATAGCTATTGCCAGTGAAGACGGGGCGGGAGAGCAAACCCTGGACACCCCCGTGTATGGCCGCATGGGCGCACTGATGGCGGAGGAAACGGAGCTAGAACTCGACCGCGAGCGCATCCGCGCGGCGGCACGGGTGGCGGCGGTGGACGAAGCCATTGGCGAATTTACCGGCGGCTACCAAACCGTGGTGGGCGAGCGCGGGGTTACGCTGTCGGGCGGGCAAAAGCAGCGGGTGGCCATTGCGCGCACCCTGATGCTGAACGCCCCGGTGATGGTTTTTGACGACAGCATGAGCGCCGTAGACCTGGAAACCGATGCCAAGATACGCGCGGCCCTGCGCGAGGGCACGGGCAACAGCACGGTGATTTTGATTAGCCACCGCATCAACACACTGATGAAGGCGGACCGCATTCTGGTGCTGGAAGACGGCCACATGGCCGACCTTGGCACGCACGCCGAACTGATTGCCCGCGACGGGCCTTACAAACGCATTTACGACATGCAAAGCGAAGCCGCGGCCGAGGCGGGCGAAAGCCTGGAGGTGCTGGGCGGCGCGATGCAAGAACACCCCGGCGAAGGGGGGATACACTGATGCATGAAGAAGTATACGACGGCCCAAAAGGCTTTTCGCTGAAGACGTGGAAAAAAATGGGCCCGTTTGTACGCCCCTATGTGGGCAAAATGGCCCTGGTGGCCGCCGTGATGCTGTTTTTGGCGACGGTAGATATATCCATGCCCATTTTCCAGGCCTATGCCATTGATAACTTTGTGGCTACGGGCAGCCTTGCGGGCCTTGCGCCCTTCTCGGCGCTGTACGCGGTGCTGATTGTGCTGCAGGGCTTTGGCGTGGCGGTGATGGGCCGCGCGGCACTGTTCACCGAAATGAGCTTTGGGCGCGATTTGAAGCGCAAGACCTTTGTGCACCTGCAAACGCTGGGCCTAAGCTACTACAACCAAAACGCGGTGGGCTGGATACTGGCCCGCGTGATGAGCGACACGGGCCGCATTTCCGGCATGGTGGCCTGGGCGGCTACCGATATTTTCTGGTCGCTGTTCTATGTCGTTGGAACAATGGTAACCATGTTTATCCTCAACTGGAAGCTGGCCTTGATAGTGGCCGTTGTGGTGCCCTTTGTGGCGCTGATTACAGCCATTTTTCAGGGCAAGTTTTTGAAGGCGCACCGCACCATGCGCGCGGCCAACAGCAGGATTACCGGCGCGTACAACGAGGGCATTACCGGCGCGAAAACCAGCAAAACCCTGGTGATTGAAGACCGCAACTGCAAGGACTTTGGCAAGCTGGCGCACTCGCTGTATACGGCGTCTTTGCGCAGTGTGCGGCTGAACGCCATCTTTGTGCCCATCATCACGCTTTTTACGGGCATGGCCACGGCCGGGGTGGTGGTGCAGGGCGGCAACATGGTGTTGTTCGAGGAAATCTCGCTGGGCGAATTGTCGGCGTTTATCAGCTACGCCATTGCCATTATGGAGCCGGTGCAGCAAATTGCCCGCCTGCTAAGCGAGTTTGTGGCCACGCAAGCCAACATAGAGCGGGTAGACAGCCTGCTGAGCACCCAGCCGGGCATTGTGGACGCGCCCGAGGTGATAGAAAAGTATGGCGACACCTTTGCCCCCAAAACCGAAAACTGGGAAACGATACACGGCGACATTGAGTTTAAGGACGTGTGGTTTAAGTATCCCGATGGCGATGAATGGATTTTGGAAGACTTTAACCTCACCATCCCCGCCGGCACAAACGTGGCCCTGGTGGGCGAAACCGGCGCGGGCAAAAGCACCCTGGTAAACCTGGTAAGCCGGTTTTACGAGCCCACGCGCGGCCAGGTGCTGATAGACGGCGTGGACGCGCGCAAACGCAGCCAGCTGTGGCTGCACAGCCAGCTGGGCTATGTGCTGCAAAACCCGCATTTGTTTAGCGGCAGCGTGCGCGAAAATATGCGCTACGGCAAGCTTACCGCCACCAACGAGGAGATTTACGAGGCGGCGCGCCTGGTGAGCGCCGACACGGTGGTGGATAAATTGGAGCAAGGCTACGACACCGACGTGGGCGAAGGCGGCGACCGCCTTTCCACCGGCGAAAAGCAGCTGGTAAGCTTTGCAAGGGCCGTTTTGGCCAACCCGCCCATTTTTGTGCTGGACGAGGCCACCAGCAGCATAGACACCGAAACCGAGCAATTGATACAGAACGCCATCGCGCACATCCTGAAAGGGCGCACCAGCTTTTTGGTGGCCCACAGGCTCAGCACCATCCGCCACGCCGATTTGATATTGGTGGTGAAAAGCGGCAAAATTATAGAGCGCGGCACGCACGAAGAGCTGATGGCCCAACGGGGCTACTACCACAGCCTGTACACCGCCATGCGAATTGACGAAACGGCGTAAAGGCGGCGTGAAAGGCGTGCCCGTTCGCTTTGCGTCAACACGCCCCAATAGCCGAGAGGAAGGGCTGTATGGCCTTTCCTCTCTTTTGGCGTTTGCAAAACCGCCCCGCGCGGGTTATAATAAACCGTTGGAAATTACCGCCGCGCGCCGGAGGGCCACCGCATGCAAACCCCAGAAAAGCCTATACAACCCGTGCTGCTGGGCGCGGATATGAACTGCTACAGTATGGCGCGCGCCTTTCACGAGGCCTATGGCGTGAAAAGCCGGGCCTTTGCCCGCTGGCCTATGGGCGAAACCAAATATTCGCGCATTGTAGAGGTGTCTTTTGACGAAAAGATGGACACCGACGCCGTGCTGCTAAGCACTCTGGCCAGCTACGCCGCCGCAAACCCCGCCGCGCACAAAGTATTGCTGGGCTGCACAGACGATTACGCCGCCATGCTGATACGAAACCGCGCGGCACTGCAAAAAGATTATATTGTGCCGTACATTGACGCACAGCTGGCCGAAAGGCTGGTAAGCAAAGACAAATTTTACCAGTATTGAACCTTTGTGCTGCACAGCCCCGAAGACCTGCAGGGCCTTGCCCGCGCGCACCTGGGCTGGCCGCTGGTGCTAAAGCCCGCCAGCAGCATCGAATACTGGAAACACCCCTTCGATGGCATGAAAAAGGTGTATGTAGCAGACGACGAAGCGGCGGCGGAAAAGACCGTGCGCGCCATTTTTGCCAGCGGCTACGGCCAGGCGCTGATTGCGCAGGCGTTTATCCCCGGCGCGGACGACGGCATGCGGGTGCTGACGGCCTACTGCGACCAAAACGCCAAGGTGAAAATGCTGTGCCTTGGCCATGTGCTTTTGGAAGAGCACACCCCCAAAGCCCTGGGCAACCACGCGGCTGTTATCACCGAAGATAACCGCCCGCTGATGGACAGCCTGGCGCACTTTTTAGAAGCCATTGGCTACACCGGCTTTGCCAACTTTGACATTAAATACGACCCGCGCGACGGGCAGTACAAGGTGTTTGAAATAAACCTGAGGCAGGGCCGCAGCAACTACTATGTTACCGGCGCAGGCTGCAATTTGGCGCGCCTTGTGGTAGAAGACCGTATATACGGCCGCGATTTGGGCCAGCGGGTGTATGTGCCGGCCGGGCGCTTTTGGCATTCTATTCCCGCAAAAGTGGTGTGGCGCTACACCGCCGGCAAAGCCCTGGCCCAAACGGCCATGGACGCGGTGACCGCAAAGCAAGACACCACCACCCTGGGCTACCGCTACGACACGCGCCTGAACCCCCCGCGCCAGCTTTACCTTTGGGAGCACAGCCGCCGCTACTACAAAAAATACGCCGCCCACTGCACAAAACACAGGGATTAAACCAATGCAAAACGCCAAAGCCAAGGTGCTGGGTATTTTAGGGGGCCTGGGGCCCATGGCCACCGCCTATTTTTACCGCCGATTGATTGAATGCACCCGCGCAGAAACCGACCAGGAGCATCTGGATGTGGTGCTGTCGGGCAAAGCCACCACGCCGGACCGCACCGCTTTTATCATGGGCCAAAGCGCGGATGACCCCTTTGCGGTGATGGAAGCCGAGGCACAGCGCCTGGTGGCCTTTGGCGCGGGGGTGATTGCCATCCCCTGCAACACGGCGCACTATTTTTACCAGCGGCTAAACACGGTTATCCCCGTGCCGGTGCTAAACATGGTAGCCCTTACGGCCCACAAGGCAAAGGCGCTGGGCTTTGCAAAAGCGGGCATTCTGGCCACCACGGGCACGGTGGCCACCGGCACGTACCATCAAGCAGCCCAGGCGGCGGGCCTTGCCAGCGCCGTACCCACCGACGAGGACCAGGCCCTCTTGATGCGCCTGATTTACGAAGACATCAAGGCCGGGCGGCCACCGCGGATGGATTTATTCAGCCAAGTGGCAAGCCATCTGCGCGAAGCGGGCTGCGACGTGCTGATACTGGGCTGCACCGAGCTTTCGCTTTTGAACCAGGCGGGGCTGTTAAGCGGCCCGGGCCGGGGCGGCCCGTATTTAGACAGTCTGGACGTGCTGTGCGAGGCATCTATTGTGGCGTGCGGGCACGCGCCGGTGCGTATGGAATGGCCGAAAAAGGGAGGACCACTATGAGCGGTTTTACAGGCTTTACCGGCGCTGGGCGCGCGGAGGATAAGCACCCCGCCTTGCACGCCATGCTGGGGCGCATTGCCCACCGGGGCCCGGATGCGCGGGGCTTTTATGCCGATGAGCATATGGCCCTGGCCTATTGCGGGGCAGATGGCGGCACAAACGGCGAGGCGGCGCAAAACGAGGATGGCACGGTGGTGGCCGTGTGCGACGCCACCTTGTACAACTACAAAACCCTGCGCAGCCTGCTGGCGGATAAGGGCCACAGCTTCAAAACCGACGCGGTGGGCGAAGCTTTGGCGCACGGATACGAAGAATGGGGCGACGATTTGCCCTTAAAGCTGCGCGGGCCGTTCAGCTTTGCCATTTGGGATACGCGCCGCCGCGCGTTGTTTTTCGCGCGCGATTGTTTTGGCATCAAGCCCCTTTGCTATGCCTTGCCGCGCGGAGACAGCCTGCTGTTCGGCAGCGAAATCAAAGCGTTTTTGGGCCACCCCGCCTTTGAAAAGGCGCTTAACCCCAGCGCCCTGCGCGCCTATCTCTCGTTCCAGTACGCGGCGGGCAGCCATACCTTTTGGCAGGGTGTGCACCATCTGCCGCCGGGCCACACCGCCCGCTGGGACGGCAACAGCCTCGCCGCCACTGCCTATTTCGAGCCCCATTTTAAGCCCGACCCTGGCCTTAGCTTTGATAGCTGCGCCCAGCAGATAGACGCCGCCGTGAAGGAAAGCGTGGCGGCCCAGCGCGTGGGCGGCGCGTCGGCGTGCTTTTTGTCCGGCGGGGTAGATTCCAGCTACATTGCCGCCTGCCTAAAACCGGAGAAAACCTATACGGTGGGCTTTGTACGCGAAGGCGACGAAGCCGCCGGCCGCTTTGACGAAACAGAGCTGGCCGCGCAGCTGAGCGAAAAGCTGGGCGCGGTTCATTATCGCCGCATGCTCACCGCCGAGGAATGCTTCGCCGCTTTCCCGGATATCCAGTACCACATGGACCAGCCGCAGTCTAACCCATCCAGCGTGCCGCTGTGGTTTTTGGCCGGCCTTGCGCGCGAGCACGGCGCGCTGGTGTTTAGCGGCGAGGGCTCGGACGAAATTTTTGCCGGATACGAGCTGTATGCCGACACCCCGGCCATGCTGCGCTACAAGCGCCTGCCGCTGGGCCTGCGCCGGGCATTTGGCGGGGCGGCGGGCGCGCTGCCAGCCTTTAAGGGCCGCAACTTTTTGCTTAAAAGCGCTGAAAAGCCGCAAAACTGGTTTATTGGCCAGGCCAATGTGTTTAGCGACAGGCAGGCCCTGCATGTGCTGCGCGAAGCCTACCGCCACGGCCCAAGCGCCCTGGAAATGGCCGCGCCCTACTACGCGCGGGCGGCGGGGCTGCCGGAGGTGAACCAAAAGCAGTATCTGGATTTGCACCTGTGGCAGCCGGGAGATATTTTGGTGAAGGCAGACCGTATGTGCGGCGCGCACAACCTGGAGGCGCGCGTGCCGTTTTTGGATAGCGCGGTGTTTGCCGTGGCCGAGCGCGTGCCCGTGGGCTTTAATATAGACGGCGCTTTAACCAAAAAGGTGTTCCGCCACGCGGCAAGCCTCTCTCTGCCCCAGGAATGGGCCACCCGCCCCAAAAGGGGCTTTCCTGTGCCCATCCGCCACTGGCTGCGCCAGCCGCGCTTTTACAGCCTGGTAAAAGAGTATTTCACCGCCGATTTTGCGGGGGAATTTTTAATACAGAAACGCATTATGCCTTTGCTAAACGCGCATTTCGCGGGCAAGGCAAACCACGGGCGCCAAATCTGGACGCTGTTCACTTTCCTCACCTGGTACAAGCGGTTTTTTGTAGATGAGGCAGGAACATAACGTGAATAAGGCGCCAGAGCCCACCCCGCATTCACCCTTGACACACCGCGCAAGGCATGTTATAGTAACGATACGGTGATTAGCAATAGCTAACTCTATTCTTTTTTGGCACATGGTTAGCAACCGCTAATTGCCTGGCTCAGGTGCGTATCACACGGCAAACAGGGAGGAACACGGCATGCGGACGCTGAAAGAGGTGCGGCCCGGCGAAGAGGTGCGGGTGGCACGGGTAAACGGCGAAGGTGCGCTGAGGCGGCGCATTATGGATATGGGCATCACGCGGGGCACACCGCTGATGGTGCGCAAGGTTGCCCCACTGGGCGACCCGGTGGAAATTACGGTGCGCGGGTACGAGCTGTCTATACGCAAGAGCGAAGCGGAAAATATCGAGGTTGCTTAAAACCAATCAATCAAACAGGGGTGTATCATGGGTATCTGCATCGCGCTGGCGGGCAACCCCAACAGCGGAAAAACCACCTTGTTCAATCATCTCACCGCCTCGTCGCAATATGTGGGCAACTGGCCGGGGGTAACGGTAGAAAAAAAAAGCGGCCGGCTTAAAAACCGGCCGGATGTTTCTGTGGTAGATTTACCGGGCATTTATTCTTTATCCCCCTACACCCCCGAAGAGGTGGTGAGCCGGGATTTTTTATTGTCGGGCGAGGCGCAGGCCATACTAAACCTGGTAGACGCCACCAACATAGAGCGCAACCTGTTTTTAACCACCCAATTGCTGGAGCTGGGCCTGCCCGTGGTGGTGGCCCTGAACATGGCCGATTTGCTGGCCAAAAACGGGGATGTTGTGGACGCAGACGCCCTGGCCCAAAGCCTGGGCTGCCCGGTGATCAGCATCAGCGCGCTGAAGCAGCAGGGCACGGCACAGGCAGCCGAGGCGGCGGTGCAAGCGGCGCAAAGCGGCCCGGCGGCGGTGGCAAAGCCGCTGCCGCTTACGCCGGTTATCGAAGAAGCATTGGCGGGCATGGCCGCCCAAATTGGGGAGGGCGTGCCGCCAAATAAGCTGCGATGGACCTTGATAAAAGCGCTGGAGCGTGACGAAGCCGCCATACAGAGCCTGAACCTTGCGCCCGAACAGCGGCGGTGTGCCGAGGCTTTGAGCGCCGGGCTGGAAACGGTTTTAGACGACGACGCCGAGGGCATTATCACCACCGCGCGCTACGAGCGGGTAGACGCCATGGTTACCGCCAGCATCCAAAAAAAGGCCCGGAGCGCCACCCACAGCAACAAGATAGACAACCTGGTAACCAACCGCTGGCTGGCGCTGCCCATCTTTGCCGCCATGATGGTGGCCATGTATTATGTATCCATTGTGCTGGTGGGTAACGTGGTAACCGGCTGGCTTACCGAAGATTTTTTCGCCGGCCTTATTGGCACAAACCTGGCCGCCTGGCTGCAGGGCCTTGGCGCAGCGGCTTGGGCGGTAAGCCTGGTAACAGACGGCATTGTGGGCGGCGTGGGCGCGGTGCTGGGCTTTGTGCCGCAAATGGCCGTGCTGTTCCTCTTCCTGTGCTTTTTGGAGGATGTGGGCTACATGGCCCGCGTGGCCTTTATCATGGACCGTATTTTTCGCAAATTCGGCCTTTCCGGCAAAAGCTTTATCCCCATCCTCATTTCGTCGGGCTGTGGTGTGCCGGGCATTTTGGCCACCCAAACCATCGAAAACGAGAGCGACCGCCGCATGACCGCCATGACCGCCACCTTTATCCCCTGCGGCGCCAAGCTGCCGGTGATTGCCCTGATTGGGGGCGCAGTGTTGGGCGGTTCGTGGTGGGTGGCCACGGCAATTTACTTTGCCGGGGTGGCCTCGATTATCCTTACCGGCGCGATGCTTAAAAAAACACGCCTGTTTGCGGGCGAAGCCACGCCCTTTGTGATGGAATTGCCCGCCTACCACCTGCCCAGCGCCAAAAACCTGGCCCTGCACGTGTGGAACCGCGTGCGCGAATACCTGGTGAAGGCCGGTACGGTGATTTTTTTGGCCAGCGTGGTGCTGTGGTTTTTGTTGTCGTTTGGCATACAGGGCGGCCGGTTTGGTGTGGCCGGGGTGGAAAACAGCTTTTTGGCGCGCATAGGCGGCGTGCTTGCGCCCCTTTTTGCGCCGCTGGGCTTTGGCAGCTGGGATGCCGCCATGGCCGTGCTGGCGGGCTTTGTGGGCAAGGAAAACCTGGTATCGGCTTTGTCTATCACCGCAAACCTGGCAGGCAGCGCCGGTGGGGGCGCTGCCCCCCTGTTTGCCTACGCGCAGGCCATGCTGCCCGGCACGGCGGCAGGCTTGTCGTTTTTGCTGTTCAACATGCTAAACGCCCCCTGCTTTGCGGCCATAGCCGCCCTGCACCGGCAAATGCGCGGCGGCCAATGGACGGCCTTCGCCATCGGCTACCAATGTGTGTACGCCTACGCGGTGTCGCTGATGGTGTACCAGTTTGGCAGCTGGTTTGCGGGCGGGGCTTTTACGGCGGGCACGGGCTTTGCCGTGGCCGTGCTGGCGCTTCTGCTGTTGATGCTGCTGCGCCCGGCGCGAAAAGCCCCATCGACATGAAACGCTTGTTCCTGCCGTGCGCACGCGCTATAATAGGGGCAGAAAATGCTTTTGCCCCTAAAACAACCGCGAGGTGATTTGGCATGGAAAGAGCGTATTATGGAACCACCCGGGAAGGACGGGACGTGGACGAGTACAAGCTGACGAACGCGGGCGGCATGGAGGTGCGCTGTATCCCTTACGGATGCCGCATCACCGGCGTTTTGCTGCCCTCGGTCGGCGGCAAAAAAACAGATATTGTGCTGGGGTACGACAGCCTATCGGAATACGAGGACGACCATACCTTCCAGGGCGCGGTGGTGGGCCGCTATGCCAACCGCATTGCGGGCGCGGCCTTTACCTTAGGCGGCGCAACCTATCCCCTTACCCAAAACGACGGCGACAACTACCTGCACGGCAGCTTCCACAAGAAGGTGTTTGGGGCGGATGTTTTAAGCGACAACAGCATATCGTTTACCTATACATCGCCCGATGGGGAGGATGGGTTTCCCGGCGAAGCGTGGGTGGCCGTTACCTATACGCTGACCGACGAAAACGAGCTGGTGCTGGAGTACAGCGCCGTGCCCACCGCGCCCACCCACATAAACCTGACCAACCACAGCTACTTTAACCTGGCCGGCGCCCAGGGCGGCGGAAGCATAGAAAACACCCTGCTGCAGCTGAACTGCAACTTGTTTTTGGAAGCGGGCGAAGATTTGCTGCCCACCGGGCGCTTTTTGGAAACGGCGGGCGGCGCGTTTGATTTTGCCGCCGAAAAGCCCATTGGGCAGGATATTGGCGCGGACGACCCGCAGCTTGCCATGGCGGGCGGTTACGACCATTGCTTTGTGGTGAACCGGCAGCGCCCCACCATGCTGGCCCACGCGGGCACGGCGCGCCATGCCGCCAGCGGGCGCACCCTGCGGGTGTACACCACCCAGCCCGGCATGCAGCTGTACACCGGCAACTTTTTAAGCGGCGTGTGCGGCAAGGGCGGCGCAAAGCTTGCCCGCCGCACCGGCTTTTGCCTGGAAACCCAGCATTACCCCTGCACGCCCAACTTCCCGGGCAACCCCAATTTCCCCGCCACCCTGATGCGCGCGGGAGAAAAGTACCACCAAATTACGGTGTGGCAGTTCGATTGGTAAGGCCATATTCTCAGCGCAAAGCCCCCTCCCGGCGGAGGGGGCTTTGCGCCGCGCCGGATACCTGGCGCTGGCGCTCGGTATAACCTAGCTCTAATGCTTATTCTCCAAAAATCCTGGCCGCACTGCGCATGTTTTCCACCACCTGCACCTTAAAGGGGCAGCGTTTTTCACAGCTGCGGCATTCTATGCAATCGCCCCCGTGGCGGGTTAGCTCGGCGTAATGCGCCGCTATGGCCGTTTGCCCGCCGCCCGCCACGGCGGCAATGTCGCGGTATTTGGTAACGGCGGCAATGTCTATGCCCGCCGGGCAGGGCTGGCAGTGGTTGCAGTACATGCAGCTGGGGCTGCCCGCCGTGTGGCTTATCCCGGCAATCACCTCGCTGTAATCGCGCTGTGCCGCGCTTAGCTGCAAATAGCCAAGCGCTTCGCGCATTTGCTCCGGCGTGGCCGCGCCCACCAGCACACTGGCCACGGCGGGGCGGTTTAGCGCGTAGTGGATGCACTGGCCCACCGTAAGCGCTTTGCCAAAGGGCGAGTGCTGCGCGCTTAGCAACCGCCCCGCGCCCAGGCCCTTCATCACCGTAATGCCCACGCCCCGCGCCTCGCACAGGCGGTACAGCCCTTCGCGCTGGGCGTCTATCCCGGCCAGCCGCGCCGCCTCGGGAAACGCTTCGTCGCTCAAGGTTTCCAGCACGTGCGTGTCGGCGGGGGTCATGTCAAAGGCGGGGTTAATGCTAAACAGCATTATGTCTACCAGCCCTGTTTCCACCACCTTGCTGGCAATGCCGGGGTGATGGCTGGAAAACCCGATGTGCCGAATGGTGCCCGCCTGTTTCAGCTTTTGGGCGTATTCGATGATGGGCCCGTTCATCACCTGGTTGTAGTGCTCCTCGGTGTCTATAAAAAACAGCATCCCAAAATCAATGTAATCGGTGCTCAATTCGCGCAGGTAGCCCTCAAAGCCTTTCTGGCAGGTGGCCATGTCGCGGCTGATATCGTACTGGCCCTTGGTATCCACGCTGCCAATGTGGCCCTGCAGCATCACCTGCTTGCGGCGGCCCGCCAGCGCCTTGCCAATAAAGGCGCGCACCTCGTCGCCGGGCATAAACACGTCGATGATATTTACGCCGCCTTCCAATGCCGCATCTATCACCGGCTGCACCGTTTCGTAGGGCTTATGGTCCAGATGCTCTGCCCCAAGGCCCACTACGCTGGCCTTCAGGCCGGTCTTGCCAATTTCACGGTATTCCATTGCCATCTCCTTTGCTTTCCAGCTTGCGCAAACGCGCTTCCAGTTCGGCCAGGCGCTGCTCGGTCAGGTTGGGGTAATCGCGCTGGTTCAAATCCTCGCTGGCCACGCGCTTTACGCCCTCCCCGCGCACCACCACGGCCGGTGTTCCCACGGCGGTAGAATCGGGCGGGATATCGCTTAGCACCGTGCTGTTTGCCCCCACCCGGCTGCCCTTTCCAATCACCACCGGGCCCAGCACCTTCACGCCCGCGCCCAGCAGCACATCGTCCCCCACGGTGGGGTGGCGCTTGCCGGTTTCTTTGCCCGTGCCGCCCAGTGTTACGCCATGGTAAATGGTTACGTTGTCGCCCACCTCGGCGGTTTCACCAATCACCACGCCCATGCCGTGGTCTATAAACAAATTGTTGCCAATGGCAGCGCCGGGGTGTATTTCTATGCCGGTAAACCCGCGCCCCCACTGGCTAACCATGCGGGCCAAAAAGCGCCGCCGGTGGCGGTACAGCCAGTGGCTTAGCTTGTAGTACACCAGCGCGTGAAAACCCGGGTAAAGCAACACCACCTGCGCCATAGAGGGGCCGGCGGGGTCTTTGTGTTTGATGTTTTTGGCGTCCTTCCAAAGGCCCATGCGGTGTCCTTTCTGGGGAGTAAATCGTGCGCACATCTGGTCAAAACACCCGGCGCTTCGCGCCACCCTCTTTTCTAAAGAGGGTTTCAAGTCAAAACACTACAATTCTTTACTTTCCTCCACTGGCACAGCCCCCCGCCTTGCCGCGCTTTGCCCGGCCAGCGCCGCCGATACGCAGCCCGCCACCAGGCCAAACATCGCCAGCATCACGCTTTGCAGCATCTCGGCCGCGCCAACGCCGCTAAACATGGCCTCGTGTACGGTAAGGGGCAGTTCCAGGCAGGTAGAAAACAAAAAGCACATCACACCTAAAAAATACAGCCAGCGCACCCGTTTTTTGGGCAGCGCTATGTAAAACCCGCGCAGCAAAATAACCAGCCACAGCAGCGCAAACATGGGCCCAAGCGCGCGCACCACCGGGCCCACGCGGTGCAGGCTGGAGGGGCGTATCATGATGCGGTATACCAAAATAAGGCAGAAGGGCAGCGCCGCCAGCACCCCAAGCAGGGCGCTTTTTGTGGGGGATGGCGCGTTTTGGGTCATCATCTGCACCGCCGTCAGCACCATCCACACGCCGTACCAAACCATCAGCACACCCAGCACAATGCGGTACGCGTTGGGCGGCTGCACCGATACCAGCGCAAGCCCCACACCGCACCCTGCCCCCGCCGCACCGGCAACGGCAAACACCGCGCCCAGGGCCGGGCTTTTAGCGCGCAGCACCCCAATGCCGCGCGGGCCCACCGTGCGCAGGCCCAGCAGGCACATCAGCACCGGCAGCACCAAAATAGCGTATCGCACCCACACCGAGCCCCACACGGTAAAACCCGTTTCGGGGTCGGTGTAGTAGCTTAAATCCACCCAGTACATGGCGCCCAGCAGCACCATCACCATCAGGATGAAAACGGTTGGCAGCTTTTGCTTCATACGCGCTCCTTTAAGGGGTAGTATTTTTGGTGCACGCCCAGGTATTTGTATGCCGGGCGGATAATCCGGTTGGCAAAGATAATCTCCTCGGCGCGGTGGGCGCACCAGCCCGGCACGCGGCTTACGGCAAACAGCGGGGTAAACAAATCTTCGCTGATGCCCAATATGCGGTAAATCAGGCCCGAGAACAAATCGATGTTGGCGCACACGTCCTTGCTGCCCTTTTCCTCGGCAAACACGGCGGGGCCCAGGCGCTCTACCGCGTGCAGCAGGTGGTAATCCTGCGCATAGCCTTTCTGGATAGCCAGGCTTTCGGCGTGGCGGCGCAAGATAACGGCGCGCGGGTCGCTGACGGTGTACACCGCGTGGCCCAGGCCGTAAATCAGGCCGCTGCCGTCGCCCTCCTGCTTGCGCAGCAGGCGGCGCAAAAATTCGCGCACGGCATCGTCGTCCTCCACGTCACGGATACCCGCCTTCATGGCGGCCAGCATTTGCATCACCTTGTGGTTGGCGCCGCCGTGCTTGGGGCCTTTCAGGCTGCCAATGCCCGCCGCCACGGCGCTGTAGGTGTCTGTGCCGCTGGACGAAAGCACCCGGCAGGCAAAGGTGCTGTTGTTGCCGCCGCCGTGGTCCGCGTGCAAGGTCAGGCACAAATCCAAAAGCTTTGCTTCTTCTTTGGTGTATTTCTGGTCGTCGCGGTAAATGCTTAAAATATGCTCGGCGGTAGAAAGCCCCGGCTGCACCGGGTGGATAATCATGCTTTCGCCGTCGTATACGCGGCGCTTTACCTGCCAGGCGTTTACCATAATGGTGGGCATGCCGCCCACCAGCCCGATGGCCTGGCGAATAACGTTGGGCAGGGTTTGGCCCTCGGGGTCGTCGTCGTAGCTGTACAGCGCCAGCACCGCCCGGGCCATTTTATTCATCACATTGGGGCTGGGTGCGCGGGCCACCATGTCTTCGGCAAAGCGGCTTGGCAATTGCCGCGCCTCTTCCAGCAGCTTGCAAAAATTGGCCAGCTCGCCCTCGCTGGGCAGCGTGCCAAACAAAAGCAGCCAAATCACCTCTTCAAACACAAAGCGGTCTTCTTCAAAGCTGGCGTCCACCAGCTCCTGCACGTCAATGCCGCGGTAAATCAGCTTGCCGGGCGTGGGGGTTTTCACGCCGTTCACCATCTCGTAGCCCACCACATCGCACACGTTGGTAAGCCCGGCCAGCACGCCCGTGCCGTCGGTGTTGCGCAAGCCGCGCTTAACGCCCAGCTTTTCGCTGGTTTCGGGGTCGATAAAATTGTTGCGAAGGTATTCTTCGCACAGGTATTCCAGCGTTCTGTCGCTGGATAGCGTGATGTGCTCCGTGCTGTTCACCTTGTTCATGGGATTCTCCTCTTTCTGGGTGTCCCCATCATTTTACAATAGAGCGCAAAGAAACACAAGGCAAACGCAAAGCAAAGGGCATTGCCCGCTGCTTCTAGGCAATGCCCTCTATTTGCAAGCGTACCTCCCGGCACTTTTCGGCAAACAGCCCCGCGTCTACCGAGTAAGCCAGGTAGCTTACCCCTGCCGCGCGCCACTTTTGCGCCATGTCTGCCGTATCGGCAAACGTGCCCACGCACAGGCCGCTTTGCACACATTTCCGGCTGATTTCAGCCATTTTTTCTTCTACCAGCGGGTGACGCACCTGGCCGGGAACACCCAGGGACTGCGAAAGGTCGTACGGCCCGATAAACAGCACGTCGATGCCGGGTACTTGCAGGATTTCCTCCGCATTGTCCGCCGCCTCCACGCCCTCCAGCTGCACAATTACCAGCGCCTCGTCCGCCTCTTGCAAATAGGCCGCCCGGTCTTTGCACGAATACTGCGCCGCGCGCACAAAGCGGCACAGCCCGCGCTGGCCCAAAGGGGCAAACCTGGCGGCGCGCACCACGGCCCGCGCCTCGGCGGCCGTGCGCACCTGCGGCACTTGCACGCCCGCCGCGCCAATGTCCAGTGCCTTGCCTATGCCCTCGGCATCGCTGTTTGGCACGCGCACAATGGGCAAAATGCCCCCGCAATAGGCCGCGCGCACCAGGTTTTGCGCCACATGCGGGTTTAAGGGCCCGTGCTCCATGTCTATAATGGCAAAATCCAGCCCCGCATAGCCCGCCGTTTCTATAAACATGGGGTCGGCGCTTTTCATAAACAGGCCCAGGGCTCCCCCGGGCAGCGCCCGCCTAAAATCCCGTATGCGTTTGGTCATGTCCATGCCATTCACCACTCCGCCACCGTGCCGTCCTGGTTGCGCCACACCGGGTTTTTCCAGTGGTGCGGCGTTTGGGCGGCCTGCCGTATTTTGTCTTCGTTCACGTCTACCCCAAGGCCAGGGCCCGCCAAATTGGCCACGCAGCCGTTATGGTAGCCAAAGGCATCGGGGTTCAGCACATAGTCCAGCAAATCGTTGCCCTTATTGTAGTGTATGCCCAGGCTTTGCTCTTGGATAAACGCGTTGGGGCAGCAAATATCCACCTGCAGGCAAGCCGCCAGCGCCACGGGGCCCAAGGGGCAGTGCGGGGCAAGCGCCACATCGTAGCTTTCGGCCATGGCGGCTATTTTCTTCAGCTCTAAAATCCCGCCCGCGTGCGAAACATCCGGCTGAATGATATCCACCACCCCCTCTTGCAAAAGCTCTTTGAAACCCCAGCGGGTAAAGCAGCGCTCGCCGGTGGCAATGGGTGCGCAGGTGTAGCGGGCCACCTCGTGCAGGGCTTCGCGGTTTTCTATCAGCACCGGTTCTTCAATAAACATCAGGCAGTAGGGGTCTAACTCGCGCGCCAGCACCTTGGCCATGGCCCTGTGTACCCGGCCGTGAAAATCTACGGCAATGCCAAACTCGCGCCCCACCGCCTGGCGGATAGACGCCACGCGGGCCACCACGGCCTCCACCTTCGAAAAATCGTCTATGTAGTGCATTTCCTCGGTGGCGTTCATCTTTATGGCCGTAAAGCCCAGCAGCTTTTGCTCAAGCGCCCCGGCAGCCACGTCCTCGGGGCGGTCGCCGCCAATCCAGTTGTACACGCGGGTATTCTGGCGGCAAGCGCCGCCCAAAAATTCGTACACCGGCAGGCCGTGCCGCCGCCCCTTAATATCCCACAGCGCTTGCTCTATGCCCGAAAGCGCGCTGGTAAGCACCGGGCCGCCGCGGTAAAACCCGCCGCGGTACAGCACCTGAAAGATATCCTCAATGCACCCGGGGTCTTTTCCAATCAGATATTCACTCAGCTCCTCCACACAGGCCTTCACGGTTTGGGCGCGGCCCTCCACCACGGGCTCGCCCCACCCGGCAAGGCCCTCGCTGGTGGTAATTTTTACAAACAGCCAGCGCGGCGGCGCGGCAAAGCACTCAATGGTTTCAATGCGGTGCATGGCTTCTCCTTAAATCTCTGTAGGGTTGATGTTTTTTACGCGCTTAAACGCCCGCCGGAACGATTGGGCGCTGTTGTACCCGCAGGCCTCGGCAATTTTGTACACGGTTTGCTCGCCTTGCTGCAAAAGGGCGCTGGCGCGCTCGATACGTTTGGTTTCCAAGTAGCGCGAGAAGGTGCTGCCGGTTTGCTCGCGGAAAAAGTAAGACAAATAGGTTTCGCTGATGTCGAAGGTTTCGGCCACCATGGCAAGCGTTAAGGCGCTGTTGGGGTAGTTTTGGTCGATATACTCAATCACCTTGCGCTCTAATTCGGTGTTGTGGCTCTTTTTCTGCTTCTCGGCCGACGCCGCCAGCGCCTCGAACACGGCTTCCACCCGGTCTTGCGTGTCTTCGTCCAAATCGGTCAAATCGTCAAAGGCCACAATGGCGTTGCGCGGCGGCAGGTTGTAGTGGGCATACAGCTTTATCAGCGTGCCCTGCATCTCTTGCAGCAAAATGCGGATGCTTTGCTTGGAAAGCCCCGGCATATTTCGGTTTTCGGCAAACACCTCGTTCAGCAGGGGCTTAATCTCATCGCGCTTGCCCGCCTTCACCACCAGCATCAGGCGCTGCTCTACCTCTATGGGGTAATACATGCCGCCCGGGCCGGGGGGGATGTCGTCGAACCACACCAGCCCCGCCTCGCTGTAGGCGTTTTCGGAGTATTCCATGGTGCGCACGGCGTCGTTGTAGCTTTTGTACACATCGGGCAATTGCTCGCAAACGCGCCCCACCGAGCACATTACGCCCTGGCCAAACACCCGGTTTAAGCGGGCGTAGGCGTTTTCTATGTGCGTATAAAGCTGCTGCGCGCTGCCGGGGGGAAAGCCCAGCAAAAACACCATCCGCCGCGCGTCGCCGCTTTCAAACACCACGGTATACCCGCCCCGGGCTTCGCGCACCAGCTCGCTGGCCAGCACCTTTTGCATCTCGGGGCTGCGCCGTTCCTTGCCGCCGGCGGGCAGGGCGTTTTGCGCAAATTGCAGCACCAGGCACAGGGTTTCTTTGGGCACGGGGCCCACCTGCAGCTCGGCCAGCGCGCTGTCAATCTCTTCGGCGGTTACAAACGCGCCGCGGCACAATTTATCAAAAAATCCGGCGCGCAGCAGCGGCAATTGTGTTTCCAGCCGTTTTTGCAGGTAGGCGTTGCTGTTAAAGGCCTGGGCCATGGCGTCTTCAATGATCACAAACTCGTTTTTGCCCGCGCCGGCCAAATTTACGCCGCTTTTTTCCAGGGCGCTGGCCAGCAGCTTGGTAACCGGGCGGCTGTTGCGGTACGAAAACACCAGCGACAAGCCCAGGCCCAGCGCCAAAAGCGCCACCAAAATAACCGTGAGCGAGGTTTGAATGTTTTCGACCTTTTGCATCACCGCGCTGTAGGGCAGGGCCGTAACGTGCAGCCAGCCGCTTTGCGCCGAGCGCGCATAGGTAACCAGCATGCGCTCTGTGCCCACGGTGTGCGTGGCGCTGTACACCGCGCCCTGCCCGTCGCCCGCGTCCAGCGGCAGGGCGTTTGCCGCCGGCGCGGTTTCACTGGCGGTTATCACCTCGTTTTCGGGGTTCAGTATCGCATACCAGCCGTCGGGCCCGGCATAGCTGTTTGCCAGCAGGCGGCCCAGCTCTTCGGTGCTGATAAGCGCCGTAACCGAGCCTTGCACCCTGCCCCACGGGCCCTGCTGCAGCACAAAGGTATAGGGGATAAAGCTTTGCTTTTTGCTGTTAAGCCGTATTTCCACCTGCGGGCGAAAGCGCTTGTGGTTTTCGCGGCTTAGCGCCTCTTGCGCCCAGTCTTCGTAGCTTTGCCCATCGCCGCTGATATACTGGCTGTAAAACAGCTGCGGGCGTGTGTAGGTGGTGTCGCGCAGCATCACAATATCGCCGTCGGGCAGGTACACAAAGTAGCCGGGCACAAAGCTGCTTTGCAGGCCCTGCAAAGAAAGGCTGCGCTGCGCTTCGTACAAATTGTAGTACTCCTGGCTGGAAAAGGGCTGCCGCATGTTGATGCAGCGCGACAGCGACGGGTTGAACGCCATGTGGGCGATGGTGTCTTCCATGTTTTGCAGGTATTGGTCTATCAGGGTGTTGGCCTGCGAAAGCACCGCCTTGTTTACCTCCAGCGCGTCGGCCTTTACGGTATTCAGCGCCGTGTAATACATGTACAGGCCCATAAAACAGGTTACCAGCAGCAAAAGAACATAGGGAATCAGAAACCGTACCAGGATGTTCCTTTTACCCGTCTTCATGGGCATGCACCTCAGTAGCTAGGGTGTGTTAACACACCCTAAGAAAACGATAACAGCAGTTGGTAACGGTAAACCCCCGGCGGCACGCGGTATTCCGGGTGCAGGTTGGGCAGCCAGCCATTGTCGCCGCCAAGGCCCGCGTGGCGATGGTCCAGGCTGAGGAAAACCGCGCCTTCATCCGCCATAGCCCCCGCGTGGCGGGCGGCGGCAAGGGCCGCCTGGCTGTGCGGCAGCGCGCTGAAATGGAAGGGTTGGCGGCTGCTTACGCACACCGCTTCGCCCCCGGGTGCGGCCAGCCTAATCATGTGGGTGTCCTGGTGGCCGCCGCACTCGCACGGGCGCAGATACGGCTGCAATTGCGCGCCCACCGTGCCGGTATACAGGCCCATCATGGCCGCGCTTTTACGGTCTGCGTAGTTTTCGTGCGGGCCGCGCCCATACCATTGCAGCAGCCGCAAGTTTGCCGCCAGGCGCAGCACCATGCCCACCCGGGGCACATGGGGCACATCGGGATGGATGTCCGCTTCGGCCTCTATCTGCAGGCATCCATTGGCCATAAAGGTGTAGGTGGTTTCAAACACAGCCACCTCCGGCAGCACGGCCGACGACAAACGGCTGGCAACGCGGCACTGCACGCTGCCCTGCGCGCCGGGGGCAACGGTGCAAGACAGCAAAGCACGGCGCGTGTTGTGCAGGCCCGCGCCTTGCCAGTCGGCCAAGACGCCCATCAGCGGGTCGCGGATGTTGCCGCTGTCGATAGACGTGGGCGCGCGGAACAGGTTCTCCATGCCGCCCGCCTGCACCAGCGCCGCGCCGCCGGGGGCACATACGGAAAAATAACCCTCGGCGTTTACCGCAAACGTAAGGCCAGCCCGGGTGCGCCAGGTGTGCCCGCCGTCCTTGGGGGCGTATGCCGGCGCCGCGCCCGCGGCGGGGGGCAAGGCGGGCAGGCGGCAGCGCCCGCCCAGGGCAAACTGCGCCGTGTACAGCACCGTGCCCGCCTCGCAAAAGGGCATGGTGCGGGCATAGGCCACGCGCAGGGTAAGGTGGCCCTGCCCGGCAAAAGTAAAAGCCGCCGCCCCTGGTATGTCAAAACGCGCGTCGCTGCCCGCATCGCCCGCCGGTGCGGGCAGTGTGCCGCTTAGCAGGGCTTTGCCGTCATCACTCAGCTCCCACAAAACCTCAAACGCGCTGTTGGCAAGGCTTACCGCGCGGTTTTGGAATACCATTTTACCACCGCGGGCATCCCGAGCGCAAATGTTTACCGGGGCCTGGCAGTTCATTATTTCAAAGGCCACGGGCTTTGGGCTTAAATCGGCAAACAGCAGGCCGTTGGCGCAGGTGTGCGCCACCACGCGGCAATCGGTCAAATGGGCCGTTTCATCGCCGCAGCCGGGCCAGGTGCGGCCGTCTGCGTCTTGCACCGGCACACATTTGTCCCCCCAATCCCAGATGAACCCGCCCTGAAAGCGCGGAAACTTCTCTACCGCGTGCCAGTATTTGTAAAAATTGCCGCCGCTGTTGCCCATTTGGTAGGCGTATTCCGTCAGCACTATAGGGCGCGGGTCGTCGGCGTCGGCCAGCAGCTGGGCAATGCGCTCCACCGTAGGGTACATGGGGCAGCGGATGTCCGATATCCGCGCCTCGGGCTCGCCCCGCTCGTACTGCACAATGCGGGTGCGGTCGTAGTCTTTCAGCCAGCCCGCCATGGCCGCGTGGTTTGGCCCAATGCCCGATTCGTTTCCCAAACTCCACGCGATGATGCACGCGTGGTTTTTGTGCGTTTGCGCCATGCGCACCGCGCGCTCTAAAAAAGCCTCGGCCCACCCGGGGTCTACGGTTAAATCGCCGTATGTGCCGTGTGTTTCAAGGTTTGCCTCGCACACCACGGCCAGGCCGTACGCGTCGCAAAGCTCGTACCACTCAAAGCAGTTGGGGTAATGGCTGCTGCGCACCGCGTTAAAGTTCAGCCGCTTCAACAAGCGCACCTCGCGCAGCATTTCGTCCCTGCCTACCGCGCGGCCGGTGGCCAGGCTGTGCTCGTGCCGGTTCACGCCGCGCACCACCAGGCGCTTGCCGTTCAGCGTAAGCAGGTTGTTTTCTATGGCCACCGTGCGAAAGCCCACCCGGGCGGATTCATGGTCCAGCTCCGCGCCGTCTGCGCCTAGCAGCGTAAACACCGCCGTGTACAAAAAGGGCTTGTCCATATCCCAGCTTTGCACGGCGGGCAGCGCCCACTCAAACAGCACAGCGGCGCGCTCGCCGCAGGGGCGGTATTGCGGATACCGGCAGCCGCGCTCGGGCGTGCTGGTGGTAAACACACCAACGGCCTCCTTTATAACATCCGCCCCGCCTGGCCCATACAGGCGCAGGCGCACCCGCATATCGGCATAGCCGCTTAGCGGCGGGGTGTGGCACCACGCGCACAGGCTGCCCGCGCCGGTAAGGGGGTTGTAGCCCGCTTGTATCTTAAAATCCGAGATATGCCACCGCGGCTTTGCAAAAAGCTTTACACCGCGATAAATGCCGGAGAGATACCAGTAGTCCTGGTCTTCCAGCCAGGTGCCGTCGCTGTAGCGCAGCACCAGCAGGGCCACGCGGTTTGCGCCCGTATGCAGGTAGGGTGTTACCTTAAAATCCGCCGGCAGCTTGGAATCTTGCGAGTAACCCACCGCGTGGCCGTTCACCCACAGGTAAAAGGCCGATTCCACACCCTCGAAAGACAAAAACAGTTCTCGCTCCAAATAGTCTGCGGGAATATCGGTGTCGAGCACATACAACCCCGCGTGGTTTTCACCGGCGTCTACAAGGGGGGGGTTAAAGCGCTCGTAAAACGCGCTTTCTTGCGCCGCGCGCGGCTCTGTCAGCCAGGGGGCGGTTTTCGCGTCTTTGTCTACCCTGAAGGGGTACTGCACATTGGTGTACACGGCCTGTCCGTAGCCCGCGTACTCCCAGTTGCCGGGCACGGTTATTTCGTCCCAAGCGGCGGTATCGTAGCCGGGGGCGTAAAAGCCCTCCGGCACATCGGCCACACCGGCGCAAAACCTAAAACGCCACGCGCCGTTTAGGCTTTTCACCCAGCGCGAGGCTTCGCGGCCGCAATTGGCGGCTTGCCGCGCGCTTTCGTACGCGCCCCAGGGCGCGTGTGCGCCCTCGCGGTTTATGTGCCGTATGTGCTGGTTTTCCCAGTCGTTTAGATGATGAAAATTGTCAAATTTCATACTAATACTTATACACTTCCACTTCGCCTTCCAGGCAAAGCGCCACCACGGTATCCAGCGCGTCCGGCTGGTTTTCCGGCAGCTTCACGCGGAAGTGATACTGGTCGCGACCTGTTTCGTAGCCCTGGCCAATTTCCAGCGGTGTTTTGGCTTTGTCCGCCAGCAAATACGCTTTCTTCACGGTGGTTTTAAGGCCGTACAGCGTAATCTCGCCAGAGCGCGGCCATTCAAAAATATGCATATACAGCGTTTTGTCGCGGTAGGTAAAGCGCCCCCAGTTCAAAACATACGGAAAATCGGGGCAGGCGGCAGCGCCGTAAATGGCGTCGCCGTTCTGTTTAAGCCACCGGCCCACGCACAGCAGGTTTTCGGCGCTTTGCGCCGGTACGGCGCCGTCTGCGTCCGGCCCAATGTTCAGCAAAAGGTTGCCGCCCCGGCTCACCACATCCACCAGCATTTTAAGCACGGCCTGCGGGGTTTTGTAGTGCTCGTCGTCGCTGCGGTAGCCCCAGGTGTCGTTCAGGGTCATGGGGGTTTCCCACCGTCCGTCAAAATACCGCGCGGGGATGCTGTTATCGCCCATCTGGGCGTAATCGCCAAGGTGATAGCCAATGCGCCCGTTTATCAGGCAGTTGGGCTGCAGGCGGTTTACCAGCTGCGCCAGCTCTTCGCACAGGGGTTTTGGCATCTCGTAGGGGGTATCAAACCAAATAAGGCCAACAGGCCCGTAGCCTGTTAACAGCTCTGTTACCTGCGGCAGCACCTTGCTGCGGAAATAGCGCTCAAAATCTTTCTCATCTTCGTTAAAATCCCAGTGGTTGCCATAGCCGTCCGGCTCAATCCAATCTTGATACTGGGAATAGTACACACAAAACACAAGGCCCTGTTTTTGGCATTCTTCGCTCAGCTGTTTCACCACGTCGCGCCCGCAGGGGCTGGCTTTGGTGATGGTAAAGTCCGAGCAGTGCGAGTCGTACATGGCGAAGCCCTCGCAGTGCTTGGCCGTAAACACAAGGTATTTCATACCCGCGTCTATCGCCAGCTTTACCACGGCGGCGGCATCAAAGCTTTGTGGGTTAAACGCCTTCGCCAGTTCCTTGTATTCCGCCGCCGGTATTTGGTCAATCTGCAAAATCCACTCGCCGGCCGAGGGCACGCGCCGCCCCTTCCAGTAGCCCGCGGGGATGGCATACAGCCCCCAGTGGATAAACATGCCATACTTTGCCGCGTCGAACCATGACGCCTGTTTCATTTTTCCTCCAAGCCTGGAAATAGCGGACTTACGTCCGCTATTTCCAGGCCACGATGCTATTGATAATTCTTCTCGTATTCCCCTTGGTAAATCTCTAAAAAGCGGGGCAGGCCCAGGCTGTTCAGCTCGCTCAGGTAGGCGTCCCACTCGGTTTCCAAGTCGCGCACGCCGGTAATAAACTGCGCGGCGGCCTCGGTGGCATAATCCTGCAAAATCGCGTTCAGCTCCGCAAATTCACTGGATACCAAATCGTCCATATACAGCGGGGGAACGGTTTTCTCGGCCTTGTACGGCCAGTAGTCGTTCACGGTAACGTCGTACAGCATTTGCTCGTAGTGGCCGTCTTCGGGCACGGCCATGCCGGTGTGCTGCGCGTAAGACTGGTAGCGCGGCACAACCTGCCCGGTTTGCCAGCCCACATTCACCTCGTTGTTCAGGCCGTAGGGGAAGAACAGGGCGGGGTTGCCATCGGCGCCCACTTCGCCGCCGGTAGCTTCGCGCCAGCCGGCAATGCCTTCAATCAGTTCGCTTTCGTCCGTAATCTTCGGGCCGTACGAGGCGGTGTTAAAGCCTTCCAGATTGTAGAAGTAATCAATCCAGCGGATGGCCGCAATGGGGTCTTCGCAGGCGCTGGTAATGGCAAACTCCGCGCCGCCGTTCAAAATATCTTTGCCGGCATAGTATGCCTGGCGCAGGCCGGTGGGTCCTTCCAGCGGGCTGATGGCCTGATACTCCCAGAAGCGCGAATCTTCGGAATACACCGGGGTGTCTACCGTGAGGAAGTGCCCGGGCCACAGGGCCGTGCCGGCGCCCACCACTTCGGGGTCGCCCATGGCAAGGGCGGTGCGCTGGTTGCGGTCCATGGTCAAAGAATCGGCCGCGTACAGCCCCTCGCTCACCAGCTTGGCCACATAGCGCAGGCCTTCGCGGTATTCATCCATCGCGCCCACAAACTTAATGGTGTCGCCGTCCAGCATGGTAAACGAGGGGCGGTTGTTCACCATGTCGAAGTATACAAAAGAGTTCATCAAAAAAGCGATATCCAGCCCCTGGGTTACCAGCGGCACTTCGTCGGCCAGGCCGTTGCCGTTGGGGTCGCCGTCGCGGATGGCCACCAGCGCGTTGTAAAATTCTTCGGTGGTGGTGGGCTCGGCAATGTTCAGCTGCTGTAGCCACTTGCTGTTCATCCACATTTTAGAGGGCGAGGTGCCGTGCACAAAGTACACAACGTCGGGCAAGCCGTAGATGTTGCCGTCCGGCGCGGTAATCTGGTCGCGGATATGCGGGTTGTCCTCAAACATCTTCTTGATGTTGGGGGCATACTGGTCAATCAAATCGTTCAGCGGGATAAACACGCCGTTCGTGCCGTACATCACCTGCTGCGAGCGGCTGAGCATGCACTTGGAGAAGATGTCCGGGTATTGCGCGCTGGCCAGTTTCAGGTTCACGGCCTGGGCGCGCTGGGCGGGGTCGCCCACCACCATCTCAAAGTTCACGTGGATGTTGGTCAAATCTTCGTAGTAGGTGGTAAACCAGTTGGTTTCCACATCCCAGTTGGCGGGCGGCGTGTCGCGGGTAAAGAAAATGTCCAGCTCGGTTTTTTCAGCCGTGATGGGAAACGTGCCCGGCTCGGTGGTTTGGGGCGCCGCCTGGCTGCTGCCGCCGCCGGTGGCGGCGGATGACCCCCCGGGCGCAACGGACGAGGACGCCGTTTGCCCGCAGGCAGACAGCGCCACAAGCGCGCACAGTAACGCGCTGGCAAGTGAAAGCATTCTTTTCTTCATGAATGTACCCCTTTTTCTTTGTTTACCGGGCATCTGGCCAGGCTGCGCCGGCATTTTGTGCGAGAGCGGCCTAAGAGCGCAAACGGTCACTCCCTTGTTATGTAAGGGCTAGCCTTTTATAGCGCCAACCATAACACCTTTTACAAAAAACTTTTGCACCGCCAAATACAGCGCCATCACCGGCAGGCACGATACCACAATGGTAGAATACTTCAAAAGTTCCGCCATGTATCGCCGCTTCTCGGCGTCCTGCAAATCAAAGCCTATCAGCATTTCGTCGGCCTGGTTCAGCAGAATAATCTCGCGCAGTATAAGCTGCAACGGAAACATGGTGCGGTCGGAGAGATAAATCATGGCGCTGAAATAGGCGTTCCACTGACTTACCGAATAAAACAGGGCAACAACCGCCAGTATAGCGCCCGAGAGCGGCAGCACAATGCGGAACAGAAATTTGACATTGCTGCACCCGTCTATCTTGGCAGCCTCGTGCAGTTCGGCGGGGATATTGGCCGAAAACGACGTGCGCATGATTATCATGTTCCAAACGCTCATGGCACCCGGCAGCAATATAGCCCAGCGCGTGTACAGAATGCCAAGGTCGCGCACCAGAAGGTATTGCGGGATGATGCCGCCGGTGAACCACATGGTGAAGGAGAAAATAAGCGTGATGGCGCCCCGGCCCACAAAATCCCTGCGGGAGAGGGGGTAGGCGGCCAAAACGGTAAGCACCATGTTGATGGCCGTACCCGCAATCATGTATAAAAACGAGTTGCCGAAGCCCGACCAGATGAGGGCGTACTCGAAGGTGGCCCGGTAGCCCTCCAGGGTGGGGTCTACCGGCAGCAGCCACACCCGGCCCTCAATCAGGGCCACAGGGTCGCTGAACGACGCGCTGACCACATACACAATTGGGTACAGTACAATCAGCGTAAACAGGGCGATGAGGGTGTAGTTGACGGTGTAGAACACCCGGTCGCCCCGGGTGGGGCGCAGCTTCACGCGCGCCGGCTCAATCTGTTTCAATTTGCTCCCCCTGTCATCCCTACCACAAGCTGGTATCAGAAATGCGCTTGGATAATTGGTTTACCGCGATGGTAAGCCCAAAGCCGATAAGCGACTGGAACAGCCCGATGGCCGTGGAATACGAAAAGTTTGCGCTGGGCGAAGCCAGGCCGATTTTATACACATAGGTGTCGATGACCTCTGATACCCCCATGTTGAGGGTGTTTTGCATCAAAAGCGCCTTTTCAAAGCCGGTGTTCAGCACACTGCCCATGCTTAAAATGGTCATTATCACGGCAGTGGGGCGTATGCCCGGCAAATCCACGTGCCAAATGCGCTTCACCACGCTGGCGCCGTCCACAATGGCGGCTTCGTGCAGCTGCGGGTCGATGCCGGTGAGGGCGGCGATGTAAATGACAGAGCTCCACCCGGCCGATTGCCACACCCCGCTCCACACATACAGCGACTGGAAATACCCCGGGTTCGCGAAGAAATCGACGCGCTGGCCGCCGAAAGCCGAGATGATGTTGTTTACCAGGCCAAAACGCGGGTTCATCACCTGGGTGAGGATACCCACCATAACCACCATGGAGATAAAATAGGGAATGTAGCTTGCGGTTTGGATGAATTTTTTGAGGCGCTGGTTGTACACATAGTTTAGCCCCAGCGCCAAAATGACAGGAATGGGGATGCTGACCACCAGATTGTACAGGCTTAAGGTGATGGTGTTGACGAGCAGCTTTGAAAACATGGGGGACTGGAAGAAGCGCACAAAGTTATCAAAGCCCACCCACTCGCTTTTATCGAAGCCGAAGATGGGGCTGTAGTTTTGAAAAGCAATTTGCGCGCCGTACATGGGCTGGTACTTAAACAGAATAATGTACGCAAAGGGCAAGAGTATCATCAGGTACAATTGCCAGTTTACCCCTATGCGCCTGCCAAGGCCCTGTGTACCCCTGCGCCTTTTCCTCATGGTAATCTTCCATTTCTTTAATCAGGATAATGCCCGCCGGGGCGGCCGACCCGGCCGCCCATACTGCTTGCCGCACACCCATCATAAAGTGCGCGTAAAGGCTGTGTAAAGAAACAGGTTTGCGCCACAGGAACACTTCTTGCGAATTGAGCCGTTTTTTGCCGCCGGGCCGTATATGCCCGCTGATACCATTTGCCGCACAGGGGTACGCTGGCCAAGAAAACGCAAAGCCACCGGCGCGGCCGGTGGCAAAATCAGCAGGTAAAATCAGGAAAAAATAGCACAAATTTACCTTGGCTGGTTTTTGAAAATGTGGTATACTGATGGCAGCAAGCGGCATGGGGGAATTGCCAATGGATGACAGGCAGCTTTTAGAAGCCATAGGCCAGATGATTGATGAAAAGCTGGAACAGAAGCTGGAGCAGAAGCTGGAGCAGAAGCTGGAGCAGAAGCTGGAGCAGAAGCTGAAGCCTATACGGGAAGATTTGAAACGCCTGAACGAAAACGTTGCCCGCATCGAGGTGGACCACGGCTACAAACTGGGTGTGCTGTACGATGCGCATGTGGTAGCTGCCCGCAACACCGAGGCGATACAGGTACTGGACGCGAGGGTTGAAGACCATGGCCACCGCATTTTTGCGCTGGAGCAGGTAGTATCCAATGCCTGAAACCGAATAATTCAAATACCCGCGCGAACGCGCGGGTATTTGTTTTTGCGGCGTGGGAGTAAGCTATATTTTTATATCCAGCCACTTGCCTTTTTTATAGCGCAGGTAGCTTAACAAAAGGCGCATCATCTGGTCTATCAGCATGCCCAGCCAGGCGCCCAGCAGGCCCATGCCTGCCGCGTAGCACAGCAGGTACGCGCCGGCAGGGCGTATAATGCCTATGCTTAAAAGGCCCACCAGGGCCACGTAGCGCACATCGCCCGCCGCGCGCAGGCAGCTCATGAAGATGATCATGGTAATTTGAATAAACACCACCACGGCCAGCACGGGCATCAGCTGGCTGCCGTAGGCCTGTACCTCGGGGTTGTTTGAGAACAGGCTGTACAGCGTGCGCCCAAAGGGCACATAGATGGCGAACAGCAGCACCGAAAAACACACTCCAAAGCGCTGGCAGGTGCTGCTGTACACCAGCGCCATGTCCTTGCGCTTTTCGCCCAGGCTGCGGCCCACCAGCGCCACCGCCGCCACCGACAACCCGTCGGCCAGCGAGAACGACAGGCTCATGAAGTTCATGCCAATGTGGTGGGCGGCGTTGGCCGTAGTGCCCAGGTTGGCCACCAGGGCAAAAAACATGATGAAACCCACGCGCACACACAGCTGCTCGGCCAGGGTGGGTAAGCCCAGCTTTAAGAGCGAAGCCATCACCGCTTTTTCCAGCCGCAGCTTGAAGCCGCGAAACAAGTGTATCTGCGCGTGTTTTCCGGAAACGGACGCAATGGCCATGCCCATGGCCACCGCCGTGCCTATCATCGTGGCAATGGCCGCGCCGTCGGTCTCAAGGCGCGGGAAGCCAAAATTCCCCTCAATCAGCAAGTAGTTCAGCGCCACGTTTACCAAATTGGCCACCAGGTTGGTTTTCATGGCAATTTTGGTGTTGCCCGCGCCGCGCTGCGCCGCGTTGATAACCATGGTCACCACATTGAACACCATGCCCGCCGAGATGATACGAAAATACCCCGTGGCGGCGGTGTGGGTATCCGCCTGGCTGCCCATGAGGGCAATGGCGGGCTCTGCCGCAAACCAGGCGGCGCAGGTGAGCGCCGCGCACAGCGCAAGGCTTACCATCATGGCTTGCTGCAGCACCTTGCCGGCCTCGCCCATGCGGCCCTCGCCCCGGCGGCGCGCCACCAGCGCGCTGATGGCAATATTCAGCGCCAGGAAGGGCGCCAGGGACACAAACTTGGGCTGGGTGGTAAGCCCCACGGCACTGATGGCGTAATCGCCCAAGCCGCTCACCATATAGGTGTCTACCATGCCCACCACGGCTATCAAAAGCGCTTCGGCGATGGAGGGCAGGGCCACCCGCGCGGTGCGTCTAATCACCTCGCGGCCGGTGGGCAGCGCGCCCAGCGCGCCCACCCGGCGGCACATTTTTGCGGGCTTGCAAATGCGTTCGTAAAGGGAATACAAGGGTTTCGCCGGCTTTCTATGATGTATTCGTTGCGGTTAAAAATACCTGCCAAACAGCTTTACAAAGCCCCAGCGCAGCAGGCTTAGCGCCACTATGCAGCCCAGCATGGCCAGGCCCATCACCAGGGGGTCACGCTCCAGCACCATGCTGATGGTAAGCGCGGCGGCGGGCGGGTGCTGGCAGTTCAGCACAATCATGCCAAAGGTGCACAGCAGCACGGCCAGGGCGCAGAACAAAACCGCCACCAGGCTCTCGTGGTTATCATAGCCCAGCAGGGTGTGCAGCACAAGCCCGCACAGCCCGCCGCACACAACACCCAGCACATAGCCGCCAATCATGTGCCGGGGGGCGGCGCTGTCGGCCTTGGGAAAGCTGAATGCGATAAACGCCGAGGCCGCCAGCGAGGCGATGCCCAGCTTTGAATGCACATTGAGGATGAGCAGAAAAGCGCCCAGCACAAACAATGCCGCCAGCGCGCTTTGAATAAGCGCCCGCAGCCCCTTGGGCATCTTGCCGCCCGCCTGGCCCATCCCCCTCACCCCATTGCCTCTTTTTGCCTATTCGTCCACAATGCGCACCGTTACCCCCGCCGGGGCCACAGAGCCCAATCACCCACATGGCGCAGGCGGCCAAAGCCCTCGCAGGTGTGGTCTGGGCACACGGAATGCACAAAGCAGATAGCGCCGTCCCGCACTTCCAGCTGCACCGGCAGCGCGGCGGCCGTCCCGCACTTCCAGCTGCACCGGCAGCGCGGCGTCAATGCTTATCAGGGTGTCTTCGTCCAGCGGCACGTGCCGGGTTTCGGTGGCATTGCCCACCCCCACAGACACCAGCGCAAAGGGCGCGCGCCCCGCACCCGCGCCGCGCCCGGCCAGCCACACCGCCATAAAAATAAGTGCCAGTGCCGCCAGCGCGGCCACAATCAGCACATCCCGCCGGGTGGCAAAAACGGGGCGGCCCGCGGCGGCGCGCTGTTTACGGCCAAGTTGTTTTATGCTATGATAAGTACGCATACAAACAGTATACCACTAAAACTATAAGAGGCAAAGGGTATGGAAAACACGGCCAGGCAGCGGGTATTCAGCGGCATACAGCCCTCGGGCACGTTTACGCTGGGCAATTATATAGGGGCGGTGCGCCACTGGGGGCCCTTGCAAGCGCACTTCGATTGCGTGTACAGTGTGGTGAATATGCACGCCATTACCGTGCGCAAAGACCCTGCCTTCTTGCGCGACGCCACCCTGCGGGCCGCCGCCATGCTGCTGGCGGCGGGCATCAGCCCGCAAAAAAGCGTGGTGTTTGTGCAAAGCAATGTGCCCCAGCACGCCGAGCTTACCTGGGTGCTTAGCTGCAACACCATGTACGGCGAATTATCGCGCATGACGCAGTTTAAGGACAAGAGCCGCCGCAACGCGGAGAATATCAACGCGGGGCTGTTTACTTACCCGGTGCTGATGGCCGCGGATATTTTGCTGTACGACGCGCACTGGGTGCCGGTGGGCGAAGACCAAAAACAACACGTGGAGCTAAGCCGCGACATTGCCCAGCGCTTTAACAGCGCCTACCCGCCCGATACCTTTGTTGTGCCGCAGCCGCTGATATCGGGCAGCGGCGCGCGGCTGATGAGCCTGCAAGACCCCAGCGTAAAGATGAGCAAGAGCGACGACAACCCAAACGCCTATGTGGCTATGGACGACGCGCCGGATGTGATTATGCGCAAATTCAAAAAAGCGGTGACAGACAGCGAGGGCACGGTGCGCCGCGACGCGGCGGCCAAGCCCGGGGTGTCGAACCTGATGACCATTTACAGCGCGCTTACCGGCAAAACCGACGACGAAATTGAACGCGCCTTTGCGGGCCTGGGCTACGGCGCGTTTAAGGAAGCCGTGGGCCAAAGCGTGATAGACGCGTTTGCGCCTATAGATGCCGAATGCAGCCGCTATTTAGCCGATAAGGCCGAGCTTTTGCGCATACTGGCCAGCGGCGCAAAGGCCGCCACGGCCATAGCGCAAAAAACGCTTGCCAAGGTGTATAAAAAGATAGGGTTTTAGGAGATGTAAAACAAAACCCCGCCTGCGGCGGGGCGGTGATTTACCCATTTTTGCGCCCAGCGGGGGTAATGCGCTCCTCGCTGGTTTTTATTAGGTTTAACAGGCTGGTGGCGTACAGGGGATATTCCCGGCCAAGGCTCTCGGTGGTCATGCCAAAGGCGGCGGTGTCTTTCAGCGGCGCGCCCTGGCCAATATCTTCGCCCTGCAAAATAGCGTGCACGTTGGCCTCGGTAATAACCATCGCGCCGCTGGCGTACCCGCGCCACAAAGCCTCGGGCACGCTGAACATGCTGGACGCGTTTTTGGGCGCGCTGTGGTACACCTGCCTGAACATCTTGTACACCGCCATCATCAGGTAGGCGCTCACTTCGCTCACCAGGGCGCGGTCCGGGCATCCGGCCAGCTTATCGTACAGTATGTTAAGGCTGTTGCTTACCAGCTTGCGGTTCAGCGTGGGCAGCACACTGCCCTTGTAATGCCCGTCGCGGTTCGCGGTGGCCTCGGGCGCGGGGATATCGTCCACACTCAGGGTCAGCCCGCTGCGCTCCGCGCTGCGGCCCAGTAAATAATCACAAGAAACATCGTAGTAATCCGCCACGCGCACCACAAAATCCAGCCCGCACTCGCGGATGCCCTTCTCGTAATGGCTAAGCAGCGCCTGGGAAACCCCCAGCTCTTCCGCCGCCTTTTTTTGGGTAATCCCGCGCTCTTTCCGAAGCAGGGTGATAATCCGGCTGAATTGCGCCGCCATGTGTGCAAAACCCCTTTGAATGCTACTACGATATGTAAATTATAGCCTACCCAAAACGCTTTGTAAATACAGCCACGGGCACAAATTGCGCCTGCTATGCCCCGCAAAAACGCATATAGCCCCGCTTGGCCCAACATGTGGCAGGGCCGCATAAAACAGGCCCGAGATATGGTGGGTGCGCCCACAAAAAATATTTGGAGGAAGCCATGAAAACCTACAAGCTGCATCTGATACGCCACGGCCTGACACAGGGCAACCTGGACGGCCTGTATGTGGGCGGCGGGACGGACATGCCGCTGTGCGAAGAAGGCAAACGGGAGCTGCGCACGCTGGCCGCGTGCGGGGGCTACCCGCCGGTGGGCCTGGTGTTTACCTCGCCCATGCGGCGCGCCTTGCAAAGCGCCGAGATATTGTACCCCCACGTGGCCGAAAGGCGGGTGCTGGAGGATTTGCGCGAAAACCGCTTTGGCGTGTTTGAGGGGCGCAGCCTTGCCGAGCTTGCGCAGGACGAAGCCTATGCGAAGTGGCTGGACCCCGCCAGCGGCTTTGTGCCCGAGGGCGGCGAAAGCGGCGCGGCTTTTGCAACGCGCTGCGCCCGCGCGCTGATGGACATGATGACGCACCTTGCCACAAACGGCATTGCCGAGGCGGCGTGCGTGGCGCACGGCGGGGTAATAATGTCTATGCTAAGCCAAAAGGGCCTGCCCAGTGCGCCGCCGCGCGCGTGGCGGGTGGCCAACGGCCACGGCTACACCGTGCAGGCCAGCGCCGCCATGCTGATGCGCGACGCGCTGGTAGAGGTGGCCGCGCCGCTGCCGTTGCCGACTTAAATTGCTTTCATACGTGTTTACTGGTATGATAGATATAAAAATGGAGGTTACACCCTTTTGAGCAAGCGCCGTATACCCAAAACCGTGTGCTTTGGCCTGGGCATGGCCGGCGCGGGCATGAGCATGATTGCCGGGCTGCTGATGGCGGCGGCCTTTGGGCAAATGCAGTTTGCGCATTGGGCCGCCTTTGGGCTTACCGGCGCCATGCTGCTATTTTTGGCGGTGGACGCGCGCGGCAGCGACCATACCGCGCGGCGGCTGAAGCTGGTGGGATTGTTTGTGATGCTGCTGATAGCCTACTTTAGGCTGCCGCCGCTGGACATGCTGGAGATACCCGTGCTGCCGCTGCTGGCGCTGATGTATTGGCAAAAAGGCGACGGGCCTGTGTGGGCCTGCCTGTGGGCGGGCGAAGGGCTGGTGCTGGCCGCGCGCTATTTAAGCTACGCCAAGCTGTTTGGCGCTTACGCGCTGCCGGTGATGGGGGTATCGCTGGTATTGGCAGGCATCGCGCGCATGCTGGCGCTGCTGCGGCTGTACCAAAGAAGTGTGGCACAAGAGTGAGGGGCTATGAACAAGCGGAAGGGCATTCGGGGGAAGGTCATCATGGCGGCCATTTTGGTGGCTGCCGTGGCATTGGGCGCGGGCACGGGCGCGCTGGCCGTACGGCTGGTAAAGGGCAATAAGGCAGGGGCAAGCGGCGCGGGCAATGCTTTAAGCGCGCCGGGCGGGCCCTCTGCCGTGCTGCCGCCATCGGCCGGCCAAAGCCAGAGCCAAAGCCAGAGCCAAAGCGGCTTGCTGCCGCAGGATAACAGCCTGGGCGATGTTGCCCCCCGCGCCTACCAGGCGCTGCCTTTGCCCGAAGAGATGCGCGCCATGTGGGTAAGCTTTTTAGAGTGGGAGCGCATGGATTTATCGAGCGAAACCGCCGCCCGCGCGGAGATAGCGGCGGTGATGGACAACTGTGCGAGCCTGGGCGTGAACACGGTGATTGCCCACGTGCGCCCCATTGGCGACGCGTTTTACAAAAGCAGCCAGTTTCCCTACAGCCACCTGCTCACCGGCACACAGGGGCAAAACCCCGGGTACGACCCGCTGGAGATTCTTACCCAGGAAGCCCACGCGCGCGGCCTGCGGCTGGAAGCCTGGGTAAACCCCTACCGCGCCAGGCACGCCATTGTGGGCCCCGAAGCCTTGAGCGCCGAAAACCCCGCCGCGCTGCACCCGCAGTGGGTGCGCGAAGTGGGCGGCGCGCTGTGGTACAACCCCGGCATCCCCGAGGTGCAGGCCATGATTTTGCAGGACGCCATTGAAATTGTGCAAAACTACGATGTGGACGGCTTGCACATCGACGACTATTTTTACCCCGAGTTTTTGGGCGACGCCGAAGCCGACGCCGCCTTTGACGCCGACACCTTTGCCGCTTACGGCGGCGATATGGCCCTGGCCGAGTGGCGGCGCCACAACATAGACAGCATGGTGGCCCAGTGCTACGCCGCCGTGAAAGCCGCCAACCCCACGGCCAGCTTTGGGGTAAGCGTGCAGGGCAACAACGAAAACAATTACGCCATGATGTACGCCAACGTGCGCCGCTGGCTGGGCGAGGCGGGTTTTTGCGATTACGTGATGCCCCAATTGTACTGGGGCTTTGCCTACCGCGACAAAAACGGCAGCGACACCGCGGCCTTTGCGGGTAAGGTGCGCGAGTGGGGGTCTTACATCCGCCTGCCCGGGGTGCGCCTGTATGCCGGGCTGGCCGCGCACAACATTGGCGTGGGCGATGGCGGCACGGGCGAGCAGGCCGAATGGCACAGCGGCCACAACCTGGCCGACATGGCGGCCGCCCTGCGCGAGGGCGGCGGCTTTACCGGTTTTGCCCTGTTCCGGTACGATTTTTTATACCACTCGAGCCAGCCCGCCGCCCAAAGCGAGGTGGCGGCGCTGCAAGGGTTGCTAGGGCGTGTTGACACTAAGTGAGGTGGTCTCCATGGCGGAAAACCTGCAAACCAGCGCCGATACGGCGCTGGAAATAATTGAGAGCAGCCTTTCGATAGCCATGCGCATACGCTTTGTGCGGGGCGCTTTGAAGGTGCTGTTTATCACCGACAACGTGCGCCGCCTGGGCTACGAGCCGTGGGAGTTTACCGGCGGCAGCCTGCGCTGGGCCGATATTATACACCCGGACGATTTGGAAACCGTGCGCCAAACGGCGCAAAAAGCAGAAGCCGAGGGGCACGAAACGCTGGAAATATCGTACCGCGCGATAAGCGCCTCCGGGCGCATCCTGTGGGTGCTGCACAGCGCCGCCGTGCACCGGCGAGCCAACGGCGCGCCTCTGTACTGGAATGGCGTGGCAACGGTGTGCAGCCTGCTGGAGGATAAGCAAACCCAAATTGACACCGCCCTTGCCCAGCACCGGGCACTGAACGATTTGATGCAGTGCTTTCACATGGCGGATTTAACCGAAGCATTTGAAGCTGTTTTGGGGCGCGTGGGCCAGTATTTGGGCGTGGCGCGGGCCGCGTTGTTTGAAAACGAAGATAACCACCGCCACTGCCGCCTGGTTTATGAGTGGCACCAAGCAGCCCTGCCGCCGCTGGCGGCAAATGGCGCTGTGACTTTAAGCTACCAGGGCGATTTGAACGCGCCTGGCAGCGCGCCCTGGCCGCAAGAAGACGGCGCTTTTATGCCCATTGCCAGCCTTGGCGTAGAACAGGCAACGCTGATACCCGTGGTGCGCGCCGACCAGCCTTACGGCCTGTTGTGCCTGGGCGACGGCACGCCGCCCCAGAAGTGGCCGGGCGGGGCGCACAGCTTTATGCAGGGCGTGGCCAACCTGGTAAGCTCGCTGCTGGTGCGCAAGGATTACGAAGACTCTATTCGCCACATGGCGCATTACGACCAATTGACCGGCCTGATGAACCGCTACCGCTTCGATATCTACCTGCGGCGCGCCATCAATGACGCGCGTGAGCACAGAAGGCAGGGCTATGTGCTGTTCATCGACATGGACGATTTTAAGGTTATCAACGATGGCTACGGCCACGACTACGGCGACGCCCTGCTGATGGAGGTTGCCGATTATTTGCAGCGGCGCTTTGGCGAGCGCGCCAAACTGTTTCGCTTTGGCGGCGACGAGTTTGTGGTGCTGATAGAACACCATCACGCCGGCGACGCGCAGCAGATTGTGGACGACATTTTAACCCGCGCGCGCCGGCCCTGGATGGTGATGGACGGCGAGTTTTACTGCACGCTTTCTGTGGGGGTGGTGCGCTACCCCGACGGCCGCGACGGTGTGACCGAGATTGTGAAAAACGCCGACATCGCGCTTTACCAAGCCAAGGACATGGGCAAAAACAGCTACGTTTTTTACAACCGCACCCTCAGCGACCATTCCCTTCAGCGCGCCGAAACCGAGCGCCGGATGCGCGAAGCCATTGAGAATGGCTGCCAGGATTTCAAGGTGTATTACCAGCCGCTGGTAAGCCGGGGGGGCAAAATTACCGGCGCGGAGGCGCTGGTGCGCTGGCAGGACGGCGACACCCTGGTGCCGCCCGGCGAGTTTATCCCGCTGGCCGAATATCTGGGGCTGATTGTGCCGCTGGGCGAATATGTGCTGCGTGAGGCGGCCCAGGAATGCCGCCGCATCAACGCGCTGATACCAAACTTTACCATCAGCGTCAATGTATCGGTACGGCAGTTTCAGCAACGCGATTTTTTGGCCAGGGTGGATGATATTATACGCCACAGCGGCGTAAACCCAAACAATGTTATAATAGAGGTAACCGAGGGCCTGGTGGTGCAAGACATTGCCCGCATGCGCGATGTGCTGGACGAATTGCGCGCGCTGGGGCTTAAAATAGCCATGGACGACTTTGGCACGGGGTATTCTTCGCTGAACAACATGCGCGAATTGCCGTTGGATGTGATAAAGATAGACCGCAGCTTTGTGCGCGACGTGGCCACCGACCCCTACAGCAAAACCTTTGTGCGCCTGATTGCCGACCTTTGCCACGCCATGAACCGCAAGGTGTGCGTGGAGGGCGTGGAAACCGGCACACAGTATGATTACTGCGTGGACTGCCAGGTGGATACCATACAGGGCTATTACTTCTTTGGGCCCATGCCGCAGGATAAACTGCGCAAGCTGCTGTCTGGCCCGGGCGATGCCGCCACCAGCATTACGGTGGTGTAGCTTGCCTACCTGTCCTTCAGCGGCACATACGCGCGGCGCGCGCTTACGCTTTTGTAGGCCGGGCGTATAATTTTGCTGCCGCCCACCAGTTCCTCAATGCGGTGGGCGCTCCAGCCCGCAATGCGGCTAATGGCAAAAATGGGGGTATACAGCTCGGTGGGCAGGTTCAGCATATCGTACACAAAGCCGCTGTAAAAATCTATGTTGGCCGATACGCCCTTGTACATCCTGCGCTGCTCGCTAATCAACATGGGCGCCAGGCGCGCCACCAGGGCATACAGCTCGTACTCTTCGGTGCGGCCCTTCTCGGCGCTCAGCTGCTTTACAAAACCCTCAAACAGCTCGGCGCGCGGGTCGCTTAACGAATACACTGCGTGGCCAATGCCGTAAATCAAGCCTGCACGGTCGTAAGCCTCTTTGTTCAGCAGCATTTTCAGGTAATCGGCCACCGCGCCCTCGTTTGTCCAGTTGGGTACATGCCGCTTCAAATCCGCCATCATGCCGCACACGCGGATGTTTGCGCCGCCGTGCTTGGGCCCTTTTAAGCTGCCCAGCGCGGCCGCCACGGCGCTATAGGTGTCGGTGCCGGAAGAAGACACCACATGTACCGTGAACGACGAGTTATTGCCGCCGCCGTGCTCGGCGTGCAGCACCAGGGCCAGGTCTAAAATTTGGGCTTCCAGCCGGGTATACTGCTGGTTGGGCCGCAGCAGGTGCAAAATGTTCTCGGCGGTGGAGAGGCGCGGGTCGGGCTGGTGTATCACCAAGCTTTCGTCCCGCTCGTAGTGGTTGTACGCGTGGTAGCCGTACACCGCCAGCAGCGGGAATTGCGCAATCAGGCGCAGGCACTGCCGCAGCACGTTGGCGGCGGCGGTATTGTCCGGGTTTTCGTCGTAGTAGTACAGCATCAGCACACTGCGCGAAAGGGTGTTCATCATGTCGCGGCTGGGCGCTTTCATGATGATATCACGGTTGAACTTGGGCGGCAGCGAGCGGTAATCGCTGAGCAAGCCCGTAAATTCGTCCAGCTGCGCCTTGCTTGGCAATTCGCCAAACAAAAGCAGGTACGCGGTTTCTTCAAAGCCAAAACGTTCTTCTTTCAAAAACCCGGCCACAATGTCTTTCACATTGATGCCCTGATAATACAATTGGCCGTGAACGGGCACTTCCGTGCCATCCACCATTTCCTTGGCGGTTACCTCGCTGATATTGGTAAGCCCGGCGCGCACGCCGTTTCCGCTTAAATCGCGCAGCCCGCGAAACACCTCGTACTCGGTATACAGCTCGTTGGGAACAGCCCTTGCCGCGCACTTTTCGGCAAGGGCCTCAATCTGCGGGGTAATTGCGGAATAGTTTATTTCTGCGGCCATGTTGTCCTCCTGTTCTTCCCGCGGGCATCTGCGCGCTATATTAATAGATTGATACCATTATCATACAGCGAACAGGGGGAAGCGTCAATCAACCCGGCAAACTCTGCATCAGGGCAAAGAACTGCTCGGGTGCGCCGGTGCTGAAATAGGCGTACCAGGCCTGCAGGGTGTCCAAAACAAAAACATAAATGCAGGTTTACATTATAACCAATGAGCACCCTATCGGCAACGCCCTTTGCCCTTGGCAAACACTTTGCGCGGTGCTATACTGTGTTTAGTGCATTGCATAAAACACAGTATAAGCGAGGTGAACCCATGAACGACGACAGCATTAAAGAACGCATCCTGCAAGCAACCATTGAGCTGATGCGGCAAGACACCGCGAACATCACGGTGCGCAAAATTGCGGCCCAGGCGGGGGTTACGCAAGGGCTGATTAACTACCACTATCAGTCTAAAGACAGGCTTACCGGCCTTGCCGCGCAGCGCTTTGTAAACGCTCGCGCGTGTCCGCCGCGTTCGACGGGGAAATACATGACCCCGAGCAGCTTTTGCGAAGCACGATGAAAAGGACGCTGGATTACCTGCTGGCGCACCCCAATGTGTCGCGGGTGTCTGTGCTAAAGGATTTGCAGGCCGGCCAGCCGGACGATAATATGCAGGATACCATCAGAGCCTTTGACAAACTGCTGCAGGGCATTATTGCCAGTGCGCAAAAGCGGTTTATGGCCGGGCACATCTTCGCCGCCGCCATCCAAAGCCTGTTTTTGCGCGCCAACGTGCTGCGCGAAACCAACGGCTTTGACATTGCAAACGAAGCGGCGCGAAACCAGTTTGTAGACGATTTGATAGATTTGGTGCTGAAGGGGGCCTTGGCGTGAAAAACAAAACCGCATTTGCACATGGGGCAAAAAATGCGTATACTATGGTAATGTGAAAAAGCACACCGCAAAACCGTTTGGAGGACAACATGGCGCCGAAGTATACCCGGCCGAGAGGCACACAGGACGTGCTGCCGCCCGATGCCTGGAAATGGCAATATGCCGAGGACGTGATGAAAAGCACGGTAACCCGCTATGGCTACCGTGAGATACGCCTACCCACCTTTGAAAGCACCGATTTGTTTGCGCGCGGCGTGGGCGAAGGCACGGATATTGTGGGCAAAGAGATGTATACCTTTACCGATAAGGGCGGCCGCAGCGTTACCCTGCGCCCCGAGGGCACGGCGGGCGTGGTGCGCGCCGTGCTGGAGAACGGCCTGCTGGCCACCTGCCCCCTGCCGCTGAAAAGCTGGTACTTGCAAAGCGCCTTTCGCTACGAGCGCGCGCAAAAAGGCCGTTTGCGGGAGTTTCACCAGATGGGGGTGGAGTGCTTTGGCGCGGGAGCGGCGGACGCCGACGCCGAAACCATGGCCTTGGGCGCGGCTATTTTGAAAAACCTTGGTGTTTTAAGCGCCGTAACGCTGGAGATTAACTCTATTGGCTGCCCGCAGTGCCGCCCGGCCTACCACGCGGCCCTGCGCGCATACCTAAGCCAAAACCGCGCGGGGCTGTGCGGCGTGTGCCAGGCCCGTTTTGATGTAAACCCCATGCGCATTTTAGATTGCAAAGAAGCAAAATGCCAGCGGATTGTGCAAGACGCACCGGTGATGCTGGACTATTTGTGCGACGACTGCAAAACCCATTTTGAAACCGTGAAACAGCAGCTGGATGATGCCGGCGTAAGCTATACCGTAAACAAGCGCATTGTGCGCGGGCTGGATTACTACACCGGCCCGGTGTTCGAGTTTGTGGCCACCGGCATTGGCGCGCAGGGCACGGTGTGCGCGGGCGGGCGCTACAATGGCCTGATTGAAGAACTGGGCGGCCCGCCCACCCCCGCCGTGGGTTTTGGCATGGGGGTGGAGCGTGTGCTGCTGCTTATGGAGGAAACCGGAAAGCTGCCGCCCGTTGACGACGGGCCGCATATTTACCTGGCGGCAGCCGATGACGCGGGCCGTACCCTGGCCCGCAGGCTGGCAAATGATTTGCGCGCGGCGGGCTTTGCCGCGGAAACCGACCTTTTGGCGCGCGGCGTGAAAGCCCAAATGAAGGCCGCCGCGCGGCTGGGTTCGCGATACACAGCGGTGCTGGGCGAAAAGGAGATAGAATCGGGCCGGGTGACGGTGCGGCGCTTGGCCGATGGCACGGAGCATGAGCACCGCTTAGACGATTTTGCAGCAAAAGCGCATGAATGGGTGTAGCAAATAAAGAAGGTTGTCGTGGCAATTGCCACTATAGCCACCCCGTCACGCTGCGCGTGCCACCCCTCCAGCGGAGGGGAATTAAAGGCGGAGGATAGATATAACATGGATGCAATGGGAACACTGCGCAGAACACACTACAGCAGCCAAATAAACACCGGCCTTGCCGGGCAGCGCCTGGTGCTGGCGGGCCAGGTGGCCAAAAGCCGCAATTTGGGGCACATGGTGTTTACCGATATGCGCGACACCACCGGCATTACCCAGCTGGCTTTTGGCGACGGCACGCCGCCGGACGTGTTTGAAAAAGCCGAGAGCCTGCGCGCCGAGGATGTGGTGATGGCGGCGGGCACACTGCGGCTGCGCGAAGCCCCCAACCCGGAGCTCCCCACCGGGCTGGTAGAGCTTTTTGTAGACGATTTGCGTGTTTTGAGCAAAGCCGAAACCCCGCCCTTTGAAGTGCGCGACGATTTGAACGTGCGGGAAGAGCTAAAGCTGAAATACCGCTATCTGGATTTGCGGCGCGAGAGCTTGCACCAAACGTTGATGTTCCGAAGCCGCTTGGCGGGCGCGGTGCGGGGTTACTTTTTGGCCAACCACTTTGTAGAGGTGGAAACCCCCATCCTGATGAAAAGCACGCCGGAGGGCGCGCGCGACTATTTGGTGCCCAGCCGGGTACAGCCCGGGCGGTTTTACGCTTTGCCGCAAAGCCCGCAGCTGTATAAACAGCTTTTGATGCTCAGCGGGTTTGACAGGTATTTCCAGCTGGCAAAGTGCTTCCGCGATGAGGATTTGCGCGCCGACCGCCAACCCGAGTTTACGCAAATTGACATAGAGATGGCCTTTGTGGACGAAGGCGACATTGAGGCCATGAACGAAGGCCTGATGCAAAGCATATTTGAGGAATTGCTGGGCATCCGGCTGAAAACACCCTTCCCCCGCATGCCCTACACCGAGGCGATGGCGCGCTTTGGCAGCGACAAGCCGGACACGCGCTTTGGCCTGGAGCTGTGCGATGTGAGCCACACCGTTAAAAACTGCGGTTTTGGCGTATTTGCAAACGCCGTGCAAAACGGCGGCAGTGTGCGGGTGATTAACGCCAAGGGCCTGGCGGCGGGCATTGGCCGCAAGGAGATAGACCGCCTGACGGATACCGCCAAAACCTACGGCGCAAAGGGCCTGGCCTGGCTGCGCCTTGCGCCGGAGGCGGAGAGCAGCAGCTACGAGAAGTTTTTAACTGAAGAGGAAAAAACCACCCTGCGCAGCGCCGCCGACGCCCAAACCGGCGATGTGGTGCTATTGGTGGCGGACAACGATGAAACTGTGTTTGCCGCCCTGGGCGCGCTGCGGCTATTGATTGCCAAAAGCCACGGGCTTATCCCCGAAGGGCAGTTTAACTTTTTGTGGGTTACCGATTTCCCGCTGTTTGAGTACAACGCGGAGGACGGACGCTACGTGGCCAAGCACCACCCCTTTACCATGCCCAAGGACGAAGACATCGGCCTGATTGAAACCGCACCCGCGCGCTGCCGCGCCAAAGCCTACGACATGGTGGTGAACGGCGTGGAGGTGGGCGGCGGCTCGATACGCATCAACGACCCCGCCCTGCAGGCGCGCATGTTTGCCGCGCTGGGCTTTACCGAGGCGCGCGCGCGGGAAAGCTTTGGCTTTTTGATGGACGCTTACCATTACGGCGCGCCGCCGCACGGCGGGCTGGCCTTCGGGTTCGACCGTCTGGTGGCGCTGATGCAAGGCAAAGAGTCTATCCGCGACGTGATAGCCTTCCCCAAGGTGCAAAACGCGGGCGAGCCTATGAGTGGCTGCCCGGACACGGTGGAGGAAAAACAGCTGGCGGAATTGCATATCCAGCCTGCGATTGCGGCGGATGATGTTTGAATGATAGCGCACCATAGATTTGTGCGGTGATAAACAGATTTAGTTTTCACTTTATGCCCCACCCATACCGCGTTCGCTGCAAGTTTACCTGGCAAAGCCAGATTTTGCGCCAAGCGCGCCCTGACCACTTTCCCCGTTGTTTTACGGGGTTTTGGGCCGCTTCCGTTGCTGGTTCACGGCTCACGGCAACGGAAGTTTACCCCCTGCGTTTTGGCGGAGCGCAGCGGGCAAAAACCTCCGCCGGAAGGATTTTCCATGCGCTCTGCTTCGGTTCGGTTTCTGGTTCGTGCCGCACTTATCGCGGCGGTGTACGTGGCCCTGTGTTTTGCAAGCGGCTATTTGGCCTACGGCCCGGTGCAGCTGCGCCTCAGCGAGGCACTTACCCTGCTGCCCGCGCTGTGCCTGGAGGCCATCCCCGGCGTAACGGTGGGCTGCCTGGTGGCCAACCTGCTCTCGCCGGGGGCACACGTGCTGGACATTGTGTTTGGCACACTGGCAACCTTTGGCGCGGCGCTGCTTACGCGGGCCTTGCGCACCCGGCACGTAAAAGGGCTGGTTTTGCCCGCCAGCGTGCCGCCTGTGGCGCTGAACGCCCTGGTGGTGGGCACGGTGCTGTACTTTTTGTACTACTACCCCACCGGCGCGCCGGCAGGGATGTGGCTGGCCACCGTGGGCAGCGTGGGGCTGGGGCAAATTGCCAGCTGCTGTGTTTTGGGGGTGGCGCTGGTGTGGTTTATCGAAAAGCGCCCGGCGCTGCGGCGGCTGTTTGCGGGGTGAACAACACCCCCGCCCTGCCAATTGGCGGGGCGGGGGTGTTGTGTTTTGCTATGTTCCCAGCACCGGCGGCACGGGCATGGCGGGTGGGGGCTGTTTTTTTACGGCCCTGGGTTTTGCCGCGGCCTTGGGCGGGGGCGGGGCTTTTACGCTGGCGGCCACCTTCGCTTGCGTGGCATCGTCCTTGGCGGCGTTTTTGGGCTCCAGAATAGCCATAAACTCTTCGCCGGTAATGGTTTCGCGCTCCATCAAAAAATCAGCCAATTCGTCCATCTTGTCACGGTTTTCTTTAATTATGGCCGTGGCTTTTTCGTGCGCGGCGCGTATCAAATCCAGCACCTCGGCGTCTATCTTGGCAGCGGTTTCCGGGCCGCAGGTAAGCTGCCCATCGCTGCCAAGGTAGGGGTTTTGTATGGTTTCAAGCGCCATCATGTCAAACTCTTTGCTCATGCCATAGCGGGTAACCATGGCCCGTGCCAGCTTGGTAATCTTCTCTATGTCGTTGGCAGCACCGGTGGTGTAGCTGTCAAACACCACCTCCTCGGCAGAGCGCCCGCCCGTGAGGGTGACAATTTTGTTGAACGCTTCTTCCTGGCTCAGCATGTTTTGCTCTTCTTCGTCCACTTGCAGGGTGTAGCCCAAAGAGCCGCTGGTGCGCGGCACAATGGTAATTTTGGTAACCGGCGCCGAGTGCGTTTGCTTGGCCGCCACCAGCGCGTGGCCAATTTCGTGGTAGGCCACAATGCGTTTTTCGCGCGGGTTCAGCACCTTGTTTTTGCGCTGCATGCCTGCCAGCACGGTTTCCACGCTCTCCATCAAATCGGCGTTGGTAACAATGCGCCGGTTTTGCTTCACGGCCAGCAGCGCGCCCTCGTTGATGATATTGGCCAAATCCGCGCCCGAGCCGCCCGCCGTGGCGCGGGCAATCACGCCGTAGTCGATGTCCGAATCCATCATCACTTTTTTGGCGTGTACGCGCAAAATGGCTTCGCGCCCGGCCAAATCGGGCAGTTCCACAGGGATGCGCCTGTCGAAGCGGCCGGGGCGCAGCAGGGCGGGGTCTAAAGATTCCGGCCGGTTGGTGGCCGCCAAAATCACCACGCCGGAAGAGCCGTCAAAGCCGTCCATTTCGCTCAGCAGCTGGTTTAGGGTTTGCTCGCGCTCGTCGTTGCCGCCGTAGCCGCCTCCGTCACGCTTTTTGCCAATGGTGTCCAGCTCGTCTATAAACACAATGCAGGGGCTTTTGTCTTTGGCCTGCTTAAACAAATCGCGCACACGGGCCGCGCCGCGGCCCACAAACATCTCTACAAACTCGCTGCCCGCAATAGAGAAAAACGGCACGCCCGCCTCGCCCGCCACCGCCTTGGCAAGCAATGTTTTGCCCGTGCCGGGGGGGCCCACCAGCAGCGCGCCCGCGGGCATTTTTGCGCCAATGCTGGTGTATTTTTTGGGGTTGTGCAAAAAGTCCACTATCTCGCCCACGGCCTCTTTGGCTTCGTCCTGGCCGGCCACATCCTGGAAGGTAATGCCCGTTTGGGCCTGCACATACACCTTGGCGTTGCTCTTGCCAAAGCTCATGGCGTCGCCCCCCATGCGCTTAGACATGGAGCGGAACAAAAACACGCCCAGGCCTATCATCACCAGCATGGGCAAAAACGAAAACAGCAGGCTTAGCCAAACACTTTGCTGCTCGGGCACAATCTGGCTAAACGCAATGGGCTTGCCGTCGGCGGTTTGGGCCGCTTGCAGATACTGTACCAGGCCGGGGTCGTCTATCAGGCCGGTAAAGTATACGGCGCCGGCCGCTTCGTAATTGATGCGCCGGGCCTGCTCGTCCAGCTCCACCGTGGTAACCTGCCCCGCGTCCACCTTGGCCAAAAAAGTGTCGTAGGTGGTTTCCTGCACGGTTTGCCCGCCGCGATTTTGCATCATAAACAGCTGAAACAGCATAAAAACTGCCAGGATTAGCGCCGCGCATATGAGAAAATTACGCTGCCAGTTCTTTTTGTTATCGCCCATCGCTGTATTAACTCCCTTACACCTAGGATACCATTGCCCAACTGTACACACGCTGAATACTACAGGGCAGTTGTGTATTGGGCTTGATACGCGCGTGAACAGTTTGTGACAAAAGAACCCTTTTGCACAAACGGCGGCTCTTTACCAGCCAGAGCCGCCGCCAGAACCGTCACCATCATTTATGCGCTAAAACGTTGCGCTTTTCGGGCCGTAGAACCAGCGCGCGCCAAAGGCCCAGTCTACCGGGTAGGTGTTGTACAAATCGGCCAGCCACTGCTCGTATTCGTCCGCCATCAAGTCTGTGATAATATTGCTGCGCATGTCCGCAAACTCCGCGTCGCTGGCAAAGGTGGGGATAATTTCGTACAACAGCAGGCGCTTGCCGTCCTGGGTAATGTAGTATCCAAAATCGCCCACCTTGGCTTCGCGCACTTCCCGCAAAAAATCTTCCGTGTACAGCGTGTTGTCGTCTTGCTCGTACTCCAGGTACGAGGTTTGCACGCCGCCACTTGCGGCAGCCGCGTCATAATCACGCTTCAGCAGCTTGTACAGGCTTACAAAATCCGCGCCGCCGGCCATCTCGGCCATGGTTTTGCCGCCGCGCAAGGCGGCCAAAACGGCGTCTATCTTGGGCAGCACCGCGTCGGTCATGTCCTTGTCGTCCACATCGGTGAGGGGAACGGTTAAAAAGCTCAGCCGCGCGTTTTCTTGCGCGTACATTTGCTTCAGCTCCGCGTCGGGCACATACAACTCGCCCCCCTCTGCGTACACCTTTTGCATCAGCTGGCGGCGCAAATCGTCATTGTTCATAAATCGGAACATGGTGGGCTGGGTAATGCCCATCCGCAAATAATCTTCTTCCAGGCTGCTCCAGTAGCTCATCATCTGCTCAATGCCCTGCTGGCCCTCGGCCGAGGTGGTAACATTGTGCGTGCGGGCCAGGCGCTGCACGGCCACATAGCGGCGCAAAAGCACCTCGGCGCGCGCGCGCACCCAGTCTTCCGCGCCCTTGCCCTCAATTTGCTGTTCCCACACTTCTTTATCGGTGTCTTCGCGCAAATTGCGGGCTTCGTTGTGCGCACTATACTGGGCATATTGGTACAGGCCGGCCGATATCTCGGTGCCGTCTATGGTACACACATTCTCGTACAAATTGCCAATGCATCCGGCAAGCCCCAAAACCAGCGCGGCACACAGCAGCAGCGCCGCCCATCTCAGTTTCTTCAAGGTCAGAACCTCCCAGCCATCCTATGGTAAGCGCTGAAACAACAAAATAGAGTATACAGGATTTGGCATCCACATGCAAGCGTGCGGGCACACCACTTTCTCCGCTGTAATGGCAGGCAGTTTACTCAATCCGCTATACGGTAAACCGGTACACGTTCCACGATGCGGGGGCAATGGCGCAATGGAACACCCCGCCCTCAAATTGGCCGCCCGCCCCCCGGGCAGGTTGGTGGTTTTCATATCACTGCCGCACATCACAATGTGCTCGCGTAGGGCGGCGTTTTCAAAGCAGCGCAAGTCCACGGTGGTTTCCACGGCTTCTTCCATATGGCGGTTCACCGCAAACACATTCATTTCGCCCGCTTCCTCATTGTAAACGGCAACGGTTTCCAGGGTGGGCACATCGGTATGGTTCACGCTGTCGTATTTTCCGCAGTGCAGCAGGGGCAGCAGCACCTTGCCGCGCCCATAGCGCGAGGCATGCAAAAACGGGTAAAAAATGCTTTGCCGCCACGCCGGGCCGTCCGCCGGGGCCATAATGGGGGCAATAACGTTCACCAGCTGGGCCAGGCAAGCCACCTTCACGCGGCTGCAATGGCGCAGCAGGGTTATCAGCAGCGTGCCCGCCACCAAGGCGTCTTCAAAGGTATACACATCCTCCAGCAGCGGCGGGGCTATCTGCCAGGGATGCCTTTTCATCAGGTTGTTGTCGGCCTCGCTGTTGTGAAACCACACGTTCCATTCGTCAAAGCTCAGCATCATGGTTTTTTTAGAGCGCTTCTTGGCCTTCATAAAGTCGCAGGCCGCAATCACCGTGCGGATATACTCATCCATCCCCAGCGCCTGCGCCAAATAATCTTTGGTATCGCCATTGCGGTTGCCGTAGTATTGATGCAGCGAAATATAGTCTACCTCATCATAGGTGTGCTGCAGGGTTTCGGCTTCCCAGTCGGGGAAGGTTTGCATTGAGGGGGAAGAGCTGCCGCAGGACACCAGCTGGATATCCGGGTCTATCATGCGCATGGCGCGGGCGGTTTCCACAGCCAGGCGGCCGTACTCCGCGGCGGTTTTGTGGCCAATTTGCCACGGGCCGTCCATCTCGTTGCCCAGGCACCACATTTTAATATTGTGCGGGTCTTTCACGCCATGGCTTATGCGCATATCGGCATAGTGGCCGCCCGCCGCAAGGTTGCAATACTCTAAAAGGTTGCAGGCGTCCTGCACGCCGCGCGTGCCCAGGTTCACGGCCATCATCATCTCTGTGCCCGCAAGGCGGCACCACCGGGCAAACTCATCAACGCCTATGGCGTTGGTTTCCAGCGTGCGCCAGGCCAATTCCAGCCGCGCGGGGCGCTGTGCCACCGGGCCCACACCGTCTTCCCATTGGTAGCCGGATACAAAGTTGCCGCCGGGATAGCGCACCAGCGGGACATCCAGCTCGCGCACCAGCGCCAGCACGTCGCCGCGAAAGCCGTCTGCATCCGCCGAGGGATGCCCAGGCGCGTAAATGCCGCCGTAAACGGCCCGGCCCAAATGCTCGATAAACGAGGAAAACAGACGCTTGTCCACTTCCCCTTCCTGGTAATCCTTATAAAATGTCAGCTTTGCCGTTTCGCTCATCGTACACCCTCCTTTATTCATCTTTGCAAATGCATCCACACAATCATTTCCCCCGGGGCGCGGTTGTTCCAGCTGCCATAAGGCACGGCGGTAAGGCGCACCGCCCGGCTTTGGTTGGGCACGGCGGCGTAAGAAGCACCGGCGTCTGCGCCCGGCAGCCATTTTTCGCCCTCCAGGTGCAGCACCATGGTGCCGCCCAGCAGCATCTCGTCCCACTCTTCGCGTATCACCGCGTTTGGCGCGATGCTTACGGCGGCTAAATTTGTGCCGTTGTCGGCCTCTTCCAGGCAGTATACCTCGGGCCCGCGCACAATGGCAGCCTTGCCCGCGCCCGCGCGCACCAGCGGGTTTGCGTAGCAAAGGCGCGGGCGCACCTCAAAGCTTAGCTCCACGGTGTCATCGCCCCAGGTTCTCTCTATGTAAAGATACCCGTTTTTCATCGCAATGTCTACAGGCTGGCCGTTTATTTTCAGCGCCGGGCTTTGCGCAAAGCCGGGCACGCGCACGTGCAGGGTAAACGCGGCGTTTTGCGCCGATATGGAAAGGCGTATGTTGCCGGTTTTGGGGTAATCGGTAGCCAGGCGCACCTGCACCGGCTTGCCGCCCAGCGTCAGCGCCAGGCTGCTTTGCGCAAACAGGTTTACAAACAGCGCGTTCTCCGCGGCGGCATACAGATACTGCCCCAGCCCCGCAATGGTGCGCGCAATGTTGGTGGGGCAGCAGGCGCAGTCAAACCATTTTTGCCGCACCGGCTTCACGTGCGCGCGCGAGGTATGGGGCATGCAGATATCCGGCCACACCTCTAAGGGGTTCACGTAAAAATAGCGCTCGCCCTCAAGGGCAATGCCGGCGCGCACGGTATTGTACAGCGCCTGCTCGGCAACATCGATGTACGCGGCGTTGCGCGTAAGCCGCGCCATGCGCAGGGCAAAGCGGGCCAGGCCCACAGAGGCGCAGGTTTCGGCGTAATTCGAGTCGTTCGGCAGGTCAAAATCGGCGGTAAAGCGCTCGCCTACGCCGGAAGAGCCGATACCACCCGTGATGAACATGCGCTTTTGCACGATGTTGTCCCACAGGGCTTGGCAGCATTGCAGCATTTCGGCGTCGTTTCGGTGCAGGGCAATATCCGCCATAGCGCAATACAGGTACGTGGCGCGCACAGCGTGGCCCTCGGCGGTTTTTTGCAGGCGCACCGGCCGATGCGATTGGGCATACGCGGGGTCGTAATTGCTCACCAAGCCCTTGTAAATAGAATGGTAGCCGGGTTTTTTAATCTCTTCCAAAAAATAGTTGGGTGTGCCGCCGCGCACGTCTACAAAGTATTGGCACAGCGAAAGGTACTTCTCTTCGCCGGTAACCTCGTACAGGCGCACCAGCCCAAGCTCTACCTCGGGGTGGCCGGGGTAGCCGTGCATTTGGTGCTCGCTTGGGCCAAACACCGTATCAATCAGGTTTGCAAATCGGCAGGCGGCATCCAGCAGGGCGCGTTTTTGGGTGGCTTCGTAGTACGCGGCGGCAGCCTCAAACAAGTGCCCGGCGCAGTACAGCTCGTGCCCCTCTGTCAGGTTTTGCCAGCGCCCGGCGGGGTCCAGCAGCGTGTAGTAGGTGTCCAGGTAGCCGTCCGGCTGCTGCGCCGCGCAAATCAGGGCTATCACCTCGTCCGCGTGCCGGCTCAGCGCTTCATCGGGCCGTGCGGCCAGGCTGTAGGCCACGGCCTCCAGCCATTTGTAGGCGTCGGTGTCTTGAAACACCGTGCCAAGGCGCTGCCCCTGCGCTTGCCCCGCCGCTATTCTAAAGTTTTGCAGACAATAGCTGGCGGGTACGTTTGGCACACGGTCGTTCAAAACCTCCCACTGGTAGGGCAATACCACCTCGGGTATCAGCTTTGTGTACCGGTTCCAAAACGCGTCGTCAATGTTTATATCCCCCAGTGGCAGTAAACGCAGCTTGTCCATAAGGCACCTCACAGATTATACGCATCGTTTATTATGTGGGAATCCCCGCAAACTGGCTGTTGTACAGTTCGGCGTAAAAGCCCTTTTGCGCCAGCAGCTGGGTGTGCGTGCCGGTTTCCACAATGTCGCCTTCGCGCATCACCAAAATCATGTCGGCGTCGCGGATGGTGCTTAGGCGGTGCGCGATTACAAAGCTGGTGCGGCCCTCCATCAGGCTGGCCATGGCTTTCTGGATAGCTATCTCGGTGCGGGTATCCACGCTGCTGGTGGCTTCGTCCAAAATCATCACCTTGGGGTTTGCCAACAGGGTGCGCGCAATGGTAAGCAGCTGTTTCTGCCCCTGGCTGATGTTGGTGGCTTCCTCGTTCAGCTCGGTGCTGTAGCCGTCGGGCAGCATGCGGATAAACCGGTCGGCCTGGGCGGCCTTGGCGGCGGCAATCACCTCGTCGTCGGTGGCGTCCAGCCGCCCGTAGCGTATGTTCTCCATTATCGTGCCGTTGTACAGCCAGGTGTCTTGCAGCACCATGCCAAACAGGCCGCGCAGCCCCCCGCGGGTGTATTGCTTCACATCGTATTCGCCCACCAAAATAGCGCCCGCGTCCACGTCGTAAAAGCGCATCAGCAGCTTTACCATGGTGGTTTTGCCCGCGCCGGTGGGGCCCACTATGGCCACCTGCTGGCCGGGCTGCACCATGGCCGAAAAATTGTGGATGATGGTTTTTTCGGGCGTATAGCCAAAGGACACATGCGCGAAGAACACGCTGGGGTCGGCTTCGGCGGGGCTTATTGGGTTTTCGGTGTCGGGCGTTTCCTCGGTTTCTTCCAAAAACTCGAACACGCGCTCGGCGGCGGCGGCGGTTTGCTGCAGCACATTGCTGGCGTTTGCTATTTGCGTAAGCGGCTGGGTAAAGTTTCGCACGTAGCTGATAAACGCCGAGATGTCGCCCACGGTGACGGCGCGGGACAGCGTGAAGAACCCGCCCGCAATTACCACCGCCACATAGCCCACATTGCCCACAAAGTTCATCACCGGCATCATCATGCCGCCGTAAAACTGGCTCTTCCAGGCCGAGTTGTACAAACGGTCGTTCACTTCCACAAACTCCTGCTCGCAAACATCCTCGCGGTTAAAGGCCTTTACCACCAGATGCCCGCCGTACATCTCCTCCACCAGGCCGTTGGCTTCGCCCAAATACTGCTGCTGCTTTTTGTAGTGCGGCTGGCTGCGCTTCACAATCAGCATAATCAGCCCCATCGATACCGGTACCATCAAAAGGGTAATCAGCGTCATCCACACATTGATGGTCAGCATCATCACCAGAACAGCCAGCACGCGGGTAATGCTGTCTACCATGCCGGGGATGCTCTGCGTCATGCTGCTTACCAGGGTGTCCACATCGTTGGTAATGCGGCTCAGCACGTCACCAGAGCTGGACGTATCCAGATAAGACAGCGGCAGCTTGTTTATTTTCTCGCTGATGGCTTTGCGCAAGCCGTAGCCCATGCGGTTGGATATTTCGTTTAAGATAATGCTGTACACATAGCTAAGCACCGCGCTGATGAGGTACAGGCCGCCCAAGAACATCAATACGTTCAAAATGGCGCTAAAGTTGATGCCCGCGATGCCGTCGCCGTTGGCGTCGCCGCCGCTTACCATCTCAAAAAATCCGGTCATCAGTTCATCAATGCCGCCGGCCAGTATTTTAGGGCCGACGGTGCTGAGAATTACCGAAGCGACAGCCAGCACCAGGCAAACAATCAGCGCCGGGATATAGCGTTTGAGGTGGCGGCCCAGTTTCTTCATGGTGGGCCCAAAGTTTTTGGCTTTTTCGCCTCGCATCATGCCGCCCGGGCCCTGGCCCGGAGGCGGGCCGCCCCGGCCGGGCCTCTGCTGCGCAAAAGGGCGATTGCGCCGGGGGTTTTTCGCTTCGCTCACGCCAATTCCTCCTCGCTTAGCTGGCTTTGGGCAATTTCGCGGTAGGCCGGGCAGTTTTGCATCAGCTCTTGGTGGGTGCCCTTGCCGGCCATTTTCCCGTCGTCCAGCACAATAATCTGTTCGGCCGTCATAATGGTACTGATGCGCTGGGCCACAATCAGCACGGCGGCATCTTTGGTATAAGGTTTCAGCGCCGCGCGCAACTGGGCGTCGGTGGCAAAGTCCAGCGCGGAAAAGCTGTCGTCGAAAATATACACCGGCGCCTTTTTTACCAATGCGCGCGCAATGCTAAGCCGCTGCCGCTGCCCGCCGGATACGTTTGTGCCGCCCTGTGAAATCTCGCTTTCAAAGCCGTTGTCCAGCTTGTCGATAAACTCGGTGGCCTGGGCCACCTCGGCGGCTTCGCGCAGGGTGCCGCCGGTGGCGTCTTCGCTGCCAAAGCGCAGGTTGCTGTTAATATCGCCGCTAAATAAAAGGCCCTTCTGCGGCACATAGCCAATGTAGCCGCGCAGCTCGCGCTGGGTTAGTTCGCGCACGTCCACGCCGTCCAGGCTCACGCTGCCGCCCGTCACGTCGTAGAAACGCGGTATTAAGTTTACCAGCGTGGTTTTTCCGCTGCCGGTGCTGCCAATAAAGGCCGTGGTTTGCCCCGGCTGCGCGGTAAAGCTGATATCCGACAGCACGTTTTCTTCCGCTTCGCCGTATTTGAAGCACACGTTGCTAAATTGCACCACGCCTTTTGCGCGCTTGCCTAAGGTTTTGGGCTGCGCGGGGTCTTTAATGGCGGGCTCGCTTTGCAGCACTTCGTTGATGCGCCCGGCCGATACCGAGGCACGCGGCAGCATAAAGAAAACCATGGTGATGAACAAGAAGGACATAATGGCCTGCATGGCGTACTGCATAAAGGCCATTAAATCGCCCACCTGGATGGCGGAGTTTGCAATTTGGTCTGCCCCCAGCCACACAATAAACAGCACCACACCGTTCATTACAAGCATCATCAGCGGCATCATCAAGTTCAGGGCCCGGCCCACAAACAGGCTGTTGCGGGTGTAGGCGCGGTTGGCGTCTTCAAAGCGCTTCTCCTGGAATTTCTGGTTGGAAAACGCACGCACCACCATGATGCCGGACAGGTTTTCGCGGGCCACCAAATTCAGCCTGTCCAGCAATTTTTGCATGATTTTGAACTTCGGCATCACAAAAATCATCAAGATGCCAATCATCAGCAGCAAAATGCCCACGGCTACGGCGATGATAACGCTCATGCCGGTGGATTTGCTAAGCGCCATGATGATGCCGCCCACACCCATCACGGGAGCGTACACCATCATGCGCATGCCCATGGTGCTGAACATTTGCACCTGGGTAACGTCGTTGGTGGTGCGGGTAATAAGGCTGGCGGTAGAAAATTTGTCCATCTCGGCGCTGGAAAAATCGCTGACCTTGCGGAAGATATCGCGGCGCAAGGCCCTTGCCACGCCCGCGCCCATTTTGGCAAAGCAATAGCCCGCCCCCACGGCGCAGGCCACCATGGCCAGGGACAAAACCACCATTATCAGCCCAATGCGCAGGATGTACGCGGTTTGTATCGCGCCGGTATCAGCGCCGAGGTCGCTATAAAACGCCTTGTTCAGCGCCGCCGCCACCGAGCCGCTGAGCAGGGCGGCCGTTTGCCCGGCCTGCTCGATGTAAGGCTGAATGGCTTCGCTGGGCATAGCCAGCAATTGCGGCAAAAACGCGCGGATGGCTTCAAAATCAAAGTCGGCGCTCACGGCGTCGCTCTGGGCCATTTCGCCCCCCTGCCGGGCGGCGGCATCGGCCATAAAGGCGCTTAAGGCCGCGCCCGCGTGGCCCATCGCGGTGTCGGCGGCATCGCTCTGCGCGCTTCGCAAATAAGCGTCCGCGCCCGCCGCGCCGGGGAAGGTTTTTCCGGCCTCCCCCTGCAGGGCACTGCTCGCCTCGCTGTAGGGCGTATACACCGCGTCAAAGGCTGCGCGGTCGTCTTCGCCCATAAATTTGGTCAGCAAGCCGTAGGCGTCCTGCGGCAGGGCGCGGGGCGCTATCTCCTCTATGCCGCCCCGGGAGATGCCGATGTCTACAATCTCGCTCATCATGTTGGGCAGGTTAAGGTCTAGCATGGCCTGGCCAAACAGCAGCACCACACCCACCAGCATGTACGGCAGCAGGTGCTTAAAAAACCGGGCTATCTTCAGCAATCGTCATCGCTCCTTCACTTGTGCGCTGCACGCACCCCAGCCTACTATATGTAACCAGTATATCACAAAAAGTTTACCGTAATGCCGCGTTTTGTCAATGGGCAACACAAAACTTTAACATCTGGCGTCGCTGTTGCTTCAAAAAGGCGTGTGGTATACTGTGTTCATGTAACGTTTCTTCAAACGCAAAGCATCATCGACGCAATGCATGCCGAACCCTTCAATCTAAAGTGATTGCGGCGCGCAAAACAGGTGTGCTATACTTACAGCTAATGGGGCGCAGGCCCGATAAAACACCCTAAGCCGTGAACAGGCTTAAAGAATGAGGTTATCAATGAAGAACGGTAAAGTACAGGTTGGCATTATCGGCTGCGGCGGCATTGCCGTGCAAAAGCACCTGCCCGCCCTTAGGCAATTTCCAAAGCTATGCGATATGGTGGCGTTTTGCGACAAGATTGACGAGCGCGCCCAAAAGGCCTGCAAAGAATATGGGGCCGAGGGCGCGCGGGTGTATGCCACCTACCAAGAGCTGCTGGCAAATGGCGACATTGACGTGGTACACGTGCTGTCGCACTGCGCCATCACCCTTGATGCCTTTGCCGCGGGCAAGCATGTGATGTGCGAAAAGCCCATGGCCGCCACCGCCGCCGACGCCGCCAAGATGATGGACGCCTGGAAAAAAAGCGGCAAGCTGTTTACAGTGGGTTACCAAAACCGTTTTCGCCCCGAGGTGCAAAGCCTGTACAAGGCTTGCCAGGCGGGCGATTTGGGCGAAGTGTACTTTGCCAAGGCGCATGCCATACGCCGCCGCGCCGTGCCTACCTGGGGCGTGTTCCCCGACAAAAGCCAGCAGGGCGGCGGCCCGCTGATTGATATTGGCACGCACGCGCTGGACATGACCTTGTGGATGATGGACAACTACAAGCCAAAAAGTGTGACGGGCCAGGTGTTTCAAAAGCTGGGCACGCTGCCCGACGGCCCGGACGGCAACCTGTTTGGGCCCTGGGACCCCAAAACCTATGAGGTGGAAGACAGCGCCTTTGGCCTGATTAAAATGGAAAACGGCGCTGCCATCTTTTTAGAGGCCTCGTGGGCGCTGAACACGCTGATTAGCAGGGAGGCCTCTACCACGCTGTGCGGCACCAAGGCGGGCGCGGAGATAAACAGCGGCTCGAGCTACCCCAAAGACGAGCTGATTTACAACCGCGCTTACAAGGGCCTGCTTACCGAAGAAAAGCGAAGCCCCGGCGGCGCGGTGGCCTACTTTGACGGCGGCGTGAAAAACCCCAGCGACGCCGAGGCATACCAGTGGCTTAAAGCGCTTTTGGGCGAGGGCGAGGTGCTGGTAAAGCCCGAGCAGGCCCTGGTGGTTACCAATATTCTGGACGCCGTATACCGCAGCGCCGAAACCGGCAAAGAAATATTATTTTAATAATTAATAATTATTTATTTTAGGAAAGCGGGCGGGGAGCATGACAGAGTTTATGGGCCGGGATTTTTTGCTGGAAGGTGAAAGCGCCAAGACACTGTACCACGGCTACGCGGCCAAAATGCCGGTGGTAGACTACCACAGCCACAACAGCCCCCGGGATATATACGACAACCACCGCTTTGCCCATTTGGCCGAGGCCTGGCTGGGGGGCGACCATTACAAGTGGCGCTTGATGCGCGCCTGCGGCACGCCGGAAGCACAGGTGAGCGGCGACGCGCCCGGCTGGGATAAGTTTTTGGCTTTCGCAAGGGCGCTGCCCAAGGCCGCAGGCAACCCCGTGTACCACTGGGCCCATTTGGAATTACAGCGCTATTTTAACTGCAATATTGCTTTAAGCGAGCACACGGCCAAAGAGATATGGGAGCACTGCAACCATCTGCTGCAAACCGACGAAAACTACCGCGTGCGGGGGCTTATCCGGCAATCGGGCGTAACGGCGCTGTACACCACCGACGACCCCGCCGACAGCCTGGAATACCACCAAAAACTGCGTGACGACAAAGGCTTTGAAACCAAGGTGCTGCCCGCCTTTCGCCCCGACAAAGCCCTAAGCCCCGACAAGCCGGGTTTCGCGGCGTACATCCGGCAGCTGGCCGAAGCCGCCGGGCGGCCCATTGCCGGCTTGCAAGCTTTGAAAGACGCCCTGGCTGCCCGGATAGACCATTTTCACGCGGTGGGCTGCCGCGCCAGCGACCATGGCGTGAACGGCGTTGGCACACAGTTTAGCACCGAGGCGCAAGCGGACGAAACCCTGCGGCTGGCGCTGGAGGGCAAAACCCCAAGCCCCGCGCAGGCCGAGGGCTACCGGGGCTATTGGCTGAACTGGCTGGGCGAAGTGTACGCAAAACGCGGCTGGGTGATGGAAATACACTTTGGCGCCTGGCGCAACGTGAACAGCCGCGCCTTTGCGGCTACTGGGCCGGATACCGGGCACGACTGCATTATCCCCACCACACAAATGGACGGCCTTGCGGTGTTGTTTGACGCTTTGGAAAGCCGCGGCGCGCTGCCAAAAACGCTAGTGTACTCGCTGAACCCCACCGACAACGCAGCCATTACCACCCTGTGCGGCAGCTTTTACGCGCCCGATGCACCCGGCAAGCTGCAGCAGGGCAGCGCCTGGTGGTTTAACGACACCCTGCCCGGCATGGCCGAGCAAATTACCAACTTTGCCGCCACCGGCGTGCTGGGTAACTTTGTGGGCATGCTTACCGACAGCCGCAGCTTTTTAAGCTACACCCGGCACGAGTATTTCAGGCGCGTATTGTGCAATGTGCTGGGCGGCTGGGCAGACAAGGGCCTGTATCCCGCCCAGATGGAAACATTGGGCGCTTTGGTGCAAGATGTGTCCTACAACAACGCCATGGCGTTTTTTAGTCTGGAGGCAAACCCCTAATGCACTGGAAAACACAAATAGTCCAATCGGCGCAAACCATAGCCGACGAAATGAAGAACGAAGACTATGTAAGCGCCGTGGCCTTTGGCGGCAGCGTGGCGCGGGGCACGGTGTGGCGCCACTCGGACCTGGAACTGTGCCTGCTGGTGGAGCAGTACGAACCAAAGCTGCAATACTTTGGCTACAAGCACGGCATGGGCGTAGAGCACATCCAAATATTAAAGCAGCGGGTGTTGGATTTTTTGGATGAATATGACCAAACCGGCGACGTGACCGGGCTGCTCAAATTCCCCATCCAGGCCTATTCTTGCCGCATGGTGTGCGACAAGGAGGGCGTGATGGCCCGCTTTAAGCAGGTGATGGATGGGCATTTGTTCGACGCAAAAATCACCGCGCTGAAAGAGGGCGAGGCGCTGAAAAACGCCGACGACAACTACCGGCTGTACCAAACGCTTTTGGCAGGCGGCAAGCGGGCCTCGGCGCTGGCCGCCCTGCGCCTGGCGGTGAACGAGCTGCTGCTGGCCACCTACTGGCGCTACAAAATTTTGCCGCGCAGCCAAAACCGCACCTTGTATTTACTGCGCCGGAATTGCCAGAATATTATCGGCAGCATGGCGCTGTACCAGGCGTTTAGGGAGATTTATGGCGCGGCGGCGTCGGTACAGAAAAACCGCGCTTTGCTAAACGCCGCAAAACCGGCCCTTTTTGAGGTATATGCCAATGCGTGGGGCGATACCGCGCCCGAGTTTTTGGAAAAAGCCTGCGATGGCCGCCTGGAATGGGGGCACGCGGACAGCATTGTGTATGTACACAAATACTGCGTACACGTTTTGCAGGCGGCAAAAATGAAAGAGGGGTACTACGACACCCCCGAGTATGCCGCCAAGGGCGAGGCGCTGAGCCGCTTTATGGGCTTTGAGGGCCTTTCCGACGATAAGCTGGCGGATTTGGCAGAGAAATACGAAGCGGCGCGGAAGCTGCTGTAGGGGGTCTCATGAACGAAATCTTAGAGAAAATCGCCGCTATTGGCGTTGTGCCGGTGATTGCCCTATCGGACGTAGGAAAAGCCGTGCCGCTGGCGCGGGCGCTGGCGGCGGGGGGCGTCCCCTGTGCCGAGGTGACCTTCCGCACCGCCGAGGGCGAAGAAGCCATACGCCGCATTGCGCGCGAAGTGCCCGAGGTGCTGGTGGGCGCGGGCACGGTGCTAACGCCCGAGCAAGCCGGCCGCGCGCTGGATGCCGGGGCAAAATTTGCCGTATCGCCGGGCTTTAACCCCCGCGTGGTAGAGCACTGCCTGCACATTGGCCTGCCCATTACCCCCGGCTGCGCCACCCCCAGCGACATGGAGCAAGCCATTGAGCGCGGGCTCTCGGTGGTGAAGTTTTTCCCCGCCGAGCAGGCGGGCGGCCTTGCCTACCTGAGGGCGGTGGCCGCACCCTACACCATGCTGCGCTTTATGCCCACGGGCGGCATTGGGCCGGGCAATTTGGGGCAGTATCTGGCCTTTAACAAAATACTGGCCTGCGGCGGCAGCTGGATGGTGAAAAAAGAGCTGATTGACGCGGGCCGCTTTGAGGAAATTACCCGGCTGTGCCGCGAGGCCGTGGACATTGTGAAGGAAGCGAGGGCTGTTTGATGCAAAAGCGTGTGGTAACCTTTGGGGAAATTATGCTGCGCTTAGCGCCGGAGGGCTACACCCGCTTTGTGCAGGCGGGCGGCTTTGGCGCTACCTACGGCGGGGGCGAAGCCAATGTGGCTGTAAGCCTGGCGGGCTTTGGGCTTAGCGCGGCCTTTGTAAGCAAGCTGCCAAAGCACGAAATTGGCCAGGCGGCGGTGAACAGCCTGCGCCAATATGGCGTAGACACCGGCGGCATTGTGCGCGGCGGGCCGCGTGTGGGCATTTACTTTTTGGAGAAAGGCGCTTCGCAGCGCCCGTCCAAGGTGATTTACGACCGCGCGGGCTCTTCCATCGCCCTGGCTGGGCCCGAGGATTTTGACTGGGAGGCCCTTTTTGCGAATGCCTCCTGGTTCCACTTTACGGGCATTACCCCGGCACTGGGCGGCGCCCTGCCCGGCATATGCCTGGCGGCCTGCAAGGCAGCTAAGGCCATGGGCCTTACCGTAAGCTGCGATTTGAACTACCGCAAAAACCTGTGGACGCGCGAAGAGGCCGGCCGGGTGATGGCGGGGCTGATGGAATATGTGGATGTGTGCATTGCCAACGAGGAGGATGCCGCCGACGTGTTTGGCATTGCCGCCCCGGGCGCGGATATCACCGGCGGCGTGGTGCGCCAAGAGGGCTACCGGGACGTAGCCACGCAGCTGGCCGAGCGCTTTGGCTTTACCACGGTGGCCATCACCCTGCGCCAAAGCATCAGCGCAAACGACAACAACTGGGCAGCCATGCTGTACACCGGCGGGGCGTTTTACCACTCGAAGCAATACCCCGTGCATATTGTAGACCGCGTGGGCGGCGGCGACAGCTTTGGCGCGGGGCTGATATACGCCGCGCTGAATGGCTACGCCCCGCAGGATGCCGTGGAGTTTGCCGTGGCGGCCAGCTGCCTGAAGCACAGCATTGAGGGCGATGTAAACCTGGTGAGCGTGGACGAGGTGCAAAAACTGGCCGGGGGCGATGCCAGCGGCCGGGTGCAAAGATAGCAAAAATCCCGCCTTCCGGCGGGATTTTTGCTATACTCTGCGAACCGGCACGCCAATGCGCGCACCCGTTTTGGCCATGCCGCCGAAATTGAAAACCGGCAGCGCATCGGTGGCAAAGGCGTAGCCGTAGGCGGCGGGGTCGTAGTTTTCGTACGCGTGAAACACGGCCTCAATGTGCCGGGCAAAATCGTCCTCGTTCTCGAACGGCGGGCTTTGAAAGTAAATCATCTCGCTTTCGGGCAGGGATACCCGCGCGTAGCCGGGGGGCACTTCGCCCGCATAAGCCTCCGGCACTTCTACGCCCGCCGCGCCCTCGGCGCGGCCCTCGGGTGTCATGCCCGGCGGCAGGCTGATAAAAGCCGGGGCGTCCAGCCGGCCCTTCACGCTTTGCAAAAGGCCCTCCCAATCGCAGCCGGCTTCCTGGCAAAAGCTCCAGTAATCCGTGCCGGTGTCCGAGTACAAAACAATCAGCTGCCGCGCCGGGCGGCTTACAATGGTGGCGGTAATAATCGTGTCCATGGGTCTGTCCTCTCTTTCAAACAAGGTTTTTTGGGGCGAAACGGGATAGGGGATGAAATAGGGGATGGGGCGGCTGCCCTTGCGGTGTGCCATGGGGGTAACGCCAAAGGCCGAGGTAAACGCCTTGGTAAAGCCCTCGTGGGAATCGTAGCGGTGAGAAAGGGCAACGTCCAGCACGTTTTCGTCGCCCTTGGCCAGCTTACGCGCCGCGCCCGACAGGCGCAGCAGGCGGATATACGCCCCCAAGCCGTGCCCCACCTGGGCGCGGAAAATGCGGCCGCCATGCCGCAGGCTGTAGCCCGCGGCCGCGCACACCTGTTCGGGTGTCAGCGCTTCGTCCAAGTGCGCCACAATATACCGCCGCATGGTTTCGGCGGCTTTTTTTGCTTCGTCCCCCATGTCCATCACCCTGGGGCAATCATATCATGCCCGCGCGCCGGTTTTCTTGACCTTTTGCGCCAACTACAAAAACAACGCCCCGCTTACCAGTGCCAACAGCGGCAGTGTGCCGGCCATTAAGATAGCCCCCTGCGAGATGGCCCGGGTGGCCCAATCCTCGCCCGCGTTGTGTTTTTTCTCCAGAATAACCATCATGGTGGCGGTGGGCAGCCCCAGGGTAAGTGTGGCGGTGGCGGGCATAATGCCGCGCAAGCCGCACAGCCACAGCACCCCGGCCAATGCCAGCGGTATCACCAATTGCCGCAGCAAGCTTACCAGCCACACCCGCCCCGAAGTCCACAGCGAGGCAAAGCGAATTTTACCAAGTGAAGCGCCAACGATGAACAGGGACACGGGGGCGGTCATGTCGCCCACTTGACGCACGGGGTTCAGCACTGTGCCGGGCAGGCGCAAGGGCGATATAAACAAAACCACCGACACCACCACGGCAATGGTGAGCGGCTGGGTGATAAACTGCTTTATGGTGAAACCCCTGCCCGCAACCAGGCGCACCCCCGCGCTATAAACAGTGATTTGAAAAACCATCTGGCCCACCATGGCATACATAAGGCCCTCGCTGCCAAACAGGCTTTGCGCAATGGGAAAGCCAATATAGCCCACATTGGCAAAAGTGATAAGGGCGGTAAACACCTGGCTCTCGTGCTTGTTTACGCGCAGTGCCCGCCCCAGCAGCAGCCCCAGGGTGATGACGACGGCATAGTAGGCTATAAAAACACCCGCGCTGATCAGCATGTTTGTGGCCAGCCGTTCCTCAAAAGGGCTGTTGCCCACGGCCAGCATGTTCAGTGGCATCACCACGCACACCAACATATCGGCCATCATTTTTTGAGCGTGCTCCGGCATCAAGCCGGTTTTGTTCATCGCAAAACCAATGCCAACAAAAAACACCATCTTCACCATCAAGTCAATCAGTACCTCAGCCGGCATTTTCTTCCCCCCGGGGCGCGTTTTGCAATACAGTATAGCACAAATCGGGGGCCCCGGCGCGTCTAACGCGATGGGGCTTTCCCGATTTTTGGGTATCTTGCTTTTAGGCCTGCCAACCTATATAATAACGTTTCAGGGTATCACAACAAAGTAAAGAGGAATCGCATTGATGAAAAGCAAGGTGATTGATTGGTTTTTGCGCCTGGTGAAGGGCGTTTTTGTGGGCACTGGCTTTATTTTGCCCGGCGTAAGCGGGGGCGCGCTGGCGGCCATTTTTGGCCTGTACGAGCGCATTATCCGTTTTGTGGCACACATTACCAAAGATTTTAAGAAGAATATTTTATTCTTTATTCCGGTTGTTGCGGGCATGCTTGTCAGCATTGTGGGCCTGGCCTGGCCGCTGGGCTTTTTTTTAGACAACTACAAAGCCCCCACCATGCTGTTTTTTGTGGGCTGCATTATTGGCACGCTGCCCAGCCTGTGGAAGCAAGCCGGCCTGAAAGGCCGCAAGCCGCGGCACATTGTCATCATGGCGGCGGTGGCGGCGGTAGGCTTTGTGTTTTTGTTTTTTGCCGACGGCCTGTTCCAGGCCAATGTGCCGCAAAACTTTTTCACCTGGATACTGGCGGGTGTTATCATAGCGCTGGGCGTATTAGTGCCCGGGCTCAGCCCCTCCAATTTCCTCATCTACATGGGCCTGTACGATCCAATGGTGGCTGGGTTTAAGCACTTTGACATGATGATACTGCTGCCCATTGGCATTGGTTTGCTGGTGTGCATTATTGCCTTTTCCAAGCTGATGGACCAGGTGTTCAAAAAAGCCTATGCCGGGCTGTTCCATGTTATATTAGGCGTGGTGGTTGCCTCTACGGTGATGATTGTTCCCTTCGACACCAACTATCTGAGCATGGGGGGGCTGGTGTGCCTGGCCTGCTGCGTGGCGGGCGCCGCACTGGGCTGGTTTATGAGCCGCCTGGAAGATAAATACGTACCCGAGAAAGCAGAAAGCGGGAAGGAGCTTGCCATGCCGCAAAACCTCACCGCCCAGCAAATTGCCGAATATGTGGATATGGCCGGCGCCCTGGCCCGGGTACGCGGCAACACGGCGGTGTATCAAAAAATGCTGGGCCTGCTGCTGGATAGCGGCGAGTTTACCGCCCTGGAGGAAGCCCTGGCCGCGGGCGATTTGCCCAAGGCGGCCAATGTGGCGCACAGCATCAAGGGCATGACGGGCAATTTATCGTTGCATCGCTTGTTTAACAGCAGCACCGCGCTGATGCAGGCGCTACGGGCGGGTAACCCAGACGATACCCTGCTGGCGCAATTCCGCGAAGACGCGGAAAACACCCGCGCGTGTGTGCGGGTGCTGCTGGACCAAATGGGCTGAACCCGGGCTAATTTTTAAGCGTGAGAAAATCGCCCTGTATCTGCTGAAAACAGCGCAGCATCTCGGGGTTAAACGCACCGCACTCGCCGTTCATAATCATGCGCACGGCCTGCTCGTGGCTGTAAGCGCCCTTGTACACGCGCTTGCTGGTCAGCGCGTCATACACGTCGGCCAGGCTGGTGGCCTGCGCCCATATGGGTATCTCGTCGCCCACCAGGCTATCCGGGTAGCCCCGGCCATCCCAGCGCTCGTGGTGCGAGCGGCAAATGTCGTAGCAATAGGTATAATATTCCGGGTCCTGCGTGTAGTTCAGGCTTTGCAAAACTTCGCAGCCGCGCAAGGTATGGGTTTTCATCACCTCAAACTCCTGCGGGGAAAGCGGCCCGGGTTTCAGCAAAATGGCGTCGGGTATGGCAATTTTGCCAATGTCGTGCATGGCCGAGGCGTTGGAAATAATCTCGATGGCTTCGTCTGCCAGGGGATAATGCCCGCGCAGGGCCTCTAAAATGTTTTTGGTAAGCTGGCGCACGCGCTTGATGTGCTCGCCCGATTCGCTGTTGCGAAACTCCACCGTGGTGGAAAGCGCGTCTATCACAAACTGGTTGGCCTGGCGCAGGCGCTCGGCCTGCTTTTCCAGCATCACCTTTTGCTCGCGCAGCTTTTGCTCTTGCTCTTGCCGATGCGCATACAGCGATGCCACGTTTTTTACACGCCGTTCTACAATCTCGGGGTTGAACGGTTTTTTAACCAAATCCGACGCGCCCAGCGCGTAGCCCTTCAGTGTCAGCTCGTCGTCGTCTTCGCCGGTGATGAGAATAACCGGCACGGATTGGATAATGCCGCTTTCCTGCATGGCTTGCAGCACCATAAAGCCGTCCATCACAGGCATTACCAAATCCAGCAATACCACAGAAATTTCGGCGCCATAGGCCACCACAAAGCCCAGGGCCTGCTGCCCGTTTTCGGCTTCCAGCACATCGTACTGCCCGCTGAACAATTCGGTTAGCACCAGGCGGTTCAGTTCTATGTCGTCTACCACCAGCATTTTCTTTTTATTTATATTTTTATTTTTGTTTTTGTCCATTTAATCCTCTTTTACTGTGCGGCAGGGTGATAATATCCCCTTAATTGTAGCAAAATTGTAGAAAATCTGTAACAACACCAGCAGTGTACCGCTTGGCCGCGCAATTGTCAACGGCGCACGGGCGGCGCAATTGATTCTTGCACACAATCATGCTACATTAATATAGGTATTACTATCCGTGGCCAAGGGGGCAGGAATGCATTTTTGGTTTTTTTCCGCGCAATATCTGCCCACTATTGGCGGGGTAGAGCGGTATACGCAAAACCTTTCGGCGGCGCTGGTAGCCGCAGGGCACAGCGCCACGGTAATCACCAGCGCCCTGCCGGGGCTGCCTAAGCACGAAACAGACGAAAGCGGCACGCGGATACTGCGTCTGCCGGTGCGGCCATGGCTGGGCGGGCGGCTGCCGGCCCTGCGCAAAAACGCCGAATTTAAGTGCCTGGTAAACGAACTGTTTATGAGCCCCGCCCATTTTGCCGTTATCAACACGCGCTTTTACCCCCTAAGCCTGTGGGCGGCAAAGCGCTGCGCCCAAGCGGGCGTGCCCGCCTTGGTGCTGGACCACAGCAGCGGGCACTTATCCCTGGGCGGCGCGCTGACGAGCCTGCCCGTGCGGTGGTACGAGCACTGGGCCATGGGCCGGGTAAAGCGCTATTGCCGCCGGTTTTACGGCGTTAGCCAAAGCTGCGCGCAGTGGCTGGCGCATTATGGCGTTAGCGCCGAGGGGGTGCTGTACAACGCGGTAGACCCCGCCCGCCTGAACGCATTGGCAGCTGCCTCCGGCTACAGCCCCCGCAAGGTTTTCGGCATTTCGGCAAGCGCCCCGCTGGTGGTGTTCTCGGGCCGCATGATTGCCGAAAAGGGCGTGCCAGAGCTGCTGGACGCCCTCCGGCTGCTGCAAAAAAAGATGCCAACGGCCGCGCTGGTTTTGGCGGGCGGCGGGCCGCTGCTGGCGGCCCTTAAAGCCCGCAACACCCCGGGGGCGTATTTTGCCGGGCCGCTGGAATACGCCGACAACCTGGCCTTGATGGCGGCGGCAAACGTGTATTGCCTGCCCACGCGCTATGCCGAGGGCTTCCCCACCGGGGCGCTGGAAGCGGCCGCGGTGCGCACGCCGGTGGTGTGTACGGCGGCGGGCGGCCTGGGAGAGCTGGTGCAAAACGGCGAGAGCGGCTTGATTGTGGAAAAAAACAGCCCGCAAAGCATTGCCGCCGGCCTGCTGCGCGCGCTTACCAACCCCGCCTGGTGCCACGGCGCGGCCGAGGCCGCCTATGCCCGGCTGTGCGCGCGCTTTACCTGGCGGCACACCGCCGAGGCGCTGATTACGATTGCGGAAAAGGAACAGACGGCATGAAACTGTTGGTGGTTGTCCCCGCCTATAACGAAGAGCAAAGCCTGCCCGGCGTGATACGGGACATTGAGGAAACCTGCCCCGGTATCCATTACCTGGTGGTGAACGACGGCAGCGGCGACGGCACCGCCGCGCTGTGCCGCCAAAACGGGTACAATTGCCTGGATATTGCCGCCAACCTGGGGCTTTCCGGCGCCTTTCAGGCCGGGATGATGTATGCCGCAGAGCGTGGCTACGACGCGGTTTTGCAGTTCGACGCCGACGGCCAGCACGCCGCCAAATATATCCGGCCCTTGGCCGATAAATTGGCCGAGGGCTACGATATTGTGATTGGCAGCCGTTTTATCACGGTAAAAAAGCCCATCACGCTGCGCATGGCGGGCAGCTTTCTCATCAGCTTTGCCATTCGCTTTGTGGCGCGCCAGGCCATTTGCGACCCCACCGGCGGCATGCGCGTTTACAGCCGCCGCATTATAGAGCAATTTGCCACCCAGCCCAACTACAACCCCGAGCCGGACACCCTTTGCCACCTGATACGCTGCGGGGCGAAGGTGTGCGAGGTGCAGGTGGAGGTGGCCGAGCGCACGGCGGGAAAAAGCTACTTCAACGTGCTGCGCAGTGCGCGGTACATGGCGCAAATGGCGCTGTCTATTTTGCTGGTGCAGTGGTTTCGTAGAAATGATTTGGAGCATTACCAAGAAAAGGGGTAGCTTATGATAGACAATGTAATGCGTGTATTATTGATTGTGGGGGCGCTGGCCACCATTGTGTACATGCTGGTGCGCATCCGCAAAACCAAGCTGCACATCGCCGACACCATCTTCTGGATGGTGCTGGCCCTGCTGCTGGTGGTTATCAGCATTTTCCCGCAAATTGCCTACTGGGCCGCCGGTTTGCTGGGCTTCGACGCGCCCATCAACTTTATGTATGTGGCCATCATTTTTGTGCTGATTATCCGGCTGTTTGCCAACAACCTGCGTTTATCGCGCACCGACGCGAAGGTGCAGCTGCTGGCCCAGCGGCTGGCGCTGTATGAGAAGAAGGTGGAGGAAGCGGAAAAGGGGGAAGAGACGCGCCTATAGCAAGCCAAAATTTGTGCTAAAGCACCCTTCCCACGCCTCGCGCCCTCAATCGGGCGCTCTTGCGGCTCTGGCGCGCTTTGCGCGCCAATCGCCGGGCGCGGGAAATTTTGTTTGCCCCATTCCTTGCTGCGTTAATCTTCGGCCGGGAAAGGCAAGCCAAAATTTGTGCTAAAGCACCCTATACCCACACCTGCTCGTCCCAGTCATCTACGGAGAGCTGAGCGTCTTCCGGCTCGTCCCACCCGGCAGCTGGGCCCGCGCCCGATGCGGCGGCCTTGTGCTTGCGCCGCCAGGCGGCCGGGCTTGCCCCGGTGTGGCGCTTAAACACCTTGCACAGGTAGTTTGCGCCCGAAAACCCGCACAGTATGGCGGTTACCTCCAAATTGTGCCCCTCTGCGGCCAAAAGGCGCTTGGCGTTTTCCACCCGCACCAGCGTAAGGTATTTGCCGGGCTGCATGCCCACCGCGCCGGCAAAGCAGCGTATCAGATACCCGCGGCTCACCTCCAGCTGGGCCGCCAGCTCCGCCACGCCGTACACCTCGCCGTAATGCTCGTGTATCTGCGCGGCGGCGGCGGCCACCAGCGGCGGCAGCGCGGCCATGGCCTTTTCGCTTAGTATCCCGGTATTCTCTGTGCCTGGGTTCAATTGCTCCCCCTCCTCACACGCAGGTTAATATTTTGCTATTTTTATATCACAAATTTGTGTTAAGATTGTATCAAAGAGAAACCGCTTGGGTTTCGCGTATAAAATATTTGGGAGGGCGCGCATGGCCAGTATCAGCTTAAAAGAGATTTACAAGATTTACCCCGGCGACGTTACCGCTGTTAGCGATTTTAACCTGGAGATTGAAGACAAAGAGTTTGTGGTGCTTGTAGGCCCGTCCGGCTGCGGTAAATCTACCACCCTGCGCATGATTGCCGGCCTGGAAGAGATTAGCAGGGGCGAGTTGCACATTGGCGATCGCCTGGTGAACGATGTGCCCCCGAAGGACCGCGACATTGCCATGGTGTTCCAGAACTACGCCCTGTACCCGCACATGACGGTGTACAAAAACATGGCCTTTGGCCTGGAGCTGCGCAAAACCCCGAAGGACGAAATTAACAAGCGCGTGCGCGAAGCCGCCCGCATTCTGGACATTGAGCATTTGCTGGACCGTAAGCCGAAGGCCCTTTCCGGCGGCCAGCGCCAGCGTGTTGCCCTGGGCCGCGCCATGGTGCGCAACCCCGCCGTGTTTTTGCTGGACGAGCCGCTTTCCAACCTGGATGCCAAGCTGCGCGCCAGCATGCGCACCGAGCTGATTAAGCTGCACCAGCGCCTGGGCACCACCTTTGTGTACGTAACGCACGACCAAACCGAAGCCATGACCATGGGCGACCGCATTGTGGTGATGAAGGACGGCTTTATCCAGCAGGTAGACACCCCGCAAAACCTGTACGACAGCCCCTGCAACCTGTTTGTGGCCGGCTTTATGGGCAGCCCGCAGATGAACTTTGTGGACGGCGTTTTGGCCAAGGACGGCAGCGACTACTATGTGAAAGTGAACGAAGACAAGCTGTATATAGACCCGAACAAGGTAACCCCTGCCCTGGCGGATTACGCGGACAAGCCCGTGAAAATTGGCATCAGGCCCGAAGATTTGCACGACGAAGCCGACTTTATTGCCAAGAACCCCAAGAGCGTGATTACCACCACCGTGGATGTGAGCGAGCTGATGGGCAACGAGGTGTACCTGTACCTGGATTACCAGGGCGCGCGCCTTACCGCCCGCGTTGCGCCGGACACGGCCTCCCGCTCGGGCGACAGTGTGAAGATGGGCGTAGACACCCGCAAACTGCACCTGTTTGACCCCGAAACCGAAGTAGCGATTATGAATTAAAGGCGTGGACACGAAGTGTCGAATTTGGCTTTGCTTACCGGGCTGATGCGTTGTGCGTTGCTTGGGGCAAAACAAATTCGCCCGCGCCGGGGCACTTTAGTGCCGAGGGTGGCTTCGCAAAGCGAAACACCCGAGCCCGATGTCCAAGAGCGCGAACGAAGTGAAGCGTGATTGGAAACAGCGGGAAGGGCGCTTTAGTGCCGAGGGTGGCTTCGCAAAGCGAAACACCCGAGCCCGATGTCCAAGAGCGCGAACGAAGTGAAGCGTGATTGGAAACAGCGGGAAGGCGAACAGCGAACAGTGGGTGCGAAGAATAGCAACTTAACTGCCAAAGGTCGAAGCAAAGTGTCACTTTAGCATCGACCTTTGTATTTTATTAACAGCTTTCGCTTTCACGATGTACCCAGCACAAGAATCCATTGTTGCATCGGGACAGGCTGTGTTACGGCAACCGGTACTTTTGAAACCCACTGAACAGGTAAATGCCCAGCACGGCGTTAAAGCCCACCGCCGCGAAATTGCTGAAACGCTGGATGAGGCCAAACCATTCTTTGGGCACGATATTGACGCCAACCCCGCCAATCATCATCATTGCCAGGGCCAGTGTGGCCCATAATGCCAGCGAACGGTAGGCCTTTTTCCGCCACCCCCCAATGGTTATCAGCAGCAGCGATGAGATAGACAGCAGAACAACCAAAACCGTTACCACCATGTGCCCCGCGTCTTGCGCGCTGCCAAACATCGCCGCCGCCGCATCGGCAACATTTTGCGCATGCTGCGTGTATTCGGCATCTGTAAGGGGGAACATGGTGTAGCCGATGCCGGATACCCACTGCATGGCCGCGAACAGGTAGATGCCCGAGCGCAGGCCGCGGCTGAGCTTGCTGCCAACGTACACGCACACCAGCGTAACGCATACCAGCCCGCACGCCCCAAACGCGTTCAGCGCCTTCCAAAGCCCCAGCGAAGGCGCGTTGGCGGCGCTTAAATCGCTTACGGCGCGGCTCAGCCAGTTGTATCCGGGGTATGCCAGCGGGGCAAACACCACCGCCGCCGTGTAAGATAAAAAGCTTACCAGCCCTAAAAGGCCCAGGCGGTTCATCAGCGGTTTATTCTTCATGTCAGGGCTCCCTTCAATAACCATATCTAAAAATATACAATGTATTATTCACTGTATTAAACATAGTATAGCATCTTGCCCCGCGCGGGTCAAGACCCCAAGAACACAGAATAAGCCAAATGCGCGCTTTGCGGGCACACCACAAATTAAAAACCACCGCCTCAGCGGTGGTTTTATGTTGATTATTACCGCACCTCGCCAATGGCCTCGATGGTTTCGCCGCTGCGGCGAAACTTGGTGCGCTTCAGTGCCTGGGTTACGTGCAGGGTGCGGGTATCAATGCTGATAACCACACCGGGGGCTACCGCGTCACGCGCCACCACCGATACCACCGAAAATTGGTCGATACTGCGTTTTAGCTTGGTGCGCTCGGTTTCCAATATCTGCAATACGCTCAGCGATTGGTCGCGCCGCGCCACCATTTCGCGGTACGAAGCGTCGTTTCCGGCTTCATGCGGTTCACGCGCTCGTGTGCCACAATGTTTTGCTGTAAGGCGTTGATGTCGATGCTCAGCTTTTCAAAGCGCTGGTTCACCACGGCGTAATGGTCTATCAAATCCTTGTTCATGCCCACGGCTATCAGGGTTTTATCGTTGCCCGCGCCAATGCGCCCGGCCACCACGCCGTTTTTGGCATACAGGTTGGTGCCGCTTATTTGCCCCCGCCCGCCCAAAATGTTGGCTCGGCCTTCGGCGGTGGCCTCACACCCCGAAAGGTGGTTTGCGCAAATATCGCCCCCGGCCTCAATTTCGCACATCTCGAAAAACTGGCCCCACACGCTGCCCTTGGCCTTAATTTTGGCCACGCCGTTTTGGCCAAACATGCCGCCGCACAGCAGCACGTTGTTGCCCGCGGCAATGCTGCAGCTGTTGGCGCGCCCGGTAACAAACACGCTGCCCCCGGCTTCTATGCTGGCGCCCGCCGTAACGTCGCCCTCCACAATAATGTTGCCCTCGCACTTGTATGGGCCCGCTTCGGCGGCAAGCGAGGGTATCTTCACCAGCGGGGTTACCACCAATTGGTCGTTCACCATGCTCACATGGCTCAGCCCGGGCGCGCGGTAGCTGCGCCCATCGTCCGACACCTCGTACCCGCTGCCCTGCAGCACACGCCCGGGGCTGCCCTCGCGCGGGGGCACTTCTTCGCCGGTAACGGTGCGCCCCGGCTGTGCCTGGGTGGGCGGCACAATTTCGGCCAGCACCTGGCCCGCCTGCGCCTCTTGCAAAAAGGTCAGGTTATCGTAAATCAAAGAGCCATCCGGCGCACCGCGCAGGCCGGTAAAGGGTTTGCCGTCTATTTTAAGCACATAATCCCCGCCGCTTGCCGCCACGGCCTGCTCGCCCCGGGCCACCTCCAGCAAATCGTCGTACCGGGCGCTGCTTATCGCCTGCTGAATCAGCACCGGGCTTGCCCCGCACACCACACCCTGGCTAGGCAGCCAATCGGCTATAGCGCGCGCCGAATACCCCCCGCCTTTGGCAGGCTTTGGCAAAACCACCCAGGCGCGCATTTTATCGGGGCTGATAACCACCTTTGCGCCCGCGGGCATGCCGCTCGACTCGCTCATTCAAAACCCTCCCTGCTGGTATAGCTGGCCGATTATAGAATTCGTTACACCAAAAAGTATATATGAATTGCCCTGCGCACGCAAGCTGTTCGGCAAAATATCTGCGCATTGGGTTATTGACTAACCCGCCGCGCGTGCGATAATGTGAAGAAGCGGGGCGCGTTTGTTCGGGCGGCGGCAGAGCCGCGATACGTTGCCCGCTATTCTGACGGAAGATGGAGAGAATTGATGATTCCGCATGGTGACGATATATCTGCAGTGTTAAGCAGCCTTGAAACCAGCGCCGAAACCGGCCTTGACGCCGAAGCGGCGGCACAGCGCCTGGCAATGCACGGCGAAAACCGCCTGCGTGAGAAAAAGCCCAAACCCTTGATTGTGCGATTTTTGGCACAGTTTGCCGACCCTATGATTATTATCTTGCTGATTGCGGCGGCCATCAGCCTAGGGGTAGCGCTGGGCCATTTGCCGGAATTTGACTGGGTGGAGTTTTTTGAGCCGGTGCTGATACTGGCCATTGTGGCGGCCAACGCGGTGATGGGCCTGACACAGGAGAGCCGCGCCGAAAAAAGCCTGGAAGCGCTGAAGCGGCTAAGCGCCCCGCACGCAAGGGCCGTGCGCGGCGGCGCGGTGCAGGTGATAGACGCCGCAGCTTTGGTGCCGGGCGATGTGGTGCTGATAGAAGCCGGTGATTTTGTGCCGGCGGACGGGCGGCTTTTAGAGAGCGCCAGCCTGCGCTGCGAGGAAAGCGCCCTAACCGGCGAGAGCCTGCCCAGCGAGAAGGACGCCGCCGCCGAGATAGCGGGCGACGCCCCCCTGGGCGACCGCAAAAACATGGTGTACAGCGGCTGCAGCGTGGCCTACGGGCGCGGCCGCTTTGTGGTAACGGCCACCGGCATGGGCACAGAGATGGGCAAAATTGCCGGGCTTTTGGCAGGCGAGGGCGAGGGCAAAACGCCCTTGCAGGGCAAATTGGGAAAGCTTAGCCGCACTCTGGGGCTGGGGGCTGTCATCATCTGCGTGGGGCTGTTTGTCTACGGCTATTTCTTCACCCCCATGGATACCCTGCAAATCTTCATGGTGGCGGTGTCGCTGGCGGTGTCGGCCATACCCGAGGGGCTGCCCGCCATTGTTACCATTGTGCTGGCCATTGGCGTGCAGCGCATGGTGAAGAAAAACGCCATTATACGCCGCCTGCCCGCCGTGGAAACCCTGGGCAGCGCCAGCGTGATATGCAGCGATAAAACCGGCACGCTGACCCAAAACCGCATGACGCTGGTGAAAGCCTTTACGGCGCAGGGTGATGTTGAAGACATAAGCGCGCACAACGGCGCGGATGTGCGCCGCCTGCTGCTGTATGCCAGCCTGTGCAGCGACGGCAGTGTGGCCTTTGAGGGCGATACCGTGAAGCACATTGGCGACCCCACCGAAACCGCCATTGTGCTGGCCGCCCACCAAAACGGCATGGAGAAGGACGCCATTGCAAAACAGTATCCTCGCGTGGCCGAAGCGCCGTTTGACAGCGACCGCAAGCTGATGAGCGTGGTGTGCCAGATGGACGGGCGGCTGGTGGTGATTACCAAGGGGGCGCTGGATAGCTTAGCCCCGCTTTGCATAGAGGGCGATGTGCAGCGCGCACGCACCGAAAACGATGCCATGAGCGAAAAGGCCCTGCGCGTGCTGGCGGTGGGGTGCAAAGAAATAAGCGCCCTGCCGGCAAACGTGAACGCCGAGGCGCTTGAAAATGGCCTTGTTTTCGTGGGGCTGGTGGGCATGATAGACCCGCCGCGCCCCGAGGTGCGCGACGCGGTGAAGGTGTGCCGCGCGGCGGGCATACGCCCGGTGATGATTACGGGCGACCATGTGGCAACCGCCGCCGCCATTGCCGACGATTTGGGAATGCGGCAGCCGGGCGACGACGCCATTACCGGGGCGCAGCTGGCCAGGATGGATGACGCCGAACTGAGCGCCCGCGTGCGGGACATCGCGGTGTATGCCCGTGTATCGCCCGAGGATAAGATACGCATTGTGAAGGCCTGGCAGGGCCAGGGCGACGTGGTGGCCATGACCGGCGACGGCGTGAACGACGCCCCCGCGCTGAAAGCGGCCGACATTGGCTGCGCCATGGGGATTACCGGCACAGACGTTGCCAAGGGCGCGGCCGACATGACGCTGACCGACGACAACTTTACCACCATAATAGATGCCGTGAAAGAAGGCCGCGGCATCTATGATAACATCCGTAAGGTGGTGGGCTACCTGCTGGGCACCAATATTGGCGAGGTGCTTACGGTGTTTGCCGCCATGCTGCTGTGGAAGGAAAGCCCGCTGGTAAGCATGCAGCTGCTGTGGATAAACCTGGTGACCGACGGCCTGCCCGCCATCTCTCTGGGGCGCGAAGCCGTGGAGGCGGGCGCGATGCAAAAGCCCCCGCGCGCCAAAACCGAGGGCATCTTCGCCCACGGGCTGGGCGTTCAAATTGTGCTGCAGGGCGTAATGTTTGCCCTGCTTACACTGGCGGCCTACGCGCTGGGGTATCACTGGAATATGGGCGCTGCGGCGGGCGACCACGCCGGGCAAACCATGGCTTTCCTCACCCTGGCGCTGTGCCAGGTGTTCCACAGCTTCAACATGCGTTCGCCGCAAAGCCTGTTCAAAACCGGTTTCTTCACCAATCAAAGCCTCAACAAGTCGGCCCTGCTCAGCATTGCGCTTACGCTGGCGGTAGCGCTTATCCCGCCGGTGGCGGCGGTGTTCCAGCTGGTGCTGCTGCCCTGGCCCATGTACGGCATTGCTTTGGGCCTGGCCCTGCTGCCCCTGCCGGTGATGGAGCTTGTAAAGGCCCTGGGGCTGGCGCGGCATTAGGGCGTGTTGACACGCCTTAGATTCTTGCAACCCCAGACGTTCTCGCCGCTGCGGCCACCGCCGCGGCCACGGCGGGGCCCACGCGCACGTCAAAAGCCTCGGGGATGATGGCCTCCGCCGACAGAGTTTTCGCGTCAATCAGGCCCGCCAGCGCGTGGGCGGCGGCGGTTTTCATGGCGTCGTTAATATCGCGCGCGCGCACGTCAAACGCGCCGCGAAAAATACCGGGAAACGCCAGCACGTTGTTTATCTGGTTCGCAAAATCGCTGCGGCCGGTGGCCACCACCGCCGCGCCCGCCGCCTTGGCTTCATCGGGAAAAATTTCCGGCGTGGGGTTGGCACAGGCAAACACAATCGCATTTTTGGCCATGCCGCGCACAGCTTCGCCGCTTAGCGCCCCCGGCGCGGATACGCCGATAAACACATCCGCGCCGCGCAGTAAATCCGCCAGCTTGCCCCGCTTGCCCGCGGGATTGGTCAGGCGGGCTATTTCTTCTTTCACGGGGTTCATGCCCGCTTCGCGGCCTTGGAAAATAGCGCCGGTGCTGTCGCACAGGGCTATGTTTGCTGCGCCCGCCGCCAGCAGCAGCCGCGTGATGGATACCGCTGCCGCGCCCGCCCCGTTTATCACGATAGATACTTCGGGCAGCGTTTTGTTCACCACGCGCAGGGCGTTTATCAGCCCGGCCAGCGTTACCACGGCCGTGCCGTGCTGGTCGTCGTGGAAAATGGGGATATCGCACCTGGCTTTCAGCTTGGCCTCAATTTCAAAGCAGCGCGGCGCACTGATGTCTTCCAGGTTCACCCCGCCAAAGCTGCCGGAAATAAGGTGGATGGTGTTCACAATTTCGTCCACATCCTTGCTTTTTACGCAGAGGGGAAAAGCGTCTACCCCGCCAAAAGCCTTGAACAAAACGCACTTACCCTCCATCACCGGCATGGCGGCTTCCGGGCCAATGTCGCCCAGGCCCAGCACCGCCGTGCCGTCGGTAACCACCAGGCACAAGTTCCAGCGGCGGGTATAGGCGTAGCTTTGGTTCACATCCTGCTGTATGGCAAGGCACGGCGCGGCCACGCCGGGTGTGTAGGCCAGGCTTAAATCTTCGCGCGTGGCCACCGGCACGGTGGGCGTTACCTCCAGCTTGCCGCGCCATTCCCCGTGCAGGGCAAGGCTTTCTTGCATTACGTCCATGGGTATCCTCCAGATAAAGTATCGTTGTATTTTGAGCAAATCAAGCCGCCAGGGTATCCCCCGCTTCGGCTTGCTCCAGCGCGTACAGGCCCGCCGTATCCTCAAACAGCATTTGCGGGCTAATGGCCTGGCTGCCAATGCGCATCTCAAAATGCAGGTGCGAGCCGGTGGAGTACCCGGTAGTGCCCATCAGGCCAATTTCCTGGCCCTTCTCCACCATCTCCCCCACCTCGGCGCTGATGGCCGACATGTGAAAATAATAACTCTTCAGCCCGCCGCCATGCTCTATGGCAATGGTGTAGCCGGTGTTCAGCAGGTACTCGGCCAGCACCACGCGGCCATGGTTGGGGGCCAGTATGGGCGTGCCCTCGGCATTTGCAATATCCATGCCATAGTGGCTGCGGGGGTTGCTGTAATCGCTGTTGGTATACCGTATTGCCCCAAAATTGGTGGATATCCACCCGGCGGCGGGCTGGATAAACGCACCTTCCCAGTAGCGTTCATCGTCCCAGGTGTCGAACAGCGGCGGTATTTTCTCGCGATACTGCGCGTAGGCCTCCGCGCTGTTGGCCTCGGTTATCTCGGGCGCGGTTACGTCTATAATCAAATTCTGCTCATCGTAGGGGTAGCTTTCCACCTGCACGGCGGCCTGCCAGGCGTTATCGCCCGCCTGCACGCTTACGGTATAGCTGCCCGGCTGGCAGTGGTTGCCCACCGGCACGGCGCAAAACCAGCCGCCGTCTTCGGCGGGGGTAAAAACAGCCAGGCCCAGCGTGGTATCAGCCACGGGGGTAAGCCCCTCAGGCAGGTATTTCACCCGCATGGTAAAAATATCGCCCTGCCGCAAGGCGGCCAGCCCGGTTTCAAACACCGGCTCTGGCGGGGGCGGGGGCGGCGGGGGCGGGGGCTCTACCGCAAAATCTACCAGAAAATCAAAACTGCCCGTTCCGGCGCTTGTGTCCGCGCTTTCGGCGTCCAGCACACAATGCACCTGCAGCCGGTAGCTGCCCGCGTCGGTCAGGGGCGCGTCGGCATAGCTTGCCGCATCGCCCTCGTACAGCGGCGCGCCGTCTTTTATCAGCGTTATCTGCGTGGCATAGCCCTCGGGCCAGGCGGGGCTTAGCGTGGCGCTTTCAAAAACACCTGCGTTTATAGCGCCACTGGGCAGGCTGCCCTGCAGCGGCTTGTGCAATAGGCCCCCCGCCACCGGCGCTTGCCAGCTATAGGCAATAGGCGTGGCCGTATGCCCCAGCACCCGCACCAGCACCGCCGGCACGGCGTTTGCGTGGGTGCCGTCCCAGGCCATCCACAGCCCTCCGCCCAAAAGCAGCGCCGCCAGCACCAGCAGCGCCGCCATTATCGCAATCACCCGTTTTATCATAGATACCCTCCGCGCGGGACAAACCCGTAAGCAGTATAGCACAGCGGGGGCAAAAAGAAAAACAGGCGGGCCATGAAAGCCCGCCCGCCGCCCATTCAAGGGTTTTGGCAATCATTTGTTCTCCGCAAAAAAACTTTCCAGCGCCGCGTCGCCCTCTTGCTGGTGGCCGCGCAGCAAATGGCCGCCGGTTTCGTACACCACAAAGGTGCAGTTGGCAAAGCGGGGTATGGCCTTTTCGGCCTGCGCGTAGCTGGCCATTTTGTCGTCTTTTGCCTGAAATACAAGCGTGGGCGCTTTCAGGTTTTCAATCACGTATTCGTCAAAGTTTCGCGCCATGTCGGGGTTGGTTACCTTGCCGTCTAAAACAACACCCTCGCGCCGCTCGGCAATGGGCAGCATGCTGTACACGGTGTCGCCGTCCATGCCCATCATCGGCCCAAAAAACGGGCGCAGCAGCCACATGGCGTAGTCGCCGCACAATAGCTCCGGCGGGCCGGCATATTCGGCGTAGCTTTCGGGCTTTTCGTCAAACGGCATGGCGGATGAAATCAAAATAAGGCCCTTCGTGCGCTCGGGATAATCCAGCGCAAAGCGTATGGCCGCGCTGCCCCCCGCCGAAGTGCCCAGCAGATACACCTTGTCAATTTGAAGCGCGTCTAAAAACTCGGCAAAAACCCGGGCTTGCTCTTTGGGCGAACCATCGCCTCTAACATCGCTGCCCAGGTAGCCAAAGCGTGAGGGTGCAAGAATTCTATAATCCCCGTTCAGGTTTTGCAGCGTGTCGCTGGCGGTTTCGTAGGCCTGGTCGTATCCGCCAAAAATGCCGTGCACCGATAAAACCACTGCGCCCTCGCCCGCGTCTACATAGCTTACGTTCCCATGGCTTAGTGCTATGGTTTTTGCCGCGTAGCCTTGCAGCCGCTTATAGCCGTCTTGCACGGCCACCTGGCACAGGATGAACTGCACCAAAAAGAACAGCAGCAGCGCCGCCGCAATCACCATCAGCACTATCACGCCTTTTCGCTCCCTCAGCTTTTTGCCTTTTACGCGCGCCATTTGATAAGTCACCTTTCCTAACATATTGTACAATGTATTATACGTAGTATTAATCATTGTATATTTATTGCCATTTTTTGTCAAGTATCCGCTCCCCACACACCAAAAAAGCCGCCGAAGCGGCTTCTGGGTGCGTTTTGGCAATCACTTATTTTGCGCAAACAGCCCCCGCATTTCGGCTATCAGTGCCGTATCGGGGGCGCTTTTGGCCCGCAGCGGGCGCTCTAGGGTATTTTGCATCTCAAAATCGCCCGCCGCAATGCCGCCGCACCACAAAGGCCCGGTTTGCTCCAGCAAAAAATTGTATACCTGGTCGTTGTACAATTCTGTATATAGATACTTCACGGGGGAGCTGCCTGCCGAGGTTTGGATACTGTCGGCGGCGTTGAGCTGCCCGGCGGGCACAAAACCCCGAGCCGTGCCAATGGGGTGCTGGGCGGTTACGCGCACCATGCAGCCGTTTTGAGTGTACAGGCACACCAGTTCTGCTTCCCGCCCGGTGAGAACATCCCGCACGTCCATCATCTTATCGCCGCTTTGCACCCTGTCGCCCGGCCGTATGTTCTGCGCCTGTTTTTCGCTGCCGTCGGCCATACGGATGGGGGTATCTTTGGCCAGGCAGCCCCACATTATCTGTATTTTTTCAATTTCGTACACGCCGCTGTCGCGCAGGGAGGGGTCTGCCAAGCTGTTTATCATCACGCGGGGGTGCAAAATAGTGGGCAGTGCCGCGTGGCGCACGTCCAGCGTCAAGCGGCAGGAAAACTCCAGAATTGTGGAGGCGCTGAAATGGCTGAGGTCCAGCCTTGCGCACCAGTCGTCGTCGAAGGCCCAGGTGATAGATTTTTGATCCGCGCTGATGATAAACTGCGCCGCGATGCCCTTGGGGTTTTGGTAGGCTATCGTGCTGCCGTCCAAAAGCGTGAGGTACAATTCGGGCTGCTCGCCCGGGATGCTGGTTTCCACCTCTTCCACCGTGAAGCCCTCGGTCATCGTCAAGCTGCCCTCAAAAGGCATCATCAGCTTGGCGCTTTTGCGGTCGGGCGCCACCACGTTGGTGTAGTGCTCGTCGTAGGTTTCCTCGTTCCAAAACTGCTCGCGGTCGTACAGCACGCGGGTTAGTTTTTTGTCCTTGGCCCGGGGGCGGGTAACATGGATACCCTCTATCAAGGGTTCTTCATTGTAAAACTGCGAAACCGTGTATGTCACTTCCCGCTCGTGCGCGCGCACACCGTCCTCCGTCCAGGTAAAGTGGGCGTTCACCCGCACATCGCCCTTGGCGGCGTGCTTGGCAATGCTGCTGTTTCGTCGTAGAACGAATAGGTATCCACCCGCTGGCCTGTTTTCGCGTCGTACACGTCGGCCACCACAGCCATAAAGCGCGCCTTGCGCGCAAAGCCGCTTTTCAGCAGCGGCTGGATGCCATTAACACCGGTGTGAATTTGCTCCACGCCCAGGTAGGTGTCGAAGGTGTCGTCGTTGTACAAACCGGCGTCGCCCGCGCCAGGGGTGTTGCTTGCAAGGGGCGCTGTAAGCGCCGCAAAAAAAGCGGGCGCGGCTTGCTTTACGTGGGCTTCGCCGCCCAGGTATTCCAGAATACGGCTCATTTTCCCCTCCAGTTCAGGCGAGGGGCGCTTTTCAGGCGGCCTGCCAGCGCGTCGCTCATGGCCACCTGTTTTGCGCGGGTTACTTGCGCCTGCAGCATTTTTTGGGTGGATTGCTGCGACATGCTGGCCATAATCTCTGCCGTTACCAATGTTCCGCTTTGCAGCGGCTGGGGCAATTGCACCGTTACCTCGCCGTTTTGCGCCGGGGCGTCCACCACGCGGATGCCGGTATCCCCGCTGCCCTGGATGTACAGCAGTGGCAGGGATTGTATTTGGCAGCCCTGCTTGGGCGTTACCAGCACTTGCTGGCTTTGCACGGTGATATCCATGTACGAGCCCAGCGCCCGTTTCGCGTTTAGGGGCACTTCGTAGGCCGAGGTGGAAATTTGCACGCCGCCCTGGCCCTGCGCGTTCGCCTTTTGTGAAATCGAACAGGCCGACAGTTCAAAATCGCAATCTTCCAGCTGGGCGTGTTTTTGGAACATGGCGGTTACATCCCAGCTTTGGCGGCCCGGTACCAAAAGCGTTTCTCCGCCGCGCTGCCCCACAGTGGGGAAACTCATGGCCACCACGTCGCTGGTTTTGGGCGATTGGTTGTACAGGCAATACTGCCCTTCGTCAAGGTAAAACAAGCTGGCAAATTCCGGGTCGGCGCCGTCCAGGCCCTTGTGCGCGTAGTACAGCACACCGTCCTCAATGCATGTTACCCCAATCAAACTGCCCACAATGTCGCCAATAGTTGGCAAAATGCTTGCCGCCAAAGAACCCCAATTCATGTTCATTCCACCTTTCAATTATTCATAAAACGCCACCGGCCAAAGCCGGTGGCGTTTTTTCACATGGTGCGGCCCAGGCGCGCGGCCAGCGCGTTCAGCCCGGCGCTATCCGGTGCGCTTACGCTGCTTACTTTTACCACCACGCCGCCAGATACAAACAGGCGCAGTTCGCCCTCTATTTCATACACAAGGCCGTTTTCGCCGCCGCGCCGAAGGCCCGGGTGGGCAATGCCGCTCAGGGTGTTCAGCACCGCGGCAAAGGCCTCGGCTTCGTTAAAGGTGTAGGTAAGCGCCACCTGGTACACCGCGCCCTCCCACTGCGCTTCGTACACTCGGTGGCGGCCGTAGTCTTCCAAAAGGCGGGCGTCGGCCAGCGGCGGGAAATGCAGGCGGGCGTCCTCCCAGTTCAGGCTGCCATCGCTATGCGGCAGCGGGTTTTCGGCAAGGCCAAAGCGCCGCATCAGCGGGTCAAGCCGCTCTGTGTCCAGGGGTATTGGGGATTGCAGGGCAAGTGTTGGGCTAATCTGGTTCACCGTAAACCACCCCGGAACAATAAAGCAGTCCGCGCCGTCAGCCACCAGGCGTTCGCGGTAAAAATCATTGCCATAGGGGGCGGCGGGCGGCACATTCACAATGGGCGCCGCCGTTTCGGCAAAGGGCGTGCCGCAGGGCAGGGCGGGCACTTTCAGGTAGGCCGGGCCGGGGGCAGAGGGATACGCGCTGTTATCCACCATCAGGCAGGCGTCGTAAATCACGGTATGCTCGTCCGGCGGGGTTGCCGTGGCCAGGCTGGCCATCTCGTGGTAGCTAAAACCCGTTCCAAAGGGCACCTCCCAATCGGTGTAGCCGATAGATACCACCGGGTTGGTTGCAAACCCCGGCAGAGCGGGGTTTACCGGGGTAATTTGCACGCTGCTGGCCGCAACGCCGCAGGCCAGACCCAGGGTTTGCACAATGGTGGCGCAGTCGCTGCAGTTCAGGTAGCTGTAGTACGCGCTGTTATGGTCGTTTAGGTATTTTTGCAGCTTAACGGTGCGCGCCGCGCCATAAAACAGGGTGTAAAAGCTTTCGCCGCGCCGGGTATCGTAGTGGAAGGCGGGGTCGGCGTTGTGCGCCGTGGTCAGCGCCGTCATGTGCTCGGCATCGGTGGCGGGCCTTGTGCCCACGGCGGCGCTGTAGGCATCGCAGGCGGCACAGCACACGTCCAGCAAATCTGTCCAGATATAGTTTGCCGCGCCGGGAGAATAGGGCTGCAGCGCGATATCCCACGGCGGCAGAGGCAAGGCGTGCAACAGGTAAACCCGCTGTGTGGTTTCGCACAGGTCATACTCTATCATACCGCCGGCCGTGGTGTACGCCCATTGCCACTTTTGCTGCAAAACCATGGTTTGCCTCGCGTAGGCCACCACATGCACGGCGTTTACCCCGGCCCTTAGCAGCACACTGCCATAAGCCGGGACGGTAACGCCGGTAAACGCCACATTGCCAAACACCGGCAGGCGGCTTGTTTCCCGCGCGCTCAGCATCACGTTCACCGGCGTGTTGCCGGTGTTCTCTATCTCCACTTCCAGCTGCAGCTGCGCGGATATTTGCCTTGGCACCAAAACCCACACGGGGGCAATCGCCCCGCCGCTGCCGGGGCGGGCAACCGGGTCGATGGGCACACGGCTGTTCTGGCGGCAGTGCAGGCTGCCCAGGGCCGCGTCACCGTTTGTGTTCATCGAGATGGATTTCAGCACCAGCGCCATGCCACACACCCCTTGCGTTGCCACCCGTGTAACCTGTCAGCTAATACCATCATAAAAAGAATGGCGCATTTTGTCGAGCAAAATCGTTCGACAGGATTCGACACGCTAAAAGAATATTGGCCGCCGGTGCATCCCCTTTCCTTGGCCGCCATTATCGGGTATAATAAAAGCCGGACGCGGAGAGTTGGCCGAGCGGTCGAAGGCACTGGTCTTGAAAACCAGCAAGGAGCAATCCTTCCAGGGTTCGAATCCCTGACTCTCCGCCAAATGGGTATACCATATGGATAGTGCCGGCACTATCTGAGGACAAAGCGATATGCCGCTGCGGCATGCGGTGCAGCTTGGTTGGAGGCATAGAAATGGCGGCCCAAAAAACGGTAAAGTTTATAGATTTATTTGCGGGCATTGGCGGCATACGAAAAGGCTTTGAGCTTGCTTGCAGCAAAAAAAACCTGCCGGCCAAGTGCGTTTTTACCTCTGAAATAAAACCCTATGCCATCGAGGTGTTGCGGCAAAACCACCCTGGTGATATCATAAGCGGCGATATTACGCAGATAAACGCCAGCGCCATCCCAGACTTTGATTTTTTGCTTGCAGGATTTCCCTGCCAGGCATTTTCTGCGGCGGGCAAGCGCCTGGGGTTTGAAGATACGCGCGGAACGCTGTTTTTTGAGGTGGCACGCATTATTAAAGCCAAACAGCCTTATGGGTTTGTGCTTGAAAACGTGGAAGGGCTTGTGAACCACGAAAAAGCCAATCCACACGATGAAATGGGAAAAACGCTGACTGTGATATTGGATACCCTGAAAGATTTGGGCTATCAGGTGTCGTGGAAGGTGCTGAACGCGAAATATTTTGGCGTGCCCCAGGAGCGCAAAAGAATATACATTGTTGGCACAAAGCAGGCAAAGCCGAATTTAGAGAATTTTACGCCCATATGCCGCAACTTGAGCACCGTGCTAGAAAGCGGCCTGCCGGTATCGGACAGCCACTTTGTGCGGCTTGTTTTAAGCCACTATCCGCTGAATAGCCTGTACGGCAAAGCCATCAAAGACAAGCGCGGCGGCGATAACAACATCCACAGCTGGGACATAGAGTACAAAGGGCCTGTAAGCTTGGAGCAGAAGGCCCTGCTAAACTGTATGCTGAAAGAACGCCGCAAAAAAAAATGGGCAGAAGATTATGGCATAGACTGGATGGACGGAATGCCCCTAACCATAGAACACATACGCACTTTTTATAACCATGACCAGCTGGAAGAACTGCTGTGCGACCTTGTGGACAAGGGATATCTAAAGCGCGAGCATCCTAAAAAACGGGATGGCAAAAAGCGTGTGCAGAGCACCCATTTGCCGCTTGGCTATAACATTGTTACAGGCAAAATGTCTTTTGAGATAAGCAAGGTGCTGAACCCAAACGGCATTGCCCCCACGCTGGTTGCCATGGATATGCAGCACTTGTTTGTTGTGGACGGCAATGGTTTGCGCACGCTGTCGCTGCGGGAAGGCTTGCGCCTTTTTGGCTATCCCGAAGACTTTAAGCTTGAAGCATCGCAAGAAAACGGATACGACTTACTAGGCAATACCGTTGTGGTTCCCGTGATTAAAGAAGTGGCCGCACGTGCATTAGATATTTATTGCGGAGGTAATGGCTGATGCGATGTACTGCGCAGCAAATTTATGACATTCTGCTAGGCGAGGACAAAATACTGGAGTTGCAGGGGCAAATCCGCTTTCAATTTGGCGATGTAGGCATTGTTGTTAAGCAAAAAGACGTTGTTGGGAATATTATTCAGGAATGGCTGCAAGGCTGGCTGGATAAACGCGGCATTGTGTATACTTTGTCGCAAAACACACAAATGCCGCCGGATTTTTATCTGAACCCCGATAACAAAACGGTGGACCTGCTGGAAGTAAAAGCGTTTAACCGCGCTGTAAACCCAGGGTTTGATATAGCCGATTTTAGGATGTATGAAGAAGAAATTATTGCCATGCCCTATATGCTGGATGTTGACTATTTGATATTCGGCTACGACATGAGTTCAACCGGCATTGTAACCATCAAAGACTTATGGATAAAGAAGGTATGGGAAATAACGCGCTGCATGGCAGATTGGGCCCTAAACTTGCAGGTAAAGCAAGGCGTGGTGCACAAAATACGCCCCGGTGTTTGGTACAGCACCCAGCGTAGCAAATACCCCATGTTTACTTGCCTGGAGGATTTTTTAGCCGCTGTGGAGGAAACGGTTTATCAAAACCCCAAAACGCACAACGACGCCGCAAACTGGAAAAGCCGCTTTTTAGCCAGCTACAAGAAGCACTATGCCCGCGAATTGATTATCCCGCGCTGGGGCGACATTTCCGCTAAGTATAAGCACCCATAGGCGTGCCAGCCTCTGTTATGTGTTTCATCATATCTCGCTACGGTAAAAATCGCGGCAGCGCCATTCATCATGGCACTGCCTTTATTTTAACATGACGTGCTATTGTCATGTATTGGTGATATACTGGTGGGCAAGCGAGGTGTGCAGGATGCCGATTAACAGACTGTTTGAAATGATTTACCTGCTGCTGGGTAAAAAAAGCATGACGGCGCAGGAACTGGCCGACCACTTTGAAGTGTCGAAACGAACTATATTGCGCGATATAGAAACGCTTTCTTCGGCGAAAATCCCTATCTGCACCACGCAGGGCAGGGGCGGCGGCGTTTCGCTGATGAACGGTTTTGTGCTGAACAAAGCCGCCCTCACGGAAGACGAGCAAGACCAAATCTTGCTTGCCCTGCAAAGCCTTGGGGCTACAAAACACGCAGGGGCAGAAAGCGCCATCGCAAAGCTGGGCGCGCTTTTCCAAAAGCAAAGCACAGGCTGGATAGAAGTAGACTTCTCGCGTTGGGGGCAATCTTCGCTTGACAACGTGAAGTTTGCCTTGCTGAAAGACGCGATACTCGGCGAAGCGGCCATCTGTTTTGAGTATGTTGGCGCTGCAAGTGGCAGCGAAATACGGCTTCGCAAGGTGTATCCGTTAAAGCTGGTATTCAAATCTAAGGCATGGTATCTGCAAGGGTTTTGCACAAATAGAAACGATTTCAGAACATTCAAGCTGAACCGTATGCTGAACGTATCCAAAACAAACGAAAACTTTGACGCAGACAGTTATCACGCCCCGCCGATAGAAACCCCGCCTTCGTCACTGGCCGGGCTTTGCGAGATAGAGCTTGTTTTTTCTCCCCGCGTCAGCTACAGGGTTTATGACGAGTTTGACGAAAGCGTGATTGACCGCGACGAGAATGGCGGCGGCATCCTGCACGTTTGTGCCATGATGCCGGAGGATGACTGGCTGTACAGCTTTCTTTTATCACTGGGCAAAGATGTTGAGGTACTGCGCCCCTTGCGTATCAAAGAAAATCTTTTGAAAATGCACCAATAATTTTTTAGTCTATCGAATTGAACAAAAACACGTTCAATTCGATATGCATAATTTCAGTCAAAAACGAAAAAATAATTTTGACGAAATTTAGGATGACACACTGTTGTCATCTTTAAGGCTGTATACTGAGGATATTCTCAAAAACAAAAATCTTGGAGGAACATTTATGGAAATCATAATTACAGAGCAAAAAGCAGAACTGGCCGTGGTGTATAAAGAACGTGCGTCTATGGATAATCTGACCGCCGTGATGGACAAAGGCCTTAACATGGCATACGACCTGCTCAAAGAATTGGGAAAGCAGCCCGCCGGTGCGCCGTTCTGCTGCTACACAAACATGAGCGAAGACTTTTCAGCTTTTGATTTAGAGCTAGGTTTCCCCGTAACAGAGGAAATCCCTGTAAAGGGCGAACTGCAAATGAGCAAAACGCTTGCAGGGAAAGCTCTTACCGCCACGCATAAAGGCTCGTATGCCAGCCTTGAAACCACCTATACCGCAATGATGCAGTATGTTGCCGATAATTCGCTTGAGATGAAGGGTATTTATTACGACTGGTACTTAAATGACCCCGATAATACGACGGAAGATGAACTTTTGACAAAGGTGGTTTTCCTCATTAAAGCCGAACCACTGATGGGCGGGCGCTGGCTAATGATAAATGTGACAAACGAACGCATTTTAGATGACGTAAAACGGCTGATTCAGTGCCGCAGAAAGATTAAGAGGAAGGTGTAACCATGTCAAGACCCAGTACTAAGCAGGATTTGCTCGCTGACGCCGATGAACAGTTTGGCAAGCTGTGGCAGCTCGTCGATTCTATGACAGATGATGAGCGCAGCGCCGCCTTTTGTTTTGGCGAAGACCCCAAAGAGAAAGAGGCACACTGGAGGCGTGACAAAAACCTGCGCGATGTGCTTGTTCACCTGTACGAGTGGCATCAGCTGCTGCTAAATTGGATTAATTCCAATCAGAATGGCGAAGCAAAACCCTTTATCCCAGAGCCTTATAACTGGAAAACTTATGGCGACATGAATGTGATGTTCTGGGAGAAGCATCAGACTACCCCCTATGCGGATGCGGTGAAAATGCTCAAAGCCAGCCACTGCGATGTGCTTTCCGCTATAGCGACGTTTTCCAATGAGGACTTGTTTGAAAAGAAACGCTTCTCCTGGGCAGGCACATCAAATCTCGGCAGCTACTGTGTTTCCGCCACCTCCAGCCACTATGATTGGGCGATGAAGAAGATTAAAAAGCACATCAAGGCGTGCCGTGGCAACCACTGACAAACGAGCAGGCAGGGGGCTGTCTGCTCGTACATCATGGCCTGGCAAAAACGAGAAAGCCCACAAACCCAGTGTTCATGCAGGTTTGTGGGCTTTCTGATGACACCCCTGGCGCGACTCGAACGCACTACATTCCGCTTAGGGTGCCGCAAAGAACGAAGAAATGCACCCAAAAGGCAGACTATTTGCCAAGAACCTTATCTACATCTTGCCCGCCACAGGCGATATGATATATTTCCACGCGGCCAATATCTTCGTGAATAAAGTACAGCACCACAGCTTTTTGCACAACCATCTTGCGCAAAATGGGAATGCGTTCGAACTCCGGGTATTTGCGCGGGCGCTCTTTCAGCCCATCTGCGTTTTTGCGGATTTCTTGGGTGAGTTTTTTTGCCAAACTGGGCGAGTATTGATAAACATACCGGGCAACATTTTTCAAATCTTCTTTGGCGGTGTCCAGCCACTTCACATCATACTTTTTCATTGGATGCCCCCGGCATCCAATTCTGCAAACATAGTGTCCACCTCGCCAAATACTTCATCGGTGGAGAACCACTGTGCATCCGGGCTTTGGGCGCGCTTGATGGCCGCCCACGCTTTTTCTTCGGCCTTGTCCCAAAAAGCGCGCTCGTCACCCTTTAACTCAAACGGAATTTTGCCCTCGCGCACCGCTTGCCGCACAAAAGCATTCACGGCGGTTGTCATATTCAGCCCCATTTGCTCAAACAGGCTGTCTGCTTGCCGCCGAAGTCCATCGTCCATGCGGATGGTTACGTTTTCGTTTGCCATAGCAATCATCTCCTTGCACCAAATTATACTTAATATTTCGTGCAAAGTCAATAGCCCCATAATTGTGTTCTGTAACGGAACTTCGCGGAACTGAAAAAGCCTGAACACGCCGTGAAAATCTTCATACGCTTTGCGCTGGCAAAGGCCGTTGTCACCTACGGCCTTGAGTTGATGATGGCGCTGTTCCGCATTGTACAGGGGCTGATGTCCACCATCATGCGGGCATCGGGCATTGCGGACGCGGGGCTTACCGTGCTGCCGGACAGTATCGTTAACCGGATTGCCACCCGCATAGGCATACCTGTTTAAGCTTGCCGGGTCTTCCAGCACACCCCCGTAGGTATCTTGGGTGGTAAACGCCGCCATGCTTGGCGCGTAATGCCTTGCGCGTAAAAACTGCAAACCGGTTTCCGGGTGGTGTTCTTCGCCATTGTAGCCGTAGAAAGGGGCGTACTCTTCAGCACCTTGCAGCACTTCACCCCATGGGCTGTAAGCAAAGTTATTCGCCACCGTATTGCCACCAACCACCTGCTGGCTTACGCTGCCCCTGCCATCGTACAAGTAGGTTTGGGTTTCGTTTTCACTCTGCGCATAAAGCCTTTGCACGCCATAGGTGTAGGTTGTTTGCACCTCGCCAAAGGCTATGGTTTGCAGGGTTTGGGTGTGCTCGGCGGTCAGGTCGTTCACGTACCACGTGGGCTGGGTTTCCAGCTGTGTCCAGGCCCTTGCGCCATCCGGTTGCATTTGCTCACTGCCCGGCATGGGCACTGGATGCAACAAAGAATCCACATCCGCTTCACTTAGGCCCGCGTTCCAAAGCGCTTGTATGTCTGTGTCTGTGTAGCGGGCGGCGCTTCGGGCCACCCCTCCAAAGGAGGGGAATTATCGCCTCGGTTCGCCGCGCGCTGGTTAGTCTCCCGCCGCTCATCCCTGTATTCATCATAATCCCACGCGGCCTGGTTTGCAAGCGCCTGGTTGGGCCCGGCAAAAAAGCGCACCAGGCCCTGCCACAGGCCAAACAAAAACCAGTTCTCTTCCTCGGGGGCAGACCACCCCGGCCCTTCGGGCCACCCCTCCTCAGGAGGGGAATGAGGGGCGGGCTCGTCCTCTCCATCCACAGAAGGGGATTGAGGGGCATCCTCACCTTCGCCCCACCCCTTTGCGGGCGGGGGCGGCAGGCTGCCCGGCGTGTCGTAGGCGTAGGTTTCGGTTTGCAGAATCAAGTTCCCCGCCGCGTTGTACACATATGTGGTTTCGCCGCCGCCCGCGTTTTCCGCCGATGATGAGGGTTTTCTTTGACATGACGCGCTCTCCTTTTGCAGGTTTTGCCTTATGCGCGGCGCACTGAACAACGCCACCACTTTTGGCATGCTTTTTCGATGACACCACGCCTTTGGTAAAAACCATGCAGAAACATGGTTGGAAACGTGATGCTATGCCGTATACATTTTGTCGTTGATTCCTCTTTTTTTTTTCGCGTGCAATTGGTATAATGTGCTTGGACTGGAGAATAATGAAGTCCAGACGGGATGTAACGCCATGACAAAAGAAGAAATCAAAAGAACGGTTCGGAACCGAATGCGTGACCGGCGGATTATCTTGTTCGGCGCTAAAGAAGACGCGGAGAAATTTTACCACAAAATGAAAGATGTTTTGCGAATTTCGCACTGTGTTACCAACTATAGCGGCGAATGGGGCGCCGGCAGCTTTTTGGGGGAACTGGATGTTCGGGCTTTTGAGCCAATGGAAATCGGCGTGGATGATTACATTATCATCTGCGCCGCTTGGGCATTCTCGCAAATAGAAGCTCAGCTTATCGAATCGGGCTACGAATTCTTTAAAGACTTTGTCGATTTCCGCATTGCAGACGCCATTTTTCAAGAAAAGCCGATTATGCTGCTTTACGGGAACTGCATAATCCGCGATATGTACTATTGCCTTCAACGAGTACCGGAATTTACCTCCCAATATGCCGTTATCTTTGTTCAACGGTATAAGGAAATACCCGCCGAAGCCAACAGAGGCTTTATGCGCACCAAGGTTATATGCGACATATTCGTATACGACATCTACATGTTTTATCAGGTAAATGCCATTGGCAGCATGCACGATATCGTAAAACTGGTGCGTCCGCATGGATGTAAAGTGCTAAGTGTTTCCAACCTGCATTTTCACGGGTATTTCCCACAGGTCGATCCTCGTTTCACTGTACACAATGAAATGTATATCTACCCTTATTATCGGAATAACCTGCCCGACGGCGTTCTTGGGCACGCTCTGTATCGGCGCTCGGACGAAAACATTAACCGGATGGTTCGAGAGGGGCGGAAACCTAAAGAGATAACCAAAATACTCACACAGAAAGATTATTACAGCAAACAGGCGGTTTTAAAAAACTTAAAAAGCGCTTTCAGGATCATCGAGATGGCGGAGTATACCGTCGATATCAAGATTCTTGATTTCATAAAGGAAAACTACAATAAGTGCATACTCTATCAAAACTTTATACATGTGAACAAATACGTTCCATGGGAGTATACCAGAAGGCTATTGAGATACCTGAATGTACAAGCAGACAGCGCACGTATTGAGCAATTGGAGGCAGACACGCCTAAATACATACACCATGGTGGCGATGTTCCTATTTACCCAAGCGTAGTGGAAAGCTTAGAACTGGATTTTATTGGCGATGACACGATTTATGAGGTGATGACCTTCGGGGGAATCGTGAACATGACGTTTGAAGAGTATATCTACCATTACGCCGAATACACCCTTTTGTCCAGGGATATACAAGCGCGTTTTTTTGGAAAGGCATGGTAAAACAAGTGGTCAACAAAGTGTTCGATATGTCTAAGGGCGTCGTTTTGTTTGGCGTTAACGATGCAGCGGCAAACTTTTGCAAACAATGGGGACGCAGCGTCAAGATACTCTATTCGGTTACAGGGCTTAGCGAAGACGCCGCCAGACAACCGCTTTTAGAAGAATTTGGAGTGGATACCCGGCTGCTGGATGATACCACGTTTGCAAAGGGGCATACCGTCATCGTTTGTGATAAATTTACGCCGAGCACCACCCACTTGATAGCCTGTGGCTTGGCCGAATACCATGACTACGTACATGTTTACCTTGCCGAGGCGTTTCTAAGCAAAAAAAAACTTGCCGTATTTATGGGTACCGCGCTGATGAGGCAGGTTGTTACGCTGCTGGGTCAACACGAGGCGTTTTCAAGCGAATATTCCTCCGCCTTTTTCCCGGACGACTCTCTTTTGAAAGCATATTCGAACGAAACCGCGGCATACCATCACGTTGCCCGATGCTGCGACTTATATGTACACTCCGTCTGCGAGGGGGATCGATATCAACGCAAAATTCTATCTCCGTCTGATTTGCCCCCTGGCTGCATAACAGCATCCATTTCTGATTACAGCTTCTGGGGATATCATCCTCAGCTGAACCGCGACCGACATATCAAAAGCGATTATTTTCTGCGCGAGCGGATAAGAATACCGGTGCTATATAATACCCTTGCCTTCGCGCGGCAGGATATCCCGCTTGAAACCATGTGCAATGACGGCCTAAGGCCAGAAACCGCCGTGCAAAAAATATGTTCCGAAAGCTTTTATTCAAAAGACAAAGCTTTGAGCCACTATAAAGAGGCTTTGGAAACTATAAAAAAGGCCGACGAGTACGCCGACATACGCATGGGTGGGTATCTCTCCGAGTATACGGGTGGCTTACCCGCAAACCGCAATTTAGACGAATGGAACGCCGGGGCGCTCATACACGTCATATCCGAATTGTTTAAGCATATTGGTTTAAGCTGCGCCGCGCCTGAATACGGCGTAATAAAATCCGTCATAGAGGATGTCTCCGGAAGCGAAATCCCGATTTATCCCAGTGTTGCGTCCCATCTGAACTTGTATAGCGTTGATAAAAATACCCAGTATAAAATAGTAACCTTTTATAAAACCATGCACATGACATTTGAGGAGTACGCAAATTTCGCGGTAGAATATCTCTATAAATCCAAAGAGCTCATCAACCTGATAAGATGGGAATGGTGGCACACACCATCGGTTACTTAGAGCCCTGCGTCGCTAATTGCGGTGTACTGCACGTCGATGCCCTCGAACGCATCGTTGTAGCGCACTCTGCCCGCTTTGCTTTCAAGTATTCGCCGCCCCTCACTGCTTTTAACGGCAAAAGCGGCGTTTGCCGCCTGCCGCTCTGCCGCATTGCCAACACCATCTTTCCAGCAACTATACACCGTGCCCGTGCCTTTCATCACAAATGTATTATACTGCCGATTCTTGCAGTTGTTTGTCGAATGGTGTCGAATTATAGCAAAAAGCAGCACTGCTGTTGACAATGACCGGCATCGTGCTTATACTATCATCAGTTGAACAACTGTTCATATGATTGGAGAGAGAACCATAACCAACCATGAAGCGCCCGAATGCCGGCAGAAAGCGATTAGCAAGAATGGTGCTTTTCTTGCTAATTGATTAGCAGATTTTTCTTCTGCAAATTCACTGTTGCCACCTTTGCGAACCAGTATATTTCTGTGGCGTTTGTTAGAATAGTAGTAGATGCACCCCAAAACAAAAAAGCACCAAAATCATTGTAAAGCCAATGGTTTTGGTGCCTAAAATGGCGCGCCAAGCAGGAATTGAACCTGCGGCCTACCGCTTAGGAGTGCGCTGAATCGTATGTTTTAGCATATCATAATGTCCTATCTGGTGCCGAGAATTGCTCTGCAATTCGCCGTTTTCTGTTCGCGGTAATACCAAGCTATGCCAAGCATTTTGGAATACTGTTGCCGCCTTCCGTTAGCACTCTGTTAGCAATTATGGCATTTGAGGGCAGGCACTACAAGTTCTGCGGGGCCTCAAAGTGCATTCCGATTCCAGCACCATTTGGTTGTTTTTTTCTAAACATAAACCAGTTGTCAAGATTAACCCCCAAAACTTGACTACTGGTTTATTGCTTTCATCGATTTGAGTGCATACAATAATTGTCAACAAGATTCTTACCGCAACCTCTACAGATGTTTTGGTCTGTATAACATTTTGATACAGACCTCCGCAAAACATAATCTATTCCCTTTGGTAAATTCGCACCTTTGCGCCCTGCCACTTCTTTGCTCATAATGAAAGCAAAGGAGGGCAGCCGCTATGAAAAAGACAAAACTCATCCTCACCCATGAGCAATGGCAACTTGCCATCCACGCGCTGAACGAGCTGCGGAACAAGCGACTACGCGAAGGCAAGTGCATCGACACGGTGAACGGCACCCTGCTGGCTGTGATGAATGCCAAAACCAAACGCGTAAGGGTTGCGGGGTGAAACTATGGAAAACAAACCGTTTGATGAAGCCTTTGACCGTTATATTGAAAGCCGCGAATATGAAGTGTCGCGCAACACCCTGTTCAGCACGGTGCGCCAAACCTTTATGGCCGGCTGGGAAGCCGCTGGCGGGCAGCGTCCGCCCACGCGTCCGGCCATAGCGATTACACCGCCTAAAAGCCCGCAAGATGAATAAAAATGAATACATATCCCCACAGCCGTTTGTTCTGTCCGTTAGAGCAGACGGCTTTTTTTGTTGCAACCGTTCCCCTACCTCTTACATAGCCGCCCACAGCACCACCGGGGCGGCAAATCTAATGAAGACAGGAGTGAGAAAACCTATGCAAGCCAAGAAAAAACGTCAAAGGGGGGAACGGAAATGGAAGGTGAAGCCTGCCGCATCTACGCCTGCGTGAACCAAAAGGGCGGCGTGGCCAAGACCGTTACCAGTTCAAATCTCGGCATCGGCCTTGCGCGGCACGGGCAGCGTGTCCTCATTGTAGACCTTGACAGCCAAGCCAGCCAGACCGTGAGCCTCGGCTGGCGGCAGCCGGACGAATTGCCTGTAACCATCGCCACCCAACTGAGCAAGGTGGTGGAGAAGAAGCACTTTGATCCGCGCGAGGGGGTTCTTAGGCACAGCGAAGGCGTTGATTTAGTACCGTCCAGCATCGAATTGTCTGGTATCGAGATGCGGATGGTAAACGCCATGAGCCGAGAGTTTGTACTGCGCTCGTTCCTCAAAGACCTAAAACCGCACTACGACACCATCGTATTGGACTGCCCGCCCACGCTGGGCATGATGACCGTCAATGCCCTCGCCTCCGCAGACCGCGTGATTGTGCCTGTGCAGCCGGAATATTTGTCGGTAATAGGCATGACCCAGCTTTTTGACACCGTAAGCCAAGTAAAGGAAAATATCAATCCCGGCTTGCGCGTGGAGGGTGTGCTTATCACCCTCGCCAATATGCGCACCAACCTTGCGAAGAATACGCTGAACATCATTCATAACGCCTACGGCGGCAGCGTCCGCATTTTCAAGAACCCCATTCCCTACTCCACCAAAGTGAAGGAAGCCAGCGCCGCTGGTAAGAGCATTTTTGCCTACGAGCCGCGCGGCAACGCCGCCTACGCCTACGAACAACTGGTAAAGGAGGTGGAGCGCGATGGCCGACAAGTCCGGGCAGACCTTCGAGATGCCAAAAAGAACGA
>QMCE01000095.1_pt1 | contig 97983 bp, 91 predicted proteins | sample 1821851 | NCBI WGS metagenome assembly QMCE01 (sample SAMN09453174, study PRJNA476694) | Termite gut metagenome, whole genome shotgun sequencing project. | isolation source: worker | host: Odontotermes sp. | place: South Africa:Pretoria | collected 2016-01-28
AGATGGCGGCGCTGCTGGAGGCGGCGGGGCTGTGAGGGGAACTTGGGTGTGGCCCCAATTTGGAGCCACACCTAGAGCCACACTTATATGCCCGAAAAAGGCATATTTTTGCCATCAAAACACCATGATTAGTAAACAAAAACGCGTTTCAAATGCGGAAATACTGCATTGAAGCGCGTTTTATTTGTGGCAGGGGCAGAAGGATTCGAACCCTCGGCACGCGGTTTTGGAGACCGCTGCTCTACCAACTGAGCTATGCCCCTATGGGAGGCCCTGTGGCAGGGCCGCGTAAGCAACAGTAACAATTTAGCACACATGGCGCGCCGGTGTCAATGCTTTGGGCGCGGAACAATTGTGCGTCATCCCGTGGTCAAATTATAATGCATCCTCCGCCTTCAAGTACGCTACAAACTGGCGCGCTACGCGCGGGCTGCGCCCACCGTAGCGCAGGGCGTGGGCCTCGGCGCGCTTTTGCAGCGTTTCGTCGTCTATGTGCAGGCCTTCCTCTGCGGCCAGCGCCCGCACAATGCCCGCGTACAGGGCCTTATCCGGGCGCAAAAAGGTTACCGTAAGCCCAAACCGCGCCGACAGACTGGCCTCCTCCTCCAAGGTATCGCTTAGGTGCACATCGTCGCCCGCGCGGCCCTGGTGGCTTTGGCGCAGCATGTGCCGCCGGTTGCTGGTGGCGTACACCACCATGTTTTTTGGCCGCGCGCTGATGTTTCCCTCCAAAATGGCTTTCAGTGCGGTAAAGTCGCCGTCATCGGCAGGGAAGCTCAAATCATCGATGAACAGGATAAATTTAAGTGGATTGTCGGCCAGCTTGTCCATCAGCAGCGGGATTTGGTACAGCTGGTTTTTGCGCACCTCAACAAGCCTTAAGCCTTGGGCGGCATACGCGTTGGCCACCGCTTTCACGGTGCTGCTTTTGCCCGTGCCCGCGTCGCCGTACAGCAATATATTGTTCGCCGCAATGCCCTGCAACAGGGCGTTGGTATTCAGCACTATTTGCTCCCGCTCGCGCTCGTAGCCGGCAAGCTGCCCAAGGCTCTGCGGGTCGGGGTTTTTCACCGGCAGCAGGGCGGCGTTTTCGCCCAGGGTAAACATATGGTAGGCCGCAAAGATGCCGTAGCCCCGCGTGCCAACCCGCGCCAGGCTCTCCTCGTATATTGCCGCCAAATCCTGCGGGGTGCTGCGGTAGCTGCACGCGCTGATGGCATCGCCCGCCAAATCCATCACTTGCTGCGGGTTTCGCGCCGTAAGGCCGCCCAGCAGCTTCAGCTCAGTTTGCAGGCAATCCCGCATTTCGGCGGGCAGGGCGCGCCCGGCGGCGGCCAGGCGCACGGCCGCGTTTTCGCTGTGCAGCACCGCGCGCTTCACCGCTTCGCCAAAATCCCCGCCTTCGTTAAACAGTGCCTGCAAAAAGCGCCCGCAGGCGTCCGCCCGCTCTTTTTCGTTTGCATCGCCCGCGTCCAGCAGAGCTAAAAAGCAACGCAAAACCGGTGTTTCTAATAAACCGCGAAAAATGGCCAAGGCATGCAGCCGGTTGGCATCGCGCCGATACCAGTCATCGCCGGTTTGGCCGCTTTTATTTGTATTCATGCGCCCTGCTCTCCGAGCCCCACAATGGTAAACCCCGCTGCGGTAAGCCCCGCGCGTATTTCGTTTAGCTGGGCGTGGTCGCGGCTTTCAAGGCCCAGGGTTAGGTAACAGCTGTTGATGGCCATGCTGGGGTCGCTGCGGTCGTATTGCACGCTTACCACGTTGCCGCCATGGTGCGACACAATGCGCGACACGCCCTCCAGCTGGCCGGGTTTGTCTACCAGCGCGACGGTGAGGTTGGCGTTGCGGCCGCTCATCACCAGCCCCCGGGTAATCACGCGCGACAGGATATTCACATCGATATTGCCGCCGCTGAGCAGGCAAACCGTCTTCATGCCGGCAAGCTCAATTCTGTCAAACAGGGTGGCCGCCACGCTCACCGCGCCCGCGCCCTCGGCCACCAGCTTCTGGCGCTCCATCAGGGCCAAAATGGCGCTGGCAATTTCGTCCTCGCTCACATCTACAAGCCCGTCCACATAGCGGCGCACCAGCTCAAAGGTCACATCGCCCGGCTGCTTCACGGCAATGCCGTCGGCAAAGGTAGATACCCCGTCCAGCGTTACCATTTTGCGGCCGCCTGCACGCCGTATACCTTCACCTGCGGGCGCAGGCTTTTAATGGCAAAAGCCACGCCGGCAATCAGCCCGCCGCCGCCCACCGGCACCACCACAGCCTGTACGTCGGGCATCTGGTCTAAAATCTCAAGGCCAATTGTGCCCTGCCCGGCAATCACATTTTCGTCGTTAAACGGATGGATAAACGTGCGCCCGCTCTCGGCTTGCAAGGCCAGCGCGCGCCGGTAGGCGTCTTCGTAGCCGCCGGGCACCAGCACAACTTCTGCGCCATGGCCGCGCGTGGCCTCAATTTTGGAGATGGGCGCGGAATCGGGGATGCAGATAACGGCCGATATGCCGTTTTTGGCGGCGGCCAGCGCCACGCCCTGGGCATGGTTGCCCGCGCTGCTGGCTATTACGCCGCGCCGCTTTTCTTCATCGGTAAGCTGGCTTATTTTATAGTAAGCGCCCCTCAGCTTAAAGCTGCCGGTCACCTGCAAATTCTCGGTTTTCAGCCAAATGTTCCCGCAGGCGCACAAATCGGGCGCGGCAATCAAATCGGTTTTGCGCGCGGCTTCTCGCAGCACAAAAGCGGCGTGGTAAACCTTGTCCAGTGTCAAGTTCATTCCTTCATCTCCAAAGCAAAGCCCCCGTCCCACACCAGAGACGAGGACGAATGACGTATCATCGCATAGTACCATGCAATTTACTGTACTAAAGCTACCACAAGCCCGGCTTTATGTCAAGGTTGTGCCGGCAGCCAAAAAGTATAATAGTGCCCAGGCGGCATCGCGGTACGCGGCAGGCGGTAAACCTGCCCCCGCAAGGGGATGTTGCCCATGGAGTATTTGGCGATGATAGCGTTTATCTTGGCGCTTTGTCTGCGTCCTTAAATACATGCGCGTCGCCCAGGCCCTTCACGGCGGTAAGGGGCATGGAGAAGGAAATAGCGCCGGCCTCGTTATCCGGGCCCGCTTCCTCGGCAATGGCGGCCATGATGCCGCAGCTGTCGCTTACCGTGGCCACAATGAGTATGACCTCTTTTTCGGGCTGGATGGTTACCCCAAAAAACTTTTCGGCGCCCTCCAGGCCGCAGCCGCGCGCATGCAACACCGTGCCGCCGCTGGCGCCCGCGCCGCGGGCAACGTTCATCACCTCTTCGGTGTAGCCCCGGTTCACCACCACAAAAATCATGTCGTGTGTTGCCTGTGTTTGCTCCACGGTTTCACCCCCGCCTTCCGTGCCGGTAAAGCGCACCGGCATGTGGTAACATCCCTCGTGTATTTTGGCCATAAACGCTATGCCATGCCCCGGGTTATCCAGTTCCAGCCGCTCGTTCATATTGCTTAGGGTGTCGCGGGCAATGTGGCTTGGCATAATGCACAAGAACACCGCTTTATCGGTTTGCCCAAGGCCCAGATAGCTTAACATTTTAGAGTTTGCCGTTCCCTTGCCCAGCATCCCCAGGTTAAACAGCGCGTGGTGGTGCTCTAAAATGTCCAGCACCTTGTCCCGCCTTTTATGGTCGCACACCACGCCCAGCAGGCTAATGGCAAGCTCTTTTTGCCGTTCCTGTTGCATAAGGCTTTGTCCTTTCCCGGCTGCCGCCGTTTGCCGCCCCCGCAGAACACCGGTTTATCACATTAAAGAATGAATGTCAATACTGTTTTTAAGCTAAGCTTGATTCTCGGCTTCCGCCGCGTCCTGCGCCTCGGCTTCGGTTTCCAGCCGCGCGCTTTTGCGCAGCTTCAGCTTGTAAACAATGCCCATCAGCTGCACCGTAATGGGGGGCATCATGGCAATCAGGCCCACCACGCCAAAAGCGTGCTGCATCACATCGCGCGCCTCAAGCGCCCCGCACACCCCAATGGTAAAAGGCAGCACAAAAGCGGCGCTCATTGCCCCGGCGGCCACGCCGCCGCTGTCGAAGCCAATGCCCACAAATATCTGGGGCACAAAAAAGGTTAGCCCCAGCGCCAGCGCCCACCCGGGGATGAGTATCCACCAGATGGAAATACCCAGCAGCAGGCGCACCATGGCCAGGCTCATAGCCAGGCCCACGCCCCCCGTCATGCCCACCAGCATCATTTTGCGGCCGATTGCCCCGCTGGTAATTTCCTCCACCTGCTTGGTAAGCACGTGCACGGCCGGTTCGGCCAGCACCACGCACGCGCCTATCACCACGCACAGCGGGATTAGCACCCAGTTGTAGCTAAGCGCGCCCATGGCCTCGCCCAAAAAGGAGGCGGCCGGCATAAAGCCGTAGTTTACCCCGCACAAAAACACGGCAAGCCCCACCAAAAGATAGGCAAGGCCAATAAATATCTTCACCAGCTCGGTGCGGCTAAGCCGCAGCTTTACCACCTGAAAAATAAGGAAAATGCCCAGGATGGGCAAGATAACCCACAAAACCTCTATCAGCGAGTGCCACAGGCCCGTGCCCATCACGCCCGCCAGCTCCCCGGCGTTATGCACGGCGGGCACGGGGGCTTGGCTGTATTCGTTGCTGGCCGCGTTGTGGAACATGCCCAGAATAAGCATGGCGATGATGGGCCCGATGGAGCACACGGCGCAGATGCCAAAATTGTCTTCATCGTTGTTTTTGCTGGTGGAAATGGCCGCAAAGCCCGCGCCGATGGCCAGCAAAAAGGGCACGGTGATGGGCCCTGTCGTAACGGCCGAGGCATCATAAGCCAGCGCCAGGTATTCGCTGGCAAAAATGGCGATGATGAAAGATAAGGGATAAAAAATCATCAAAATGCGGGATAGCTTCCAGCGCAGCAGCACCCTAAAGGCCGCCAGCACCAAAAACAGCCCCACCCCGGCGCTGATACAAATAATCAGCAAGGTGCTGTCCACGCTGGTTACCTGCCCGGCCAGCACCGAAAGGTCGGGCTCGGCCGCCGTGACAATGAACCCGAAAATAAACAACACAACAACTAAAAGCGGCACTTTCCGGTTTTGCAGAAGCGCCGAGCCCACATGCTGGCCCATGGGCATCATGGCCATGTCTGTGCCCAGCGAAAACAGTGTAAGGCCCAACACGAGCAGCGCCATACCCACCAGCATCAGCGCCAGCGTACCGCCCGGCATGGGGGCAATGGTAAAGTTCAGTATCAGGATAATCACGCCAATGGGCAGCACCGCCCAGAGCGATTCCTTTAGCTTGTCCAGCAGGTGTTTACGCATTAGTCATCCCCTTTGCTGTGGTATACCTGGTAGCTTACCACAACGCGCGGGGAAAAATCAAACGCACGCCCTAATTGACGCGGCGGCTATAGCGGAGTATAGTATTCTGTGTGCTGTTACGGCAAGAAAGATTACCAAATGCACACATTGAGATGCTAAACGGCATTTTGGCAGTTTTTAGGAGGACACACATGACGATTAAAACCATTTCCACCCAAAACGCGCCCGCCGCCATCGGGCCGTATTCCCAGGCGGTTGCGGCGGGCGGCGCGGTGTATACGTCGGGGCAAATACCGCTGGACGCTGTTACCGGCCAGGTGGTGGGCACAGACATTACCACCCAGACCGCCCAGGCGCTAAGAAACCTGGCCGCCGTGCTGGCGGCCGCCGGCGTGCCGATAGACCATGTGGTGAAAACCACTTGCTATCTGGCGGATATGGCCGATTTTGCGGCCTTTAACGCTGTGTACGAAACCGTGATGATGCACCGCCCTGCCCGCAGCTGCGTGGCTGTAAAAGACCTGCCGCGCGGCGTGCTGGTAGAGGTAGAGGCCATCGCGGTGCTGTAAGCGCAAAAACAGCCGCTAACGCGGCTGTTTTTGCGCTTGCTGTTTTTGCGCTTATCAATAATCGTTCTTCTTTTTCGCTACACGCTGCCGCCACACAACCAGCACAATCACCACTACCACAATCACCAGCGCCACCGGTATCATCCAGCCAAGCCCCCCGCTGCTGCCGCTGCGCATGCTGGCCCAGGCTTCGTCCATGTAGCGGTTCAGCTCTTCCGGCAGCACGTTAAAGGCCTCCATCTTGTCCAGGATAGCGCTGTCCGGGTAGGCAATGGCCAGGGTGGCCTCGTCCATCTCGGCTTGTATCTCGGCGGCAGCCACCGTGTTGGGGGTGCTGTAGCCAATAAACAGGCTGTTTTCTTTGGCCACCTGGGGCTCGCACAAAAAGTTGATGTACATTTCGGCGGCTTCCTGGTTCTTCGCGCCCTTGGGGATGCACATGGAATCGATAAAGATATTCGTTCCTTCGCTGGGAATGGCAAAACCCAAATCGGGGTTCGCGTCCATCATGGTAATGGCATCGCCCGCGTAATAGGGCGCTATAGCCGCTTCGCCACCCTCCATCTTGTCAAAAATCTGGTCCATCACATAAGCCTGCACCAAATCCTTCTGGGTTAGCAGTTGGTCTTTGGCGGCGTCTATGTCGGCGGTAAGGGCCGGGTTTAGCGACAAGTGCATCTTCAAAAGCGCGATGGCGAAAGCGTCGCGGCTGTTATCAAACATCAGTATGTTTTTTTGGTACTGCTTATCCCACAAAGCGTCCCAGCTGGTGGGCGGGGTGTTAACCATGGTTTTGTTGTAAATAATGCCCACATAGCCCCAGGTGTAGGGCACGCTGTAGGTGTTGGCCGCGTCAAAATCCAGGCCCAGGTATTGCGGGCTGATGTACTGATAATTGGGGATATTGGCATAGTTCAGCGGCAGCAGCATGTCCTCGTTCGCCATTTTTCCAATCATGTAGTCTGATGGGATGATGATGTCGTAGCTGGCGCCGCCGCTGTTCAGCTTGGCGTACATGTTCTCGTTGGTGTCGTACACGGTATAGTTCACGCGGATACCGGTCAGTGCCTCAAACTCGGCGTTCACGTCAATGCCCTCGCCGTCCACGCCCAGGGACATATATTCGCCCCAGTTGTACACGTTCAGCGTTATGTTCTTGCCCATAAAACGCGTCCAGTTGTAATCGGGGTTTACCGCCACGCCCTGCACCTCGCCGCTGCCCTCCTCGGCGGCATCTTCACCGCCGGAAACATCGGACGCCGCTGCCGGCAGTGCCGCCAAGCCGAAAAGCAGCACCAGCGCGGCCAAAGCCGCCAAAAATCGTTTTTGCTTCATTGTGTTCTCCTTGCTTTCTATAATAGGTTTATTACGATACTATGCAGTACGCTGCCAAAGCACCCGTCACGCATCCGTTACACGCGCACCCTGTCCGGTTTCTGCCGCCTTTTCTTGTTTGCCGCCGCCTCGCGCGAGTTGGCCACCAATATAATGGCTAAAATGGCTACAAACATGATGGTGGACAGGGCATTGATTTCCGGGCTTACGCGCCGGCGCGTCATGGAGTAGATAGCGATGGGCAGGGTTTGCATATTGCCCGCCGTGAAGTAACTGATGGTGAAATCATCAATGGAATACGTAAGGCAGATGAGGAAGGCCGAAAACACCGCGGGCATAATCTCGGGCAGCACCACCTTAAAAAACGCCTGCCGCTCGTTGCAGCCTAAATCCAGCGCGGCATCGTACAGGTTTTTATCCATCTGCCGCAATTTAGGGCTTACGTTAAACAGCACATAAGGCAGGTTAAACGTCACATGCGCTATCAATAGGCTGGGGATGCCAATCAGCGCTTCGCTTACCGCCGTAAGGCCCAAAAAAGCCAGCGCGTTTTTGAACACCACAAACAACAGCATCATGGATACGCCGGTGATAATCTCCGGATTTACAATGGGGATATAGCTGATGTTCATCAACAGCCCGCGCATCCCGCGCTTCATGCGGCTGATGCCCACGGCCGCCATGGTGCCCAGCACGGTGGCTATCAGTGCCGAAGCCAGCGCCAGCACCAGGCTGAGCACCAGCGCCCCCAGCACCGCTTCATCGCGGAACAGCTGGGCATACCAATCCAGCGTAAAGCTTTCAAACACCGTGCGGCTCTTGGCCGAATTGAAGCTAAAGGTAATCATGATGGCGATGGGTATGTACAAAAACGAGAAGAGCAGTATCAAATAAACGCGTTTAAGCACTTTTCCAAGCATCAGATCACCCCCTCGATGTCTTCCTGGTCGAACCCGCCCATCAGGGCCATGCACAGCAGCACCACCACCATCAGCACCAGGCTCATGGCGCTGCCCAGGTTGTAGTTGTAGGCGTTGCCTAAAAACTGGCTCTCAATCAAGTCGCCAATCAGCCAAAAATGCCCGCCGCCCAGCATTTTGCTGATGATGAAGGTGGAGATAGCGGGCACAAACACCATGGTGATGCCCGTTTGGATGCCGGGCCGCGAGAGCGGCAGCAGCACGCGAGTAAGCTTGTGCCAGAGCCCCGCGCCCAAGTCCTCGGCAGCTTCAATCACAGAGCTGTCTATCTTCACCATGGCGGTATACAGCGGCAAAATCATGTAGGGCAGGTAGTTGTACACCATGCCCAGCACCACCGCGCCTGGGGTGTTTATCAGTTCAAATGGGCCCAGGCCAAACAGCCCCAAAAAGCGGTTTATCAGGCCGTTTTTCTCCAAAAGGCTCATCCACGCGTAGGTGCGCAGCAAAAAGTTCATCCACATGGGCAGCATCACCAGCATCAGCAAAATGCCTTGCCGCCCCGCGCGCACCCGGCTAAGCATAAAAGACACCGGGTATGCCACCACCAGGCAGATGGCCGTGGCAATCAGTGCCAGCAGCAGGCTTTGGAAAAACACGTTTACGTAGTTTCCAAGGCCCATCAGGTTATCCAGCGTAAAGCCGCCTTCTTCGGTGGTAAACGCAAAATACACCACCAGCAATAGCGGCAGCACCGTAAACAGCACCATCCACACCACGTAGGGCGCGGCGCCCTTTTTACTGTGCGCCTTCATCACCGGCCTCCTCCCAATCGTCCGAGTAAGCCAATTTCTCCTCGCTGCGCTGCATAATGTGTATCATGTCGGGCGCAATGCACATGCCTATCACCTCGCCCGGGGTGCTGGCCACCGTGCTTTGGATAATCCACTCGTTGCCGGCCTGCTCCACAATCATCTCGTAGTGCACGCCCTTAAACACCAGGGTTTTCACCACACCCGTCAGCATGCCCTGCACCGAGGGCACTACCTGGACATCCTCTGGGCGCACCACCACCTGCACCAGCTGGCTGGGGGCAAAGCCGCTGTCTACGCAGGCAAAGGTTTGCCCGGCAAACTCCACCACAAAATCGCGCGTCATCGTGCCGTCCAGGATATTGCTCTCGCCGATAAAATCGGCCACGAAGGCGTTGTTGGGTTCGTTGTAAATATCCTGCGGGCTGCCAATTTGCTGTATCACGCCGTGGGCTTCTTCCTGGTCGTGCGTCACATACACAAAGGTAATTTCCAGGCTTTGCTGGATGCGCTTGAGCTCTATCTGCATCTCTTTGCGCAGTTTAAGGTCCAGCGCGCCCAGCGGCTCGTCTAAAAGCAGCACCCGCGGGCGGTTTACCAGGGCGCGCGCAATGGCTACCCGCTGCTGCTGCCCGCCCGATAATTGCCCCGGGCCGCGCCGCTCGAAGCCGCGCAAATCCACAAGCTCCAGCATATCCAGCGTGCGTTCGCGTATCTCTTTTTCCGGCAGCTTCTTCAGCCTTAGGCCAAAGGCCACGTTTTCAAACACGTTTAGGTGCGGGAACAACGCGTACTTTTGAAAAACGGTGTTTACCGGCCGCTTGTAAGGCGGCAGGCGGGTAATGTCTTTGCCGCTGAAAAACACGGTGCCGGCACTGGGGTGCAAAAAGCCCCCAATCACGCGCAATGTGGTTGTTTTACCGCAGCCAGACGGCCCCAGCAGGGTTACAAATTCCTCGTCGTGGATATCCAGCGACAAGCCGTGGAGCACCGCCTCATCATCAAACCCAACCACAATATCCTGCAAACGCACGATGACAGACTGGTCCAAAATAGCTTCCCCCTTTGCGAAAAACATCCCCTTGTGAAGCGCATCCGCCGAAAGAGCATTAAAAAAAGAGAACACTGCACACGCGGGTGCAGTGTTCCCTGGCTTCAGATGCTGTCACGGTTATACTATAAGGAAAAGCACCGGGGTTGTCAAGGCCCGGCGGGCGCTTTTGCGCAATATTTTACAAGCTTTTCAGGTAGGCCACGCTCTCGCGGGCACACTGCAGGGCAGATTTGCCCGGAGTGGGCTCGTCCTGCTCCACCACCACCCACTGCGCCCCGGCATTGGCCGAGGCCACCAAAAGCGCGGGAACATCTTGCACACCGGCGCCCAGCGGCCTGAACTCGAATGCGTCCCCGCCCGGCTGCGCCTCATCAGATTCAATGCCAATCAGCTTGTACGCGCCCCTGGTGTCCTGGCCGCGCATGTAATAATCCTTTAAGTGCACAATGGGCGCGCGCCCGGTGTATTTCTTTATATAAGCCACGGGGTCTTCCCCGGCTACCTTTATCCAGCAGGTGTCCAGCTCTGTTTGCAGGTACTGGTGCGGGATAAACTTGTAAAGCAAGTCCAATTTATATTCGCCGTCTATTTTCTTAAACTCAAAATCGTGATTGTGGTACAAAAGCGTCATCCCAAGGGCCGCCGCCTTTTCGCCCAGCATGCGCATGCCCGCCACGGCTTCTTCGCCCTTTTCCGCGCCCAGGTGGTACTCCTCGGTAAGGTACGGCACGGCCACATAGCGGCAGCCGGCTTCGGCGTAAGCGCCCAGCACCCCGTCGGGGTCGGCCATCATTGCGGTGTAGGGCACATGGGCCGAGCACAGTGCCAGGCCGTTTTCCTGCAATAGCGCCTTCATCTCGGCCACGGTGCGGCCATGCAGGCCCGCCAGCTCCACGCCCGCGTAGCCCATGGCCTTCACCTGGCGCAGCGTACCGGCCAAATCCTTCTCGGCGTCTTCGCGCACAGAATATAGCTGCAGTGCCACCTGATACATCGTCATTCCTCCCAAAGCTGTGATACTCCTTATCCTATCAAATTATCAGAGAATTGCAAGGGTCTGGGCGATGCGGCTACTCCCCCCAAAAATTCGGGGTTGACATACCCGCGCACCCCGGCTATAATTACGTGTAATTTCATATTATTCTAAATGCGTTGATGGGAAACAGTAGCCTGCGATTGTTGCTGCAGAGAGCCGCCGGGTGGTGCCGAAGTCTTTACCCATAGCAGCCAGCTGAACGAAGACGTCGTCTTCCGCGTAAGCCGGGACGTGTGCGCACGTTACAGCGCCCGGCATTCGGTATGCCCCGCATCCTGATGCTGACGAGTGGCCGCGCGCAGCCCGCGTGGCAATAAGAGTGGTACCGCAGAGTTTGCCTCTGTCTCTTTATCAGGAGACAGAGGCTGTTTTTTTGGGAGGAGAAACCAGATGAGAATGACAGGCGCAGAGATTATTGCCCATGTGCTGATTGAGCAGGGGGCTACCCGGGTGTTTGGCTACCCCGGCGGCGCGGTTTTGCATATATACGACGCGCTGTACCGGCATCGGGACGAAATTACCCACTACCTTACCGCGCACGAGCAGGGCGCCGCCCACGCGGCCGATGGCTATGCCCGCGCCAGCGGCAAAACCGGCGTGGTGATTGCCACCAGCGGCCCGGGCAGCACCAACCTGGTTACCGGCATTGCCACCGCCTACATGGACAGTGTGCCCATGGTGGCCATTACCGGCAATGTGGGCAGCAGCCTCATTGGCAAGGACAGTTTCCAGGAGGTTTACACCATGGGCATCACCATGCCCATTACCAAGCACAACTACGCCATTACCCGCGCCGAGGAAATTGCCCCCACGCTGCGCGAGGCCTTTAAGATTGCGGGCAGCGGCCGCAAAGGCCCGGTGCTGGTGGATATTACCAAGGACGCCACCGCCGCCGAGGCGGATTATGTGCCCGAAGCCCCCTTTGTGCCGCCGCCGCCCGCGCCCATTGAGGATGAAGAGCAGGTGTGGGAAATTTTGCGCTACCTTGGCCGCAGCCAAAAACCGCTGGTGATTTACGGCGGGGGGGTGGCGAACAGCGGCGCGCAGGAGCCGCTTAGGCAGCTGCTGCACAAAATGCAAATACCTGCGGTGCACACCCTGATGGCCACCGGGGTGCTAAGCTGGGACGACCCCTTAAACCTGGGCCTTGCGGGCATGCACGGTTTTTTAAGCGGCAACCGGGCCATTGCCGAAGCCGACTTGCTGCTGGCGGTGGGTTTTCGGTTTTCGGACCGGGTGGCCCTGGACGCGAAGCGTTTTGCCCCGGGCGCAAAAATTGTGCAGGTGGATATCGACCCCAGCGAGATTAACAAAAACGTGCGGGTAGACCACGCGGTGGTGGGCGACATCGGCCTGGTGCTGCATAAGCTGCTGCCCATGCTGGAAGCGGGCGAGCACGGCGCGTGGCTGGCGCAAATTGCCGCCTGGCGCGCCGAGGATTATCAGCCAAAGAATTGCGCCGGCCATTTGCGTCCCCACCAGGTGATTGGCGTGGTGGGCGAATTGGCGGGCGAAGATGCCGTGATGGTAACCGACGTGGGCCAGCACCAGATGTGGGCCGCCCAGTATTGCCGGCGCACCAGGCCAAACAGTTTTCTCACCAGCGGGGGTCTTGGCACCATGGGCTATGGTTATGGCGCGGCCATTGGCGCAAAGGTGGCCGTGGGCGATGCCCGCCGCGTGGTGCATATCACCGGCGACGGCAGCTTCCACATGAACCTGAACGAGGCTTGTACCGCCGTAAGCTACGGCTTGCCGGTGATAACCATTATTATGAACAACAATGTGCTGGGCATGGTGCGCCAGTGGCAGCACACGTTTTACGACGACCGTTACTCGGCTACCACGCTGGACCGCAAAACAGACTACGTGAAACTGGCCGAGGGCTTTGGCCTGACAGGCTACCGCGCCGAAACCCCCGCACAGCTGGCCGAAGCCATGGAGAAAGCCCTGGCGGCCGCCGGCCCGGTGTGGATAGAATGCCCCATCAGCCGCGACGAGATGGTATGCCCCATGATACCCTCCGGCGGCACGGTGGACGACGTGATTTTGTATGAATAGGAGGCAGCAGGCATGAGTGAAAAGAAGCAGGTGGTTTGCATGCTGGTAGACAACCACGCGGGCGTGCTGGCCCGGGTGAGCAGCTTGTTTGCCCGCAAGGGGTTTAACATCGACAGCCTTACCGTGTCGGCCACCGACGACGCGCGGGTGAGCCGCATTACCATTACCACCACGGGCGACGCCGATGTGCTAAGCCAGATTTTAAGCCAAACGGGCAAGCTGTGGGAGGTGCGCCGTGTGGTGGCCCTTAACCCGGAAACCACCATCCAGCGCGAGTTGCTATTGGTGAAAATACAGGCAGACGAAACCACGCGCAGCGCGGTGCGCGAAGCCGCCGATATTTACAAAGCCAGCGTGGTGGATTTAAGCGTGGACAGCATGGTGGTGGAGCTTACCGGCAAGCCCGGAAAAATTGATGGCTTCTTGTCGGTGGTGGGGCAATATGTTATTCTGGAGATGTGCCGCACCGGCGTAACGGCGCTACAGCGCGGCGCGGGGGTTTTAGGGGCAGAGCTGGAGGAGTAGGGAACGGTTCTAAACCGTTCCAAATTATGATTATTAAGGAGCGCAACATGGTTAACAAGTATTACGACAGCGACGTGAATCTGGGCCTTCTAGACAACAAAACGGTGGCCATTATCGGCTACGGCAGCCAGGGCCATGCCCACGCGCTGAATTTGCACGACAGCGGCGTGAAGGTGGTGGTGGGCCTACGCAAGGGCAGCAAAAGCTGGGCCGAGGCCGAAAAGGCCGGGCTTGCGGTGATGGAAGTGCCCGCCGCCGCCAAAGCGGGCGATTTGGTGATGCTTTTAGTGCCGGACGAACTGGCCCCCGCCATTTACGAAGCGGACATTGCCCCGGCCATGGGCGAGGGTAAGGTGCTGATGTTTGCCCACGGGTTTAATATCCATTTTGCGCAAATTGCCCCGCCCAAAGAGGTGGACGTGATCATGGTAGCGCCCAAGGGCCCGGGCCACACCGTGCGCTACCAATACCAGGAGGGCGCGGGTGTGCCCAGCCTTATTGCGGTGCATCAAGATTTTAGCGGCAAAGCCAAGGCGTATGCCCTGGCCTACGCGGGCGGCATTGGCGCGGGGCGCGCCGGCATACTGGAAACCAGCTTTAAGGAAGAAACCGAAACCGACCTTTTTGGCGAGCAGGCGGTGCTGTGCGGCGGCGTTACCGAGCTGATGAAAGCCGGCTTTGAAACCCTGGTGCAGGCGGGCTACGAGCCGGAGATGGCCTATTTTGAGTGTGTGCACGAGATGAAGCTGATTGTGGACCTTATTAACAGGGGCGGCTTCGAGTTTATGCGTTACTCTATCAGCAACACCGCCGAATACGGCGATTACCGCACCGGCACGCGCGTGATTACCGAGGAAACCCGCCAGGAGATGCAGAAGGTGCTGAAAGAGATACAAAACGGCACGTTTGCCAGCGAGTTTATCCAGGAGATGAACGTGGGCGGCAAAGCGCGCTTTTTGGCCACCCGCCGCATGGAGGCAGATACCCAGCTGGCCAAAACCGGCCAAGAGCTGCGCGGCATGATGAGCTGGCTGAAGAAGGACAAATAAGCTATGAACAAGCGGAAAAGTGATGCGGTTTTGCAAGGCCCCCAGCGCGTGCCAAACCGCAGCCTGTTTTACGCCATGGGCTACACGCGCGAGGAACTTGACAGGCCGCTGGTGGGCGTGGTGAGCGCTTACTCGGAGATTGTGCCCGGGCATGTGCACCTGGACAAGCTGGCCCGCGCGGCCCAGGACGGCGTACGCATGGCGGGCGGCACGCCGGTTTTGGTGCCGTCTATTGGTGTGTGCGATGGCATTGCCATGGGCCACGAGGGCATGAAATACAGCTTGCCATCGCGCGAACTGGTGGCAGATAGCGTGGAAACCATGGCCATGGCCCACGGCTTTGACGCTTTGGTGCTGGTGCCCAACTGCGACAAGATTGTGCCCGGCATGGTGATGGCGGCGGCGCGGCTGAACCTGCCCGCCGTGCTGGTGAGCGGCGGGCCGATGGCGGCCGGGCGGGTAAACGGCAAGCAAACTACCCTGAATGATACCTTTGAAGCCGTGGGTGCTTACAAAGCGGGGCTGATTGACGACGCCCAGCTGCTGGATTATGAGTGTAACAGCTGCCCCGGCTGCGGCAGCTGCGCGGGCATGTACACCGCCAACAGCATGAACTGCCTGTGCGAGGCCATTGGCATTGCCCTGCCGGGCAACGGCACGGTGGCCGCGGTGAGCGGGCGGCGGGTGCAGTTGGCAAAGCAAGCGGGCATGGCCGTGATGGCGCTGCTGGAAAAAGGCGTTTGCGCACTGGATATTATCACTGCCAAGAGCCTGGCCAATGCCATGGCGGTGGACATGGCCCTGGGTTGCAGCACCAACAGCGTGCTGCACCTGCTGGCCATTGCCAGCGAGGCCGGGGTTTCCTTGTCGCTGGCCGACATCAACGCGCTCAGCGGCAAAGTGCCCAATTTGTGCCACTTAGCCCCGGCGGGCCCGTCGCAGATGAGCGATTTGGACGCGGCGGGCGGCGTGCAGGCTGTGATGAAGGAACTATCCGCACTGGGGCTGCTGGATTTGGAACTGGCCACCGTTACCGGCAAAACCGTGGGTGATAACCTTGAAAACGCGCGCAACCAAAACCCGCAGGTGATACGCCCGGCCGGCGACCCCTACAGCCCCACCGGCGGCATTGCGGTGCTGTGGGGCAACATTGCCCAAAACGGCGCGGTGGTAAAGCGCAGTGCCGTAGCCCCCGAGATGCTGATGCACGAGGGCCCGGCGAGGGTGTTTGACGGTGAGGACGCGGCCATTGCCGCTATTTACGCGGGTGCAATTAAGCCCGGCGACGTGGTGGTGATACGCTACGAAGGGCCGCGCGGCGGCCCGGGCATGCGCGAGATGCTGAACCCCACCAGCGCGCTGGCCGGTATGCAGCTGGACAAGCAGGTGGCCCTCATCACAGACGGGCGCTTTTCCGGCGCTTCGCGCGGGGCGTCTATCGGGCATGTAAGCCCGGAGGCCGCCGCCGGGGGCGATATTGCCCTCATTGAAGAGGGCGATACTATTGCCATTGATATCCCCGCCGGCAAGCTGAACGTGTTGGTGAGCGCCGAAACGCTGACGACCCGCCGCGCCCTCTGGCAAGCACCGCCGCCCAGTGAAGCGGGCAGCTGGCTGCGCCGCTACCGGCGCATGGTAACCGGCGCGGAAAAGGGCGCGGTATTGGAGTGAAAAAATGTACACCATTCTGGAAAAAGAAACCCTGAACCCCACGGTAAGCCGCATGGTGATTGACGCGCCCTTGATTGCCCAAAAGGCAAAGCCGGGCCAGTTTGTGATTGTGCGCGCCAAGGACGACAGCGAACGTATCCCGCTTACCATCTCGGATTACGATGCCGAAAAAGGCACGGTTACCATTATCTACCAGGTGGTGGGCGCGGGCACTATGCAGCTGGATAGCCTTGAAAAAGGCGAAAACATGCAAGATTTAGTGGGCCCGCTGGGCCGCGCCAGCCAGCTTGGCGGCCTGGAAAAAGTGGCGGTGGTGGGCGGCGGCGTGGGCAGCGCCATTGCCTACCCCATTGCCAAGGCGCTGCACCAGATGGGCGCGCAAGTGCATAGCATTGTGGGTTTTCGCGAGAAAAGCCTGGTGATTTTGCAAGATGAATTTCGCCGGGTGAGCGATGCCTTTGTGCTGATGACCGACGACGGCAGCGCGGGCGAAAAAGGGCTGGTAACCGCCGCTTTGCAGCGGCTGATTGACGAGGGCAACCACTACGATGAGGTGTTTGCCATTGGGCCGCTGGTGATGATGAAATTTGTGGTGGCCGTTACCCAAAAATACAACATCAAAACGACCGTAAGCATGAACCCCGTGATGATAGACGGCACGGGCATGTGCGGCGGCTGCCGCCTTACCGTGGGCGGCCAAACCCGCTTTGCCTGTGTGGACGGCCCGGATTTTGACGGCTTTTTGGTGGATTTTGACGAAGCCATGCAGCGCGGCGCGATGTACCGCGATTTTGAGCAAAAAGCGCGCGAGGACGCATGCAAGCTGTTTGGCAGATAATACATTTAGGGCCTGGGAGTGAAACGCAGCAATGCCGAATATGAAGCCCGACAAGTGCCCGATGCCCGCGCAGGACGCCGCTGTGCGCCGGCACAATTTTGACGAAGTGGCCCTGGGCTATACCCGGGAGATGGCCATGGACGAAGCCGCGCGCTGCCTGGGCTGCAAGAAAAAGCCCTGTGTGGGCGGCTGCCCGGTGGGGATAGATATCCCGGCTTTTGTGGGGAAATTGGCCCAGGGCGATGAAGCCGCCGCATATGCCTCGCTGGCCGGGCAAACCAGCCTGCCCGCCATTTGCGGCCGGGTGTGCCCGCAGGAAACCCAGTGCGAAAAGCTGTGTGTGCGCGGGGTAAAAGGCCAGCCGGTGGCCATTGGCCGCCTAGAGCGCTATGTGGCCGATTGGACGCTGGAAAACAGCGGCCAGGCGCTTGCGCCGCCGCCCCCTGGCGGCCGCCGCGTAGCCGTGGTGGGCGCCGGGCCCGCCGGGCTTACCGCCGCGGGCGAATTGGCCAAAATGGGCTATGCCGTTGCGGTGTTCGAGGCCTTGCACAAGCCTGGCGGGGTGCTGGTGTACGGCATCCCGGAGTTTCGCCTCCCCAAGGACATTGTGCGCCGGGAGATTGAAAGCCTGCGGGCCTTGGGCGTAGAGATAGTGACCAACATGGTGATTGGCAAGGTGCTTACCATCGACGAATTGTTTGCCAAGGGCTTTGAGGCCGTGTTCATTGGCAGCGGCGCGGGTCTGCCGCAGTTTATGAATATCCCGGGTGAGGGATTGAACGGCGTGTACAGCGCCAACGAGTTTTTAACCCGCGTAAACCTGATGGGCGCCTGGCAGCCGGGCAGCCATACCCCGGTGATGCGCGCGGGGCGCGTGGCCGTGGTGGGTGGCGGCAACGTGGCTATGGACGCTGCCCGCTGCGCCGTGCGCCTGGGCGCAACTGAAGTGAGTATTGTGTACCGGCGCGGCATGGAGGAGCTGCCCGCCCGCGCCGAAGAGGTGGAGCACGCCGAGGAAGAGGGCGTGGTGTTTCGCACCCTTACCGCGCCCAAGGCCATTTTGGGCGGCGCGGATGGCCGGGTGACGGGCATGCGCTGTGTGCGCTGCCAGCTGGGCGAGCCCGACGCCAGCGGCCGCCGCCGCCCGGTAGAAGTGCCCGGCAGCGAGTATGAGCTGGCGGCCGACGCGGTGATAATGGCCATTGGCACCAGCCCCAACCCGCTGATTAGCAGCACCACGCCGGGCCTTGCAACCCAAAAGTGGGGCGGGCTGATAACGCGCGATGAAAGCGGCCTAACCACGCGCGATTTTGTGTGGGCGGGCGGTGACGCCGTTACCGGCGCGGCCACCGTTATTTTGGCCATGGGCGCCGGCAAGCAGGCGGCCAAAGCCATAGACGAGGCGCTGTGCAGAAACAACCCTCTTTAGTAAAAGGGTGGCGCGCAGCGCCGGGTGTTTTGTATGATGACCCGTTTACTGATACGTTTGTTTGTAAAAAACGCAAATAGCCCGCAAGACGCCGCCGTGCACACACGCTATGGCCGCCTGGCGGGCTGGGTGGGCATTGTGTGCAACGTGCTGCTGGCCGCCGCAAAGCTTTTGGCCGGTGTGTTTTCGGGCAGCCTGGCCATTGTGGCGGACGCCGTGAACAATTTGTCGGACGCGGCAAGCTCTGTGATGACGCTGGCGGGCTTTAAGCTGGCGGCCAAGCCCGCCGACCGCGAGCACCCCTTTGGCCACGCGCGCTTTGAATATATTGCCGGGCTGGCGGTAGCCATGCTGGTGATTGTGGTGGGGGTGGAACTGGGGCGCGGCAGCGTCGAAAAAATCATCTCCCCTACGCCCGTTGAATACGGCTGGCCGGTGCTGGCTGTGCTGGGGCTTTCGGTGGGGGTAAAGCTGTGGATGGCGCTGTTCAACCGCCGGGTGGGGGGCATTATCAGCTCGGTGGCGCTGACGGCCACCTTTGTAGACAGCCGCAACGACGCCATTGCCACCAGCGCGGTGCTGGCGGGCGCAGTGATAGACCGCTGCACCGGCTTGATGCTGGACGGCTGGATAAGCGCGGGCGTGGCCCTGTTTATTTTGTACAGCGGCATTGGGCTGGTGAAAAGCACCCTAAACCCCCTGCTGGGCCAGGCGCCAGACCCCGAGCTGGTGCGCGCTATAGAGCGCAGAATTAACGCCTACCCGGGCGTGCTGGGCACGCACGATTTGATGGTGCATGATTATGGGCCGCACCGCCGCTTTGCCAGCGCCCACGTGGAGATGGCCAGCGAGGCAGACGTGCTGAAAAGCCACGATGTGATAGATAATATCGAGCGCGATTTTTTGCAGCAGGACAACCTGCACCTGATTATCCACTACGACCCCGTGCAAACCGGCGATAAAGCCGTGCGCACGGCCCGGGGCTATGTGGCGGCGCGGCTGAAAAAGCTGGACGCGGGCCTTACCATGCACGATTTTCGCATGGTGGACGGGCCGAGCCACACCAATTACATTTTTGACGTAGTCGTGCCGCCAGGCTATAAAGGCAGTAAGGACGCGCTGGTTCAGCGCATCGAAAAAGCGGTGCAACACGGTAAAAAGCCCATCCATGTGGTCGTCACCGTAGACGATTCCTACGCGCCTATCCCCGGATAGCAACCACAACCCCAGGAGGATTACATGCAATTCCAATTTTCCAACAAAGTAAACGCCATGCAGCCGTCTATTATCCGCGAGCTGCTGAAGCAAATGGCCGACCCGAACCTGATTAGCTTTGCCGGGGGCAACCCGGCCGCCGAGGCCTTTCCGGCACAGGAAATACGGGATATCTCCGATGCCCTGCTGCGCGACGAGCCCGCGGCCACGCTGCAATACTCCATCACCGAGGGATACCCCGCCTTGCGCGCGGCGGCGCAGAAATACCTGTGCCGGCAGTGGCCCATCCTGAAAGAATACGATGATGTGATGATAACCGCGGGCAGCCAGCAGGTGATGGACTTTATAACCCGCCTGCTGTGCAACGAGGGCGACCTGGTGGCCACCGATGACCCGGCCTTTTTGGGCGCGCTGAATGCGTTCCGCGCGGGCGGGGCGCGCCTGGTGGGCGTGGCGATGGAAGCCGACGGCCCAAACCTGGCCGCGCTGGAAGCGGCGCTGGCGGGGAATGAAAAGCCCCGGTTTTATTACACCATCCCTAATTTCCAAAACCCCACCGGCGCTACCACCAGCCTGGAAAAGCGCCGGGCCATATACGCGCTGTGCCACAAACACGGCGTGCCCATTTTAGAAGACAACCCCTACGGTGAACTGCGTTTTTCGGGCGAAGACATCCCGCCCATTAAAAGCTTTGACACCGAGGGATTGGTAATATACGCGGCGTCGATGAGCAAGATTTTTTCGCCCGGTATGCGGGTGGCCTTTTGCGCCGCGCACCGCGATGTGATTGCCAAAATGACCGTGGCAAAGCAAGGCAACGATGTACACACCCCGCTGTGGGGGCAGCGTGTGATTGCCAGGTTTTTTGAAAACTGCGATTTTGACGCCCACCTGGCCCGATTGCGCGGGGTGTACCGCCAGAAAGCGCGCCGCATGATGGATAACATGGACAGGCTTTTGGCCGGGCGCATGGCTTACGCGCCGGTGCAGGGCGGCATGTTTTTGTGGGCCAGCCTGCCAAACGGCACGGATATGCCGGGCTTTGTAAAGCAGTGCCTGGCCCACAAGCTGGCGCTTGTGCCCGGCAACGCTTTTTATGTAAACAGCACCGCCCCCTGCCAAAGCGTGCGCATGAATTTCAGCGCCCCCACCGACGCGCAGATAGACGCCGGGGTGGAAATAATGGCCAAAGTGCTTGGCTAAAAACCAGGGCTACCAGCAAAGTGTGCCGCTTTGCTGGTAGCCCTGGTTTAACGAAGCCGTATCCATCTATATAAACCGCCTCTCAAAGCACAAGACGGACTATCGATTGTCTGCCGCGCCGGCTGGGCGGGACGGCAGAATGTGTTGGGGCGTTGCCCCGTAAACGATACTTGTGTGCTTCCCCTTTCCGGTGCGCGCCAGGTTGACGTGCCCCTTGTTCGAGGACGAGTATATCGGCAGATTGTGTAAGAACTTTGATGGAAATCTTAAGCAAATTGAAAGAAAGTGTGAAAGTGTGGGGCAAGACCTGAACCGGGAGATGCGGGCGGCGATAAACGGCCTGCCCGAGGGCACGCCGCTGCTGCTGCATGCCTGCTGCGGGCCTTGCGCCGCCGGGGCTTTGCCGCGCCTGCTGGATAAGTTTGATGTTACTGTGTATTATTACAACCCAAACATCGGCACGCTGGAAGAGTATAATAAGCGCCTGGACGCGCTAAAGCTTGTGCTGCGCCGGCAGCCCGCGCCGGTAAGGCTGCTGGCGGAGGAATGGCAGCCGCAGGCGTTTATCAGCGCCGCCGGCGGGCTATGGGAAGCGCCCGAGGGCGGCGCGCGCTGCGAGGCCTGCTTTGAGCTTAGGCTGCGGCAAGCTGCCCGTGTGGCGGCGGCGGAGGGCTTTGCCTGGTTTTGCTCTACGCTAAGCGTTAGCCCGCATAAAAATGCCGCCCTGCTGCACCGGCTGGGCAGCAGGGCAGGGGCGGCTGTGGGGGTGCGGTATCTGCCGTCCGATTTCAAAAAGCAGGACGGCTACCAAAACAGCGTGCGGCTGTGCAAAGAATGGGGCATTTACCGGCAAAGCTATTGCGGCTGTGTATCGTCTAAAAAATGACATCCTGCACCGCAAGCGCGGCATGGGTTAGGGTTTCTTCCTCGGCCGCCGTCAGCGGCACGGCGTGCCCGTCCTGCTGTTCTATCAAATCCAGCGCCAGGCGCAGCATGCGCACATTCCCCGGCGGCACGGCCAGCGTAACGCCTGGCTGCGTCAGGGTGTAGTTCAGCGCCAGGCGGGCCAGCTCGTTGTCGTCGTAAATGGGGCGATACCAGCAGTGGGGGTATTCCCGCTCCTCGCCCTCCAGCCATTTGCGCCGCGCCAGCGCCTTAATGGCCACGATGCCCATGCCGCGCTCGCGGCAGGCGTCTACCGCCGCGCGGCTGCCGCTTTTTTGCAGGCGATAGGCGTAGTTTACCGGGAACAGCATGGTGTCGAAATGGATGTCCATGGCTTCGGCACGGCGCAAAATTTCCAGGGCCGAGGCATCGTGGTGGCAAGTGAAGCCGATGTTTTTGGCAACGCCGGATTTTTTGGCCGCCAGCAATACCTCTATCGCGCCGCCGGGCGCGAACACGGTTTCAATCTCCTTTGGGTCGTCCAGCCCGTGTAGCTGGTAGTTGTCAAAGCCGTCGGTTTGCAAGGCGCGCAAAGAGCCTTCCAGCTCGGCCTGGGCCTCTGCGGCGGTGCGCTTGGCCGTTTTGCAGGCCAGGTACACCTGCTGCCGGTAAGGCGCCAGCGCGGGGCCAAGCACATCCTGCGCATTGCCGTAAGAGGGCGCTACATCAAAGTAATTAACGCCGCGCGCCACCGCCATGGCCACATACTCCTTCGCGTCCTCTGGCTCGGCGTTCATCACAACAATGCCACCGAAAGCAATCACGCCTACCTGCATACCAGTTTTGCCCAGTTCCCGCTTGTCCATTCTGTTACCTCCTTGGGTTGATGCTTGCCATTAGTATAGCGCCTTTTCATGCAATGCACAATTCGTGATTCATCAATCGTCCTTGCCCTGCCCGCCGCTTCGTGGCATAATAAAGGCCAAGGCAATTTTGTGGAGGTGCGCGGAATGGACAACAAGCCAAATATCAAGCTGTATGCCGTTACGCTGGATTGTAAAGACCCGCTGGAATTGGCAAAATTTTACGCGGCGCTGCTCTCATGGGACGTCGTGCCGGTTCAGGGGGATGAATATGTGGTTATTGCCCCGCCCGGGGCACATCAAGGCGCGTATCCGGGCATTACATTCCAGAAAAACCCAGACTATGTGCCCCCGGTGTGGCCGGAAGAAGCGGGCAAGCAGCAGCAAATGGCGCACATGGATTTTGCCGTGGACGATTTGGAACAAGCGGTGGCACACGCGGTGCAGTGCGGTGCTGCCGTGGCAAACCGCCAGTTTACCGGCGACTGGACGGTGATGCTTGACCCCGAAGGCCACCCCTTTTGCCTGTGCCGGGCAGAACAGCTTTTTAAGAGCGCGCATTTTGCGCTGTTGTAAATCACTTCGCTCCGAATGACACGATTATGGTTCTGGAGAGAAAAAGATGATAATCAGGAACGGCCTTGTGTACGGTGAAAACTGCCAGTTTGCCATGGCGGATGTGGCGCTTGAGGGTGAGCGCATCGCCCAAATTGCCCCGCCGGGCAGCTTGCCCGCAGAGGGCGCGCTGGACGCGCGCGGCGGCTATGTGCTGCCCGGCTTTGTGGATATCCACAGCCATGGCGCGGTGAATGTGGATTTTTGCGACGCCGACGCGGCGGGGCTGGAAAGGATGCTGGCCTACTATGGCAAGGCGGGCGTTACCAGCCTGGTGCCGGCCACCATGTCTTACAGCCAGCCTATTTTGGCCGGTATCATGAAGACGGCAGCCGGGTATTTTGACAAGGACGGTTTTGGCGCGGTGCTGCGCGGCGTGAATATGGAAGGCCCTTTTCTCAACACCGAAAAACGCGGCGCGCAAAACCCAAAGTATATTGTAAACCCCGATTTTGCCATGTTCGACGCGCTGTTTGAGGAAAGCGGCGGGTACATCAAGCTGGTGGACATTGCGCCCGAGCAGCCCGGCAGCCTGGAATTTATAAGGCATGTGCGGGGGCGGTGCGTGGTGAGCTTGGCGCATACCAATGCCGATTATGATACGGCGGCGGCCGCGTTTAAGGCGGGGGCAAGCCACGTGACGCATTTGTTTAACGCCATGCCGCCCTTTACCCACCGCGCGCCGGGCGTGGTGGGCGCGGCCGGCGATTACGCCGCCTATGTGGAGATTGTGGCCGACGGCATCCATTTGCACCCGGCCGTGGTGCGCGCTGTGTTTAGCTGGTTTGGGCCAGAGCGCGTGTGCCTGGTAAGCGACAGCATGCGCGGCACGGGCATGCCCGACGGCGAATACGATTTGGGCGGCCAGCAGGTGAAGCTGCAAGGCAATAAAGCCACCCTGGCGCAGGGCGGGGCTATTGCGGGCAGCGCCACCAATTTGGCCGATTGCTGCCGATGCGCCGTGCGTTTTGGCGTGCCCATAGAGAGTGCCGTGCGTGCCGCCACCCTAAACCCGGCCACCGCCGCCGGCCTGCAAGGGCGGGTGGGCAGCTTGGCGGCGGGCAAGCGGGCGGATGTGGTTGTGTGGGACAAGGATTTGCGCACTACAGCGGTGATTATTGGAGGAATATTATGCCCCTGATTTATGAGAAGGACTTTTGGGTTACTTTTAGCGAATGCGATGCCTTCGGCCGCATGATGCCCGGCGCTGTGCTGCGGCGCATCCAGGAGATATCCACCGAGCAATGTGACAACCTGGGCTTTGACAACGCGTTCTATCAGCGCATAGGCGCGATGTTTTTGCTGTCGCGCCTGTCGCTGCAAATTACGGCCATGCCCGGGCCGGGGCAAAAGGTACATCTGCAAACCCGCCCCTACGGCATGCGGCGTGCGGTGTACCATCGTGTGACAAGCCTGTGCGATGAAAACGGCGGCTTGCTGTGCGAAGCCGACAGCCGCTGGGTGCTGGTGGACACCGCCGCCAAGCGCATTATGCGCAAACCCCTGGAGGCGTTTGTGCCGTATTTCAGCGAAGAACCGGCTGAAGAGCACGACATGGACCCCCCAAAGCCGGACGCGCCCCCACAATGGCTGGGGGAGATGCAAGCCGCCTACAGCCTGTGCGACGGCAACGGGCATATCAACAATTGCCGCTACGCGGATTTGGTGTGCGACCGCTTGCCCCTCAGCGCGCTGGAGAAAGCGCCGCCGCAGAAAATGCTGCTGTTTTACCGCAGCGAAATTGCGCTGGGCCAGACGTTTTCCCTGTATTCTATCCCGGCGCAGGCGGCGGGCAGCCCGGCATATTTTGCCGCACAGGTAAACACCGCCAAGCATTTTGAATGCTGGGTGTGGTGAAGAGGTGTAAACGGCTTGTGAAGCCGATGTAAAAGTTACAAGCTAAAAAACGCTGAAACGCTAAAAGCGTGGAACAATAACAAAACTGTAACAAAAAGTTACAGTTTTGGGTTGACATCCGGTATCAAAAGAGTTACAATTTAGTTGCAGGAAGGTTACAGCCAGGGCTTTCTTGCGGCAAGTGCGAACTTTTTTCATGATGCGGGATACCCTTCCTCCGGCCACAGTGACTTGTGGTTTTGGGTCCGCAAAACTCCTTGTGCAAAAAGCCCTCACCCCTCCTGTGAGGGCTTTTTGTTGTTTTTATCTAAAACCGGCCGCAGGTAATGCGGTTGCGCCCGCCTTGCTTGGATTTGTATAAAAGCTCGTCGGCACACTGGAGATACGCGCTGTGCTTGGCCGATTGCGACACATGGCCGGTGGCAACGCCGATGGAAACCGTAACATGCTTTGCCACGCTGCTGGTGGTGTGGGGGATGTTGCAGGCGCTTACCGCGTAAAGCATGTTGTCGGCCACCCTGCGCGCGCCGGCTTCATCCGTACCCGGCAAAACCGCCACAAATTCTTCCCCGCCATAGCGCGCCACAAAATCGCGCTTGCGCATGGTGCAGTTTTGCAGTGTTTCCGCCACCATCACCAGGCAGTCGTCGCCCGCGATATGCCCGTATGTATCGTTGTAACGCTTAAAACAATCTATATCAATCATCAGCAGGCTCAATAAGCCATCCGAGCGCTGCAGGCTGTCGCAAATGCGGTCTATGTTTTCTTCAAAGTAGCGCCGGTTGTATATCTGGGTCAGCGGGTCGTAATAGATCTTCTCAACCTCCGTTTCCAGCTTGCGAAGGTTGTTTTCCATTCTCCGGGTTTCGGTAATGTCTATGGCGTATTCCAGATGCGCCTTTTTTCCGTCGGCCCAGTCAATCAGCTTGGCGGTTTTGTGCAAAATGCTGCCTTTGATCACCTCGGTGTGTTCCCACACAATCGTTCCCGTCGGGTTGTCGTGCAGTAAAAGGTAAGGGCAGGCGGGGCAGGGCTCGTCCAGGTTTTGCAGCAATTTGTGGCAAACCTGCCCAACACCGTCGCCTTCAATGCCAAAATGCTTTCGGATGCTGTCGTTGAGAAACAAGATGCGGTTATTCTCGGGGTTTATCACCGATATAAGCGCGTCCATGCCGTTCAGGATGCTTTCCAGCTTCTGGTTCAGCAAGTGGTCTACATTGGCTTCGGGCACGGCTTGCAGGGTGCGCTTTTGCAAGAGATTGTTCAGCAGGCTGGCGGTGTATTTTTCGGATTGAGGCAAAGCGTCAACGTCCAGCACGGCATTGAGGTCATCGGCGTTTTCCAGCCGCCGCAGCTCGCTCACTAGGTTATGTGTTGTTGGCGGCATTATCATTTCCTTTCGCGGCGTGCGTTATTACGACCAAAAGCTTTGATGTTACAGTATAGCACGATTGCCCCGAGAAGCACAGAAAAAATGACAAATTTCTCCATTTTAGCCGCACCCCCAAAAATTGGGGTTGTTTTTTTGCGCCGTTGTGCTATACTGGCGGGTAATATAAACTTGAGGACATATTGATGGGAGGGATGCTGCTATGGCCATTATCTATAACGAGCCGTCGCACACTTTTGGGGAATATCTGCTGGTTCCGGGGTACTCTTCGGCAGATTGCACCCCGGACCGCGTAAGCCTGCGCACGCCGCTGGTAAGGTTTGGCAAAGGCGAAGAAAGCCCGCTTTCCTTGAACATTCCCATGGTAAGCGCCATTATGCAAAGCGTATCCGGCGAGCAAATGGCAATTGCCCTGGCCAAGGAGGGCGGCGTTTCTTTTGTGTACGGCAGCCAAACAACCGAAGACGAAGCCGACATGATACGCCGGGTAAAAAGCTATAAAAAGGGCTTTGTAACATCAGATTCAAACATCCGGCCCGATGCCACCCTGGCCGACATTCTGGCTTTGAAAGAGCGCACCGGGCACAGCACGGTGGCGGTTACCGACGATGGCACAGCCAACGGGCGTTTGCTGGGTATTGTTACCAGCCGCGATTATCGCGTATCCCGGATGGACACAGACACGATTGTATCCACGTTTATGACCCCCATGGAGCAACTGGTGACAGCCAGCGACGAAACCACCTTGAAAGAAGCCAACGACATTATTTGGGACAATAAGGTGAACACCCTGCCGCTGGTAGATAAGCAGGGCCACCTGAAATACATGGTGTTCAGGAAGGATTATGACAGCCACAAAGAAAACGTGAACGAGCTTTTGGACGGCAACAAAAGCTATGTGGTGGGCGCGGGCATCAACACGCGCGACTACGAGCAGCGCGTGCCCGCACTGGTGGAGGCCGGGGCGGACGTGCTGTGCATAGACAGCAGCGAGGGGTACTCCGAGTGGCAAAAGCGCACCCTGGGCTGGATACGCGCCAACTACGGCAACGGCGTGAAGGTAGGCGCGGGCAATGTGGTGGATGCCGAGGGCTTTCGGTTTTTAGCCGAATGCGGCGCGGATTTTGTGAAGGTGGGCATTGGCGGCGGCAGCATTTGCATTACGCGCGAGCAAAAGGGCATTGGCCGCGGGCAAGCCACCGCCACCATAGAGGTAGCCAAGGCGCGCGACGCGTATTTTTCCGAAACCGGCGTGTATGTGCCCATTTGCTCCGACGGAGGCATTGTGCTGGATTATCACATTACACTGGCGCTGGCCATGGGTGCCGATTTTGTGATGCTGGGGCGCTATTTTAGCCGCTTTGACGAGAGCCCCACCAACCGCCTGTTGGTAAACGGCCAATACGTGAAAGAGTATTGGGGCGAGGGCAGCAACCGCGCCCGCAACTGGCAGCGGTACGACATAGGCGGTGCGGGCAAGCTTAGCTTTGAGGAGGGCGTAGACAGCTATGTGCCCTATGCCGGCAACCTGAAAGACAACGTGGGCGCAACGCTGAGCAAGGTGCGCAGCACCATGTGCAACTGCGGCGCGCTTAGCCTGCCCCAGCTGCGGGAGAAGGCCCGCATCACGCTGGTGTCGTCTACCAGCATTGTGGAGGGCGGCAGCCACGACGTGATACTGCGTGAAACGGCAAAAGAATAGCCCGGCATAAAAAGCGTTTGCACCATTAGTGCGGGCGCTCTTTTATGCCACATCCACCTGCGCAACCACGGTCACATCCAGCGCTTCGCGGCTCAAGTCATGCCATCGTCCATAAATACCTTTACCAGGGGGCGCTGGGTAAGGCCCGAATAGTTTTGCATCACCAGGGCGGTAAAGCCGTTGCTCAATAGCACACAGCTGCCAACCGGAAACAGCGCCACTTTTTTGGAAAAGGTGTTTACCACATCATAATCAAACAGTGTGCCGCAGTTTCCCTGCACATACTCAATGGCCTCCACCGGGAAGATACCCTTGCGGTAAGGCCTGTCTGACACCAAAGCGTCGTACACGTCGGCAACGGCTACAATCCGGCCAATCAGGGTGATGGATTCGCCCGTTTTTCCGTTGGGGTATCCGGTGCCGTTCATACGCTCGTGGTGCTCCAGTACGCCGCGCGCCGCCAATTCCGATACCGAGTGCGAGAATTGCTTGCGGACGTACTCGTAGCCATTTTTGGCGTGCTGCTTCATTATTTCATATTCCGCAAAGGTAAGCGCGGCGGGCTTGTTGATAATCTCCTGGCTGATTTGTGTTTTGCCAATATCGTGCAGCAGGGCGGCATAGGCGGTGTTCACCAGCATCAAACGGGATAGGCCCATGCCGATGCCAATAACCACAGAAAGCACGGTAACGCTGACGCTATGAAAAAACGTGTAGCTGTCGTATACTTTCATGTCGAACAGGTTCAGCATCACGTCGCCGTGGGCCAGTATCTCGTCCACAATCTGCCGGGCGGTTTTCATCAGCACCGCGCCGCCGCCCGGGGTTGTTCCCGGGTTTTTGATTACCTGAGAGTATGCCGCCGTAATGCCCTGTATGGCCTGGGCCTTCAGTTCGTCCGACAAGGCGTTGACAATGGTTAAATCTTCGCTCAGGGGGTCGTTCACATAAGCGCCGGGGATGCCCAGGCGCTCCATGCGCTTTATGTAACTGCTCTTCATGCGCACGCCGGCGCTCAGCAGCAACTCGCCGCCGGGGCCCAGCACTGCCTGGGCGAGAATTGCGTTGGGACGGATGCAATTCCGGGTGATATACCGCATAACCACCTCCGGGAATTTGGGTTACAGATACCTGTAAATAGAATGCATGCAAATATCATATCGTATTGCGGGGGTAAAAATCAAGCCCCAGCTCGCCCCGGGAGTGTCCAGAGCGCGGAGGATGCTCGGAACACCGGCAGTACCAGGACTGCCTTTTACCGCATACATCGCAGTGTGTCAGCGCGTCCATCTCTTTTTGCCACCTGCCGTAGCCCACTTCCTTTATCCGCCACAAATTGCGCAAAGCCTCTTCGTGGTGCGGCGCGCCGTCGTTCCCAAAGGTTTCAATGATGGGGCAGGGGAAACTTTCGCAGTCGGCGCAGCTGGTGATGCCCTTCTTTTCCGCGCAGGGCTTCATGTCGCAGTTGCAAAAGTCAATTTGGTCTTTGCAGCCGGCACACAGGCATTCTTCCAAAGACTGTTCTTTGAGCATGTCATAGCGCTCGGGCATGGCCTTCAGATGGCGGGTGTCTTCGGTTTCTGCGGTTGCCGCAAACGAGCACATGGGGCAATAAAGACCGCAATAAGCAATTTTTGAGTTTTCTCTCATACCAACAATGCCTCCAAACAGGATAATTGTACCTGCTTATTATTCCACATATGGGCGGGGATAGCAATCATTGCCTATACTTGAGCACTTTTTTTGTTATACTGTATGCAGATAGCTTGCGAAAGGAGTGATGCGCCATGTTATCTTTCCAGGGGTACTTTGAAAAGGGCAAATTTATTTCTATTAACACCGTGCCAATTCCAGAGAGGAAGCGCGCTATTGTTACAATTTTGGATGAAGAAGCGCCGGAGGTAAGCTATAGCAAAGCTTGGCGGGAGTTTTTAAGCGCCTTGAAAGACATCGATGGCGAGGAAATACCACAACAGTTTGAACGTGCATCGTTTAAGCGCGAGGTTGAGCTATGACCGTATATGCCCTGGATTCAAACATTATTTCATATTCTGCTGCGCGGTGAATATGGCGTAGCCGAAAGGATAAGCGATGAGCTCAACCGCGGAAACAGAATTACCATTCCGCCCGTAGCCTATTACGAAGTTTTACGAGGTTTACTTGCGATTGACGCGCCGCGTAAGCGCGCTGTCTTTGAGAATCTGTGCGCAAGCCTTGGGGTTAGCTCGATTGACCGTGGAGCAATGGATATTGCGGCGCATGAGTACACGCGCCTGCGCAAAGCTGGCAAACCGATAGACGATGCAGACTTGCTCATAGCTGCCTTTTGCATCCAGAGTGATGCAACACTGGTAACCAACAACGAAAAGCATTTTGAAGGGATTGAGCGTCTGACATACACAAACTGGATACAATAATTGCCAACCGTCATGTTTTATAGAGCCACCCGCACATCGGATGGCTCTGTTAATATATACCGTGATACCCCTACGCCCGCGCCGCGGCTTTTGCCGTGCGGCGGGTGCGCTTTCCGGCTTTTTTCAGCTGTTTTTGCTCCACCAGCCAGGCCACGGTGTCTTGCAGGGTTTCGTAAATATCCCGCGGCCAGAAGCCCAGCTCGCGGCTGGCCTTCTGGTGGCTAAAGTTGTCGTTGCTGCTAAGTGCCTCCAGCGAATAGGGCGTAATCAGCGGCGGCTGTTTTTTGCGCTTAGCGCTGTACTCCAGCACCGGGGCGGCCAGCCTTGCCATCCAAATGGGAATGACCGGGCAGCGTTTTTTCTTCTTGCCGGTTACCTCGCGCAGCATGGCAAACAGCTCGCTAAACTCGTAGTGGCGGCCCGACAAAATATACGTTTCTCCCACCCGGCCATTGTCAATGGCGCTCACACAGGCGGCGGCCACGTCACGCACGTCCACAATGTCGTATCCGCCGCGCGGGCAGGCCGGGATGCGGCCGTTGAGGTAGCCCTTGAGGGCCGCCACAATGTTGTTGGTGCCGCTGTCCAGCGGCCCGGCAATGCCAGAAGGGTGCAAAATAATGGCGGGAAGGCCGTTTTCTTCTATTTGTTGCATCACAAAGGCGCTGGCTTCGGCCTTGGTTTGGGCATAGCTGCCACTCACGGTATCGGGAGAAAAGGCTTTGGTTTCCACAATAGTACGCCGCCCGGCGGGCACGGGGATGGCGTGTACGCTGCTGATGTGGATAAAGCGGTGTACCCCGTGCTCCAGCGCCAGCGCCACCATGTTTTTGGTGCCGTCCACGTTTACCCGGTGGGCCCGCTGTGTTACCTTAGACGATATATCGATAATGGCAGCCGCGTGAATCACCACCGCCTCGCGGTTTTCAAGGCCGGCGAACAACGGGTGCAGGCTGCCTGGGTCGGTTACGTCGCCGCGCACAACCTCTATGTTGTTTTCGGTTAGCATCGGGGCTTTTTCGCCGGGCAGCACCAAGGCGCGCACCCGCGTGCCCTGCGCGGTAAGCAGCTTTATCAAATTGCGGCCCAAGTGCCCGTTCGCCCCGGTAATCAGTACAATACGGTTCATTGCAAACTCTCCCTCCTGGAACGGGCCTCCCTGGGTTGCGGCGCGTTCCGGCGTGCACACCGTGTACCATACAGAACACGGTGTTGATTATTTATCCTGCATGTATTATAATACGGCAGATGCCCGGCACACAATAAACAGTTTGATACAGAATGAAAGATACTGAACACGAGGTGCCAGTTTTGTTCAGAAAGGGGGAATTGTGAACAAAAATTCACAAAAGCCGGAAGACCAGCGGGTGCGTGTAACCAAAACCATGTTTCAGGAGGCGTTTTTGCGGCTGCTGGCGCAAAAGCCGGTGCAGAGCATTACCATAAAGGAGCTGTGCGCGGCGGCCGGGGTGAACCGGGGTACGTTTTACCTGCATTATCACGATACCTACGATTTGCTGCAGCAGGTGGAAGACAGCATGCTGGAAGATTTGGACGCCCTCTTGGACAGCGGCATTATCACACACAAAACCAGCCGGGCGGCACTGGTATCCTTCATGGCGGCCATTGTGCGTTTTTTTGATAAAAACCGGGAGCTGTGCGCTGTTTTACTGGGCGACAACGGCGATAAGAAATTTATCAACAACATTATAGAGCGCGCGCGCGATAAAAGTGTGCGCGAGTATCAAAAGGTATTCCCCGGTGTGGAGAAAACACGTGTGGAAACGTTTTATTACTTTATTGCCTGGGGCTTTATTGGCCTGATACAGCACAGCCTGTACACCCCCGGCGCGCCCGGCTTAAGCGAAATTGCCGCCGACGCGGAAGCCATTATCATGCATAGCGCGCGGGTGCTGGAGGGGTAGAAAGAAGAGCATTCCCATTTGCAAACAGGCTTAGAATAGTTTATCATGGTGCAGTGGTAATGCAGTACACACTTGCAGGAAGGAACTCCCCATTTGAAATACATTATCTTTATTGGCGACGGCATGGCCGACGACTCGGTGGTACAGCTGGGCGGCAAAACGCCGCTGGAGGCCGCCGCCATCCCCAACATGGACGCGCTGGCCCAGAGGGGCGAAGTGGGCAGTGTGCGCACCGTGCCCCCCGGCGTAGCACCCGGCAGCGACACCGCCATACTAAGCATTTTTGGCTACGACCCCCGGCAGTACTACTCGGGCCGCTCGCCGCTGGAGGCGGCGGGCAGCGGCGTGGTGCTGCAAGCGGGGGATGTGTCTTACCGCTGCAACATGGTGGCGCTGCAAGACGGCGGCATGCCGTTTGAAGAAAAAAAAATAATCTCGCACAGCGGCGGCAGCATAGACGGCGACACCGCCCTGGCTTTGATGGCCGCCCTGCTGGCGGACGAGGGCTTTGCAAAGCTGGCCGCAAAGTATAAAATGGCATTTTACCCCGGGCCGTCTTTCCGGCATATTGCCGTGCAGCAGGGGGCAGATATAACGGGCTTGCGCACCATCCCCCCGCACGACCATTTGGGCGAGGCGGCGGGTGCATTGCTGCCCGCGGGCGCGCCGGTGGCCGAGGGCCTTGCCAACATGATGCGGCGGGCGCACAGGGTTTTAGACGGCCATCCGCTGAACCAGGCACGGCGGGCGGCGGGCAAACTGCCCGCGAACGGCCTTTGGTTTTGGGCGCAGGGCAGTGCCATTGCGCTGCCCGCCTTTGCCGGCGGGCGGGATATGAAGGGCGTGGTGGTAAGCGCTGTGCCTCTGGTGCGGGGCATTGGCACGCTGGCGGGCTTTGCGTGTGCGGATGTGCCGGGCGCTACCGGGGAGCTGGACACCAACTACGAGGGCAAGGCCGACGCGGCGCTGAAAGCCCTGGCCGATGGCGCACACCTGGTGGTGCTGCACGTGGAAGCCCCCGATGAATGCACCCACAACGGAGATTTGCCCGGCAAGATACAGGCCATAGAACGGCTGGATAGCCGCTGCCTGGCCCGCTTGCTGGCAGGCCTTGCGCAAAGCGGGGAAGATTTTCGCCTGCTGGTTTTAAGCGACCATAAAACCTTAACCAGCACCCGCGGCCACGACGGCAGCCCCGTGCCGTATATTTTGTACGACAGCCGCCACGCGCAAAAAGGCGCTTTGGCCTACACCGAAGCCGAAGCCAAAAAGGGCGCGCTTATTGAGGAAGGGTATACACTGATAGAAAGGTTGCTGATGTAATTAATGGACACAGCCCGGATTTGGCTTTTTGGCGATGACGTGGATACCGACCAGATAATCGCCAGTCAGTACATCATTTTGCCCAGCATAGAGGAGATGAAAGCCCACGCCTTTGAAAGCCTGAACACGGATTTTGCAAAGAACGTGCGCGCGGGCGACGTGATTGTGGCGGGCGGCAATTTTGGCTGCGGTTCATCGCGCGAGCAAGCCCCCAGCGTGCTGAAGGCGCTGGGTGTGCGGGCCGTGGTGGCGCGCAGTGTGGCGCGCATTTTCTTCCGCAACGCCATCAACATTGGCTTGCCGGTACTTTTGTGCGGCGATATACAGCATAATATACATACGGGCGATGATATTTGCCTGGATGTGCAAAGCGGCACGCTGCAAGCCCACGGCAGCACCTATCCCTGCACCAGCCTGCCGCCCCACATGCAGGGCATTTTGGCGGCGGGGGGGCTGATTGCGTCTTTAGAGCGCGAAGTGCCAAAGGCCGCTGACAGGGCGCAGATACCCGCGCGGCAGGCGGACGAACCCTTGCCGCCCATGACCATGGCCGAAAAGCTGATTGCCCGCGCGGCGGGCGTGCCGTGTGCGCGCGCGGGCGAAATACACACCGTGACGCTGGACGGCCTGATGACCAACGACGGTACGACGCATATCTCCATTGGGATGTACCAAAACCTAAAAACGCCGCGCCTGGCCGCGCGCGATAAACTGGTGTTTGTGATAGACCACAACAGCCCCGCCGATACCCCAAAAACCGCCGCCGCCCACAAGCTGATGCGTGATTTTGCGCGTGAGCACGACATACCTTTTTACGAGGGCAAGGGCGTGTGCCACCAGCTGATGATAGAAAACCACGTGCGCCCGGGCGATGTGATGATTGGGGCAGACAGCCACACCTGCACCTACGGCGCGTTGGGCGCGCTTGGCACGGGGGTGGGCAACACCGATTTTTTGTACGGCATGGTTACCGGCACTACCTGGATGCTCGTGCCCGAAACCATCCGCGTAGAGCTTACCGGAAGCTTGCCCAGGGGCGCTACGGCGCGCGATTTTATGCTGACCCTCTTGGGTGATTTGGGGGCGGACGGCGCTAATTATAAAGCCCTGGAGTTTGTGGGCGAGGCCGTAAGCGCCATGAGCATAGACGAGCGGCTGGTGCTGGCAAACTTGGCGGTGGAAGCCGGGGCAAAAACCGCCCTGATGGAAGCGGACGAAAAGACGCTTGCCTATATTGCCGCACGCGGGCGCGCCCCCAAGGCGGTGCTGAAGAGCGACGCGGACGCGGTGTTTGCCGAAGTGTGCCGGTATGACCTTTCCGAAATTGTGCCGGTGGTGGCCCGCCCGCACCGCATAGACGATGCAGTGCCTGTGGCCGATTGCGCCGGTGTGAAGATAGACGAGGCGTTTTTGGGCAGCTGCAGCAACGGCCGCCTGCCCGATTTACGGCTGGCCGCCGAGGTGCTGCGCGGGCGCAGGGTAGCGCCGGGGGTGCGGTTTATTGTGTCGCCCGCTTCGGCCAGGGTGTATGCCCAGGCGCTGGAAGAAGGTATTTTGCAGGCCCTGAACGCGGCGGGCGCCATGGTGGTAAACCCCAACTGCAGTGTGTGCTGGGGGGCATGCCAGGGCGTCATTGGCCCGGGAGAGGTGCTTATCTCCACCGGTACGCGCAATTTTAAGGGGCGGGCGGGCTCGCCCAGCAGCTTTGTGTACCTGGCCAGCGCCGCCACGGTGGCCGCCAGCGCGGCAGCGGGCGAAATTACGGCGGCAGACAGATTATTACCGATAGAATGGACAGATGACAATGCGTGATATGTTTACGGGCAAGGTGTGGCTGCTGGGGGATGATATCGACACCGATATCATCATCCCCACAGAGTATCTGGCCCTGCCCGCGGTGGCCGACATGACCCCCTACGCTTTTTCGCCCCTGCGGCCAGAGCTGGCCGGGCAAATACGCCCCGGCGATATTTTGGTGGCGGGCAGCAATTTTGGCTGTGGGTCTTCGCGCGAGCAAGCCCCCGAGATAATTAAGGCCTTGGGCGTAAGCGCCGTTACCGCAACGCCGTGAATAACGGCCTTTTGCTGCTGGAAAACCCAGACCTGCCGGGTGATGTAACCGAGGGGGATACGGTACCGGTGTATCCCGGAAACCGCGTGGAATACGCCGGAAAAACCTATCCTTTGGCGCCCATGGCCGGCAATGTGAAAGACATTTTAAGCGCGGGGGGGCTTGTGCCCGCCATGCAGGCGCAGGCGCAAAAAATGCGGCAAGCCGCAAAGGCGGCAGGGGCTGGCGCAATGGGCGCAGCCGGGGGCATGCCAGAAACAGCGGCGGCCAGCCCCCCGGCGCGGCCGCGCACGGCCATAGAGAAGCTTTTGGCCCAAAACAGCGGCCAAAGCCGGGTGCGCCCCGGCGAGATAGTGGTGGTGCGCCCAAACCGCCTGATGATACATGATATTTTTGTGCCCTTTGTGGCCGAAAAGTTTAGGCAGATGGGTTTTGACAAGCTGCACGACCCCGATGCCGTGGTGCTGGTGTACGACCATTTGGTGCCCGCCGCCACGGCGGACGACGTGCGCCATTTTAAGGCCGGGGATGCCTTTGCCGCTGAGTTTGGGCTAAAGCATGTGCATCGCGCCGATGGCATTTGCCACCAGCTGATGGTGGAGCAGGGCTATGTGCTGCCCGGCCATGTGGCCTTTGGCACAGACAGCCACACCACCACCTATGGCGCGGTGGGGGCGTTTTCTACGGGCATTGGATACACCGAGATGGCGGCCGCGCTGGGCACGGGGGCTTTGTGGGTGCGCGTGCCCGAAACCATCCGTGTGGAGATAAACGGCGAAATGCCGAAAAATGTATATGCCAAAGACATTGCGCTGCGCCTGCTGGGCGATTTGCGGGCCGACGGCGCGGTGTACCAGTGCCTGGAGTTTGGCGGCGAAACCGTGCGGGCGATGGATTTATCGGATAGAATGACCATTGCCAACATGGCGGTGGAGGCCGGGGCGAAGTGCGCCGTGTTCCCGCCGGACGAAAAATCTTTGGAGCATGCGGATGACGGGGCGTTTTGCGCCGCGTTTAACGATTTTTGGCCGGACACGGGTGCGGCGTATGCCCGCACTCTGCGCTACAACGCAAAAAAGCTGGAGCCAGTGGCGGCCTGCCCCAGCCAGGTGGACAATATACGCCCGGTGGCGCAGCTGCTGGGCACGCCCATAGACCAAGTGTTTATTGGCAGCTGCACCAACGGGCGTTTGGCCGATTTGCAGGTGGCGGCAAACCTTTTGCGCGGCAAAAATATAGCGCCTTTTACAAGGCTTATTGTTACCCCGGCCAGCCGCCGCGTGTACCAGCAGGCCGCCGAGAGCGGCGTGCTGAAAACCCTGGTGGACGCGGGCGCTGCCGTAACGCTGCCGGGCTGCGGGCTGTGCTGCGGGCGCGCGGGGGGCATTTTGGCCAAAGGCGAGCGGGTGCTGGCCACCAACAACCGCAACTTTTTGGGCCGCATGGGCGATGCCAGTGTGCAAATATGGCTGGCCAGCCCCGCGGTGGCGGCGGCCACCGCCCTGGCGGGGGCAATTGCGCTTCCATAATCGCTCACTCCAGCGGCAGCAGCGCCACGGCGCGGCTGCCCATGGCGGTGTACAGGGCTAAAAATTCCTCTCGCGGCAGGGTGTCAAAGTTTTGCAAGGGGTCGCACAAATAAAAGTTGTCCGCATCGTAGCCGCGCAGCACGGCCACATGCAAATTATAGTATGGAGCATACGTGCTGCCGTCTGAAAGCGTCCATGCCTGGGCTTGAAGCTGCGCGGGGGGCTGCCGGTTGGTGGTAATCCACACAATCACCGGCAGGCCCGCGTTCAAGTCGGCAACAAGGTCTGCCTCGGTGCTGCCGGTGGCGTCATAAGCGCGCAGCGGCGCTTGGCGCTCGTCTATGTACCGCGCCGCCGCCGCCGCCACCGGCGGGGCAAAGCAATAGTACCCGCCGTAGTAAGCCGAGGGGTCGCCCATATATACCTCATCCGGGTGGCCGACGCCGTCCGCAAAGCTCATTCGGGGAATATAATTCATGGAAACGTCTATTTTGTCGGCTTCTACGCCAAAATAGTTCAGCACAATGGCCAGGGACGTGCCCTCGCAGCCGTTGGGCAGCTCGGGCAGCTGCGGGATGTTCTCCACCGCCAGCATCACCTCGGTGAGCGGTATCGTTTCGGTGCTGCCGGAGAACGCTTCCAAGTTGGTGCTGTCGGAGAATGCTTCCAAGCGGATGCTGTCCGGGGGCGTTTCCGAGCCGGTGCCGGTGATGCTGCTGGCGGCGGGCGCGCCGTTATCCGATGAGACGGCGCTGGCGGCACTGTTGGCGGGCATGGGGGCGCTGCTCACAGGGCTGCCGGCATCGCCGGGCGCGTGGTATAGAGGTGCTTCGGGCAGGGTGACGTGCTGCAGCAGCATGCAAAGCATGGCCATCAGTGCCAGCAGTGTCAGCAACAGCAGCACCTTCGGGCGAGCCATATTGCCACCCCCTTATTAATCTGAAAACCGCGCCGGATGCCCGGCGCGGTTTTCAGGCCTATTGTGGGAAACCGGCCAGCGCGTCGGCGTCGGCCACCAGGGTTACATCGGGGTGGAACTGCAAGATAGAGGCGGGCACTTGCGGGGTTACCGGGCCGCAGAAGGCGCGGCTTAGTATATCGGCTTTTTCGGCACCGCTGGCAATGATGAGCACCTTTTTGGCGGCCATGATTGTGCCGATGCCCATGGTGAGCGCCTGGCGGGGAACATCGTCCGCACTCTCAAAAAAGCGCTTGTTGGCGTTTATGGTGCTTTGGGTAAGGCTTACCTTGTGGGTTATCGGCGCAAAGCAGTCGTCCGGCTCATTAAAGCCGATATGTCCGTTGTGTCCAATGCCAAGCAGCTGCATGTCTATGCCGCCATATCCGGCAATCAGCGCCTCATAGCGGGCGCACTCTTCGTCCAAATTGGCCGCCGTGCCCTGGGGCACATGGGTGTTTTGGGGCAAAATGTTGATATGGTTAAGCAAATTTTGCTGCATAAACCAGCGGTAGCTTTGGTCATGGGTAGGCTCCAGGCCCGCGTATTCGTCCAGGTTCACCGTTACAGCGGCCGAAAAATCAACCAATCCCGCTTTTTGGGCCGCTATCATTTGCTTGTATGTGCCAATGGGGGTGCTGCCGGTGGCCAGGCCCAGCACACTGTTTGGTTTTAAGGCCACCTGGGCGGTAAGGATACCGGCGGCTCGGCCGCTCATTTCCTCGTAGCTGGCGGTGCGGATAATTTTCATTCTCTTGCCCTCCTCTGGTTTGCTCTATTCTACACATACCCGCGCAAAAAAACGGGGATGGTGGAAATTGGGGGTAGGCGTGGGGATGTTTGCCCAAGCGGCGTAGTGCTCTATCTCGGGTGTTTCGGATATTTTATAGAAATTGGCAAAAAACACGTCGCCCGGCGCAAAGCCGTTTTGGCCCGTAAGCCGCTGCAGCAGGCCGTGGGGCACGGTAAATGCCATCCACCAGCCGGTTTCATCCATGCCGGCGGTTACCCCGGTGGCTGCAAATTCGGCCGCCGTAAGGGGCGTGCGGTTTTCGCGGCTTGTGCCATGGCAGGCATACATCGCCCCCAGCGGGTTCACTTCAAAATTGAAGTACAAGTCGTCGTCGCTTGGCGCGTACGCGCTTTGCCTGGCCAGGCTTTGCGCGGGGAAGGTAAAAAACGCTTCCATGGCGCTGTCTTCACACACGCGGTCCATGGGCTGTGTGTAGGTGCGGCGGGGGTTTAGCTCCTGGCTTTGCATGCGCACAAACAGCCCCTGCCCGGGGATTACCCCCATCTGGCCGGTGGTTTCGGGCTTGCGGCGGCACGTCCACAAAAAGTGGTTTACCGTAAACGCCGGGCACGTGCGAATGGCTTCTTGATTTGGAATCATGCGGGCAGGATATACCATGACGCCTCCCGGTGCGTTTATATATTGCTTGCCAGAAACTGCGCGAAAAAAGCGGCGGCTTCGGCTTCGTCCTCGCCGTCAAAGCACATCTGCATCGTTTGCCCGGTTTTAAGGGCAAGGCACATCACGCCCAAAATGTTCTTGGCGTCTGCCATTTTTTGGGGCGTGCCAAGGCTAACGGCGCAGCGGCAGCGCACGGCTTCTTTTACCAAAAGCCCGGCCACGCGCGCGTGCAGGCCCAGTGGGTCCTGGATGCAATGGGTAATGGTTTGCACTTTTGCACCTCATTGATTAGGGCAAACCGCCCTGCGCCAGGGGGATAAGCCGCAAGCGCACAGACAGCAGGCGGATAAGCACCACCTGCACGGGCGACATGATGACCGCTTTTACAATGCGGGTGGGCAGCAGTGCCCAGTAGGTGGTTTCGAACAGGCCCATCAGCCAGTAGGTATCTAAAAACAGGTGCAGCGCCACAGAGATGGTGAGCACCGCCAGAATGATGCGCGGCCAGCTGTTGCGCTTATATAACAACAGGCCGTACAGCAGCCCGCTCAGCGCCGCCGTAAGGGTAAGCGCGGGCAGGTATCCGGCAATGGGAAACAGGTTAGCGCCCAGAAAATCGCCCAGGCCGCCCACCAGCGCCCCCCATAGCGGGCCGTACATCATGCCGGCCAGCGCCACCGGCAAAAAGGCAAAGCCAATTTTAACAATGGGCGTAGAGAAGGACAAAAAGCGCGATAATACGATTTCACACGCGAGGAGCAGGGCCAGCGCGGCCAGCTTTTTGGTGCTGAACTTGAACACGAACAACCCCCTGTCTTGAACAGCGAATCAATCGCTAAAAAGGCGATTCCCGCGCGTTGCGCGCGCGGCTTCAAAACCGTACCGGTTCAGTATAGCATACCTAAAAAGGGATGTCGATATTTGTCTGAGCAGGGGTGTTGCTGCGTGTCTTTTGCAGAGGCCGATGTCTTCATCTATTGGGCCTTCTGCCCCGGCTTTTATCGGGTTTCGCGTTCATGGCGCATCGCCTGCTTTATCCTTCAAAAAGCAGCCCCACACCAGGCCCGCCAGCCCCGCGCCGCCCAGCAGGTTGCCCAGGGTTACCGGCAGCAGGTTGGCCAGCACAAAGCTGCCGGCATTCAAAGCGGCGGTGTTCACCCCGGCGGCGACGGCCAGGGCGGCGTATTCGGGCACAGCCCGCGCAAACAGCCCGGCGGGGATGTAAAACATGTTGGCTACGCAATGCTCGAAACCGCACACCACAAACAGCAGCACCGGGATATAAGCCCCCATCATGCGCCCGGGCGCGGATTTTGCCGCCAGCGCGCACAGCACCCCCAGGCACACCAGCAGGTTGCAAAAAACACCCTGCACCACGGCGCCGCCAAAGGGCAGGGCGCATTTTGCGGCGGCCAAGCGGATAAAATACACCGCCACCTGCCCGCCGCCAATGCCAAACTGGCCCGAAAACGCGCACCCGGCGGCTACCAATACCCCGCCCGCAAGGTTGGCAAGGTATACCAGCCCCCAGTTGCGCAATACGCGCGGCCAGCTTACCTGGCGGCCCAGTGCGGGGATGCACAGCAGGTTGTTGCCGGTAAAAAGCTCTGTGCCGGTAAGCATTATAATGGGCAGCCCAAAGGCAAACAGCGCGCCGCTGATAAGCCTTGCCAGCCCCGCGTTATCCACCGCGTGGGCCGCCGTGCCCGCCGCCACCGCCCCAATGGCAATGACGATGCCCGCCAGCACCCCCAGCAGCAGGGTGCGCGGCACGGAGAGGGCGGTTTTCCTTTTGCCCGCGGCGCAGTAGGCCGCCGCCGCTTCGGCCGGGGCGTTCACAGCCGGGCCGCCCCCTCGGCGGCAGCGGCCACATGGGCGGCCAGCAGGCTGGTGGTAACGCTGCCCACCCCGCCCGGCACAGGGGTTATGGCGGCCACCACCGGCTCGGCCGCGTCAAAATCCACGTCGCCGCATAGCGTCCCGCCGGCGTTTACGTTTATGCCCACGTCCAGCACCACTTGCCCCGGAGACAGATATGAGGCATCCGCCATCCCGGCACGCCCGGCGCTCACCAGCAAAATATCGGCGCTTTGGCACACGGCGGGCAGGTTTTGGGTGCGGGTGTGGCACAGGGTTACGGTGGCGTTTTTTGCCAGCAGCATCATGGCGGCGGGCTTGCCCACCACCAGGCTGCGGCCCACCACCACGGCGTTTTTGCCGGCGGGGTTTATGCCATAATAAGCCAGTATCTCCATGCAGGCCTGGGCGGTGCAGGGCGCGTGGCCCGCGCCGCTTTGCGCAAACACCCCGGCCAGGGACGCGTCCGTAATGCCGTCCACGTCCTTTTCGGGCGCGAGGGCGCTGCGCACCGCGTTTTCGTCTATGCCCCCCGGCAGCGGGCGAAACAGCAATACGCCGTGTATGCCGGCATCGGCGTTCAGCTTGCGTATTTCGCTTATCAAAGCATCTTGTGGAATATCCGGCGGCAGGGCCACCACGCGCGCAGCCACGCCCACCTTTTCGCAGCGCTTTACCGCGCCGCGCTCGTAGGCCAGGTCGTCCGCGCGCTCGCCCAGGCGCACAATGGCCAGGGTGGGCGTAATGCCCCGCTCCAGCAGCCGCGCCGCCCGCTCGGCGGTGTGCGCGTTTATGCTTTCGGCCACCGGCGCGCCTTTCAGCAGTTGTGCCATAGAATCCCCCTACAAAACCGTTTTATTCGTTTTCAAACGCTTTGCCACACTGCGGTAAATCTCGTCCGCCATGGGGATATACGTGTCCAGCATGGCGTTTGCCCGCCGGTTCGCGTCTTCGGCCCAGGTGGCGTCGCCCATGGTCTTGGTGTTGATAAACACATTCAGCGCCGCGCCCGCAAGGGCAGCCCGGCACAGGGCCGCGCCCACGCCCACATCGCTGATGGCTATCGCCGCGCCCTTTTGCGCAAATTCGGCGTGCAGCTGGATAGCCTGGCAGCATTTTTCCATCATCTCCAGCGGTGCGCCGCAGGCGGTGCGCAGGGCAATTTCCATCACGCGGGTTTTTTCGGCCTGCTGCTCGGGGGTATCGGTGGGCAGGCCGTAGGCGCGGCTCAGCGGCTCAAAGGCTTGGGCGTCTTTGTCCACCAGGGCTAAAAAATCGGCTTGCAGGGTGCTTGCGCGCGCTTGCAGGGCAATAATATCCTCCTGCACGGCGGCATACTTTTTTTTGCCTGCGGTAAGGCTGCCTACCATGCCGCCCAGGGCAACGCCCAAAGCCCCGGCCAGGGCGCTTGCCCCGCCCCCGCCCGGCACAGGCGCGGCCGAAGCCAATTGCCGGGTAAAACATTCGCAGCTCAACTCTGGGAATTTCATGGGTTTCTCCTTCAAAACAACCCCGAGATACGCCCCTCGGCGTCTACATCGATGCGTTCGGCGGCAGGGACGGGCGGCAGGCCCGGCATGGTCATGATATCGCCGGTGAGGGCCACGATAAACCCAGCCCCGGCTGAAACCTTGAGGTTGCGCACCGTGACCCGAAAGCCCTTGGGTGCGCCCAGCAAAGCGGGGTTGTCGCTGAAGCTGTACTGCGTTTTGGCCACGCAAATGGGCAGGCGGCCATACCCCAGGGCCGTTAGCTGCGCCGCCTGCTTTTTGGCGGCGGGGGTTAAGTCCACACCGTCGGCGCGGTACACCCGGGTGGCAATGGCGGCCAATTTATCTTCTATGGCGGCGTCCAGCGCGTAGCTAAACCGAAAATCATTCGGCGCTTCGCACAGCTTTATCACCTGCTCTGCCAGCTCTGTGCCGCCCCTGCCGCCTTTCTCCCACACTTCGCTCAGGGCCGCGTTTACGCCCAGGGTTTGGCAGTGGCGGCGCACCAGGCCAAGCTCGGCCTCGGTGTCGGTGGGGAAGCGGTTCACAGCCACCACGGCGGGCAGGCCGTACACGGCGGTGATGTTTTCCACATGCTGCAGCAGGTTGGGCAGCCCGCGCTCCAAAGCGGCCAAATCTTCTTTGCCCAAGTCGGCCTTGGCCGCGCCGCCGTGATGCTTCAGCGCCCGCACCGTGGCCACCACCACCACCGCGTTTGGCGCAAGGCCCGCCGCGCGGCACTTAATGTCTAAAAATTTCTCCGCCCCCAGGTCGGCGCCAAAGCCCGCCTCGGTAATGGCATACTCTCCGTACTGCATGGCCAGGCGGGTGGCCAGCACGCTGTTGCAGCCGTGCGCAATGTTGGCAAAGGGCCCGCCGTGGATAAACGCAGGGGTGTGCTCCAGCGTTTGCACCAAATTGGGCTTCATGGCATCCTTCAACAGGGCGGCCATCGCGCCCTCGGCTTTCAAATCCGCCGCGGTTACGGGTTTTTCGTCGCGGGTGTAGCCCACCACAATGCGCCCCAGGCGGGCCTTCAAATCGGCCAGGCCATCGGCCAGGCACAGCACAGCCATCACCTCGCTGGCCACGGTAATGTCAAAGGCGTCTTCGCGGGGCACGCCGTTCACGCGCCCGCCCAGGCCGCCGGTGATAAACCGCAGCTGCCGGTCGTTCATGTCCACGGCGCGGTGCCAGGTAACGCGCCGCACGTCTATGCCCAGCGCGTTGCTTTGGTAAATGTGGTTGTCCAGCATGGCGGCCAGCAGGTTGTTGGCCGCGCCAATGGCGTGAAAATCGCCGGTAAAGTGCAGGTTGATATCCTCCATGGGCACTACCTGCGCGTAGCCGCCGCCCGCCGCCCCGCCTTTTACGCCAAACACCGGCCCAAGCGAGGGCTCGCGCAGCGCCACCACCGATTTTTTGCCCAGCACGCGCAAAGCGTCGGCCAGGCCCACCGTGGTGGTGGTTTTGCCCTCGCCCGCCGGGGTGGGGCTAATGGCGGTTACCAGCACCAGCTTGCCTTTTGGGGCGTCGGCTGCCAGCAGGGCGGGGTCTACCTTGGCCTTGGTGCGGCCATACGGTTCCCAGCTGCCTTCGTCTATGCCCAGGCTTTGGGCAATGTCCCCTATGGGCAGCATGGGGGTTTGCTGTGCTATCTCAATGTCTGTTTTCATCGCCAAGGCAAGCATCCTTTCGTTTGCGTGGTTTAGCACATCTTGACGCGATACGCGCCGCAAACAAGATTGGCCACTACATATTGTACATAGTTGCCGCGCGCATTGCAACCGTTCCAGACATTTTTATCTTGCGTGAAGCGCCTTGTGCAAGCCGCGTTCTATCCCGCAGACAGTTAAATCGCGGCCAATCTGTTTCAAAATGATTACAAAACCGATTTTCGACTGCAATTACCGGAAAATTGGTGTAGTATTATTTCCATTCCACGGTGATTCTGTCATTGGAACAGGAAAGCATTTCACAAATTGGAGGATGGATTAGAATGAAGAAAATTTTAGCGCTTTGCTTGTCCCTGGTTATTACCTTGGGCTTGCTGGCCAGCTGCGGCGGCAGCAGCGACAAAATTCTGCGCATGGGCATTTCCAGCATCGAGGGGCTTTTCAACCCTATTATGACCGACGCGCAGTACGACAACTGGGTGTGCGATTTGCTGTTTGAGCCCCTGGTTTCCAACGACGCTGAGGGCGAATATGGGCCGAACCTGGCCACCTATGAAATTTCCGACGACCATCTTACGTATACTTTCACCCTGAAGGACGGCATTACATTCTCGGACGGCACGCCGTTGACGACCGAGGACGTGGCCTTTACCTATACCACCATTGCCCACCCCGACTACAGCGGCCCGCGTTTCTACGCGGTGAACAAGATGGTGGGCTACGATGCTTACAACAAAGGCGAAGCCGATACGTTTGAAGGCATCAAGGTCATCGATGAAAAGACCATCAGTTTCACCTTCAATGAGGGCGATGCCTCCCCGGCCAACATCGAATGCTTTATCTACGGCATATTGAGCAAGGCACACTACGACTTTACCGATTTTTCCGACTTTGTGGCCAAGAATGACCAGCCCCTGGGCAGCGGCCAGTTTACCTTCAACAGCTGGTCGTTGAACGAGCACGTAACCCTGGACACCCGCACCGACTACTGGAACAAAGACCGCCAGGTGAAGTTTGGCGGCTTGGTGATGGTAAATGTGCCCGATGCGAGCATTATTGGCGCCTTGCAGGCCAACGAAATTGACTTTGGCCAGGTGACCGCCAGCCAGGAAAACCTGGCCGAGGTGGAAGGCATGGAGGGCGTCTCCGCCATCAACTATGTGGGTAATGGTTACACCTTTATGTGCTTCAACACCACGCGCGACAAGCTTGCGGACGTGCGCGTGCGCCAGGCGCTGATGTACGCGCTGGACCGCGAAACCTTTATTGCCAACGAGTATGGCCCGGATCTGGCCAGCGTGGGCATGGCCCCCATCAGCCCCCTTTCGTGGGCTTTCCCCGATGCCGGAGACCTGGAGCCCTACGCCTACGACCAAGCCAAGGCCGCCGCGCTGATGGACGAGGCCGGCTGGGAAATGGGCGATGACGGCTACCGCTACAAGGACGGCGAAAAGTACACCATCAACTGGCTGGTATACGAGGATGCCCCGTGGCCGGGCCACTTGGCCGGCATGGCGTACGACAGCTGGAAAGAGCTGGGCGTAGACCTGGTGATTGAGAAGATGGACTTCAATACCGTAGCCGCCCGCACCATGGACGCCCCGGTGGGTGAAAAGGACTTCGACATCTACACCATGGGCTTCTCCCTCTCCATCGACCCCAATCCGGAAGGCGCCCTGTTTGACGCCGACGCTTATACGGAGGGTGGCTTTAATGCCAGCGGTTTCCGCGACGAACGCAGCCAGGAACTGCAGCAGCAGGGCAAGGTAGAGTTTGACCAGCAGAAGCGTGCCGATATTTACAAAGAGTGGGCCATCCGCCAGAACGAACTGATTCCCACCGTTATCATTGCCTACCGCAATGAAATCTGGGGTGTTCGCGACGAGGTGAAAGGCCTGGAAATTGGTCCCTACTGGATGTGGACATACGGCCTCGAAAACGTTACCCTGTAAGATGTTTCTATCCGCCACCCGGGTTTCGCGCCCGGGTGGCTTTACATTAGGGGTACATTAGGGGTACATTAGGGGTAAAACTATTGCTTTGCAAACGCCGTTATATCTGCTATAATGCTTTAATATGGTAAACCGCCGTTTGGGCGCGGCAGCCGGGCGGCGGGGTGCAAGAAACCTTCAGAAAGCGGGCGATTGGACGTGAGGACCTATATCATTCGCAGGGTGTTGCAGATGATTCCGGTGTTCTTGGGTATCATCATCATCCTGTTTTTTATTGTGGATGCCGCCCCGGGTGATTATGTTTCGGGCATGATTAACCCGAAAATGACGGCAGAACAAAAGGAAATGCTACGCGAGCGGCTTGCCCCGGACGGGCCTGTTATCCAGCGGTTTTGGAGCTGGCTGATGCAGGTGTTCCAGGGCAATCTGGGCTACTCGCTTAAGCACCAGGCGCCGGTTACCGAGGTTCTGGGCACTTTGATAGGCCCTACGTTCCAGCTGTCCATTTGCTCGCTCATCGTGGCCATTATGGTGGGCGTGCCCTGTGGCATTGTAAGCGCCACGCGCCAGTACAGCAAGCTGGACACCGGCCTCACCGTTTTCTCGCTGGTGGGCATCAGTATCCCGTCGTTTTTCTTCGGGCTGCTGCTCATCAAGTTTTTGGCGGTAGACCTTGGGTGGTTTCCGGTGTTTGGGCTGCGAAATGTTACTTTGGTGAACGCCAATTTCTTTGTGCGGTTTTTTGACGGTGTGTGGCACATGATTTTGCCAGTGGCGGTGCTGGGCCTTAGCAGTGCTGCCAGCTTTATGCGCTACACCCGCAGCGCCATGCTGGAGGTTATCAGGCAAGATTACATTCGCACCGCGCGTGCCAAGGGGCTGAAAGAGCGGGTGGTGGTTTATCGGCACGCCTTCCGCAACGCCATGATTCCCATCATTACGCTTATTGGATTTTGGATTCCCGCGCTGTTTTCGGGCGCGATTATGACGGAATCGGTGTTTGGCCTGCCAGGCATGGGCAAGGTGCTGGTGGAGGCCGTAAACAACCGCAACGAGCCGCTGATTATCGGTATTTCGGCGTTTTTGGCAGTGCTTACGCTTATTGCGGCGCTGGCGGCCGATATTCTTTACGCGGTGGCAGACCCGCGCATTCGCTACGATTAAGAGAGGGGAGGGGAAATTGTGATGGATAAAAAAGCAGCAAAAGTACATAAGCGCCAGCAGAAAGCCCTGAACCAAAGCTATTGGGGCGGCGCGTTTTCGCGCCTAAGGCAGAACAAATTGGCCATGGTTGGCCTTGTTGTGCTTATTGCCATTGTGCTGGCCTGTGTGCTGGTGCCGGTATTTTCGCCTTACGAGATGTATAGCACCAACACAAGCGCGGTGCAGCAAGCCCCCAGCTGGGAGCATCCGCTTGGCACAGATGACATTGGCCGCGACATTCTTACCCGTCTTTTCTATGGCGGCCGGTATTCCTTGGGCATCGCGCTGGCGGTGGCGGCCATGGAGTGTGTTATCGGGATTATCCTGGGCGCTTTGGCCGGGTTCTACCGCGGCATTGTAGATAGCATTATCATGCGCGTGTGCGATGTTATCCTGAGTTTCCCCATGCTGGTTATCGGCATTGCGGTGATGGGGCTGTTCGGCAACAGCATCCGCAACCTAATCATTCTGCTGGCCGTGCTGGGCTGGCCGGCCATCGCGCGCATTGTGCGCGGGCAAATTCTTACCTTGCGCGAGCAAGAATATATGGAGGCCTGCGAGGCGCTGGGCATCAGCGATTTCAGCCGAATCTTCAGGCATTTGCTGCCCAACGTAATGGCCTACGTGATTGTGTATGCCACGCTGGGCATGGCCTCGGTGATTTTGACTGAAACCAGCTTGTCCTTTATTGGCCTGGGCGTAAGCGAGCCCGACCCCACTTGGGGCAACATGATTAACACTGCCAGCAACATGCTTGTTATCCGCGACCGCCCGTGGTACTGGATACCGTCTGGCTTAGCCATCTTTCTGTCGGTGATGTGCTTCAATCTGGTGGGGGACGGCTTGCGCGACGCCATAGACCCCAAGCTGAGGCGGTGATGATGATGAATGATAATGGCAATGTGCTGCTGGAAGTGAAAAACTTAAAGACCTATTTCAGCTCACGCGAGGGCACGGGCACGGTGTACGCCGTGGACGATGTGAGCTTTACCGTGCACAAGGGCGAAACCTTGGGCATTGTGGGCGAGAGCGGCAGCGGCAAAAGCATCAGCTGCATGTCGCTGGTAAAGCTGGTGGAAACCCCGCCCGGCCGCTACGAGGGCGGCGAGGTGCTGTTTGAAGGCAAGGATTTGATGCAGGTGTCGGAAGCCGAGCTGCGCGAGGTGCGCGGCAACCGCATCAGCTATGTGTTTCAGGAGCCGATGACCAGCCTGAACCCGGTGTTTAAGGTGGGGCGGCAGCTGAGCGAAACCATGATGCTGCACCGCGGTATGAGCAAAAAAGAAGCCATGGCCGAGAGCGTGCGCATACTGGAAAAGGTGCGCATCCCCAACCCCGAGCGCATTGTGAACGAATACCCCTTTGCGCTGAGCGGCGGCATGCGCCAGCGCGTGATGATTGCCATGGCCCTGGCGTGCGAGCCGGCGCTTTTGGTGGCGGACGAGCCCACCACCGCGCTGGACGTTACCATCCAGGCCCAGGTGCTGGATTTGATGAACGACCTTAAAAAAGACATGGGTGCGTCTATCATATTCATTACGCACGACCTTGGCGTGATTGCCGAGATGAGCGACCGCGTGATGGTGATGTACGCGGGCAAGGTGGTGGAAACCGCCTCGGCGGTGGATATCTTCAAAAACTACAAGCACCCCTACACACTGGGGCTGATTAAATCGAAGCCCGACATTAAAACCGATGCGACGCGCCTGCATGTGATACCCGGCAACGTGCCCGATTTGGACAACCGGCCCTCCGGCTGCCCCTTCCACCCGCGCTGCGAAAGCGCCCTGCCGGTGTGCAGCCAGCAGTTTCCGCCCACGGTGCCGGTGGGCGAGGGGCACACCGTGGCCTGCTGGCTGCATCAAAACACCGCCACACCAGAAGGGGGTGCCGGGGCATGAGCGAAAACCTGATAGAGGTTCAAAATTTAGTCAAGTATTACCCCATTAAAAAAGGCCTGATGAAGCGCACCGTGGGCAACGTGAAAGCCGTAGACAACGTGTCGTTTGCCATTAAAAAGGGCGGCGTGCTGGGCCTGGTGGGCGAAAGCGGGTGCGGGAAAACAACGGCCGGGCGCACCATATTGCGCCTGGTGCCGCGCACCTCGGGCAAGGTGCTGTTCGAGGGCCAAAGCGTTTACGATATCCCGCGTGGGGCGATGAAAAAGTTTCGCACCAACATGCAAATTATCTTCCAGGACCCATACTCTTCGCTGAACCCGCGCTTGCCGGTATACGACATTGTGGGCGAGGCCATGCGGCAGCACGGCTTGGTGCAAGGCAAAAAAGAGATGATGGAGCGCGTGGTAGAGCTTATCCAGAAGTGCGGGCTCTTCCCCGAGCAAGCCGCCCGCTACCCGCACCAGTTTTCGGGCGGGCAGCGGCAGCGCATTTGCATTGCGCGCGCCCTGGCGCTTAACCCCAAGTTTATCGTGTGCGACGAAGCGGTATCCGCGCTGGACGTATCCATCCAGTCGCAGATTATCAACCTGCTGAAAGAGATGCAGGAAGAATTGAGCTTAACCTACCTGTTTATCTCGCACGACCTCTCGGTGGTAAAGTTTATCAGCGACGACGTGGGCGTGATGTACCTGGGCCAGATGGTGGAAATGGGTGGAAAGAAGGATATTTTCGACAACCCGCTGCACCCGTACACCGAGGCGCTGCTCTCGGCCGTGCCATCTTTCGACCCCGAGGCACGCGAAAACAAAAAGCGCATCATCCTGGAGGGTGGTATCCCGTCCCCGGCCAACCCACCCTCGGGCTGCCGTTTTCACACCCGCTGCCCCTATGTGCGCGACGTGTGCAAAACCAACGCACCCGAAAGCCGCGAGATTACCCCCGGCCACACCTGTATGTGCCACAAAGTGAATGGGGTTTTTTAGCGCTAGAGCCGGCGAGGCGTGGGTGGTGTATTATGAATGTTTAGCTTTAACAACAAGCGCCGCGTGGAAGAAGACCTTGAAAAAATACGCGTGGCGAATTTGCCCGAGGCCGAGCGCGCCAGGGTGCTGGCGGCCAAAGAGGCAGAGCTGGCCAAGGGCCGCGCCAAGGTGGAAAAGCTGCGGATTAAAGATTATTTTGCGATGGTTATAGCCGCGCTGTCCATTGTGTTGCCGTATGCCTTAGCCATTTTTGGTGTGCTTGGCGCAGTTATTTTGTTGTTCGGATTCATTTATGGGTAAAATAGCCGCGGGGCTTCCCACAGCCGCAAAGCTGTGGTATAATCCATGCGTGTTCGGTATCGGTACAAATATACACCGCCTTTAGCGGGTTTGGTGAAGCGTTATGAACCAAAGCGCCGAGGAACCGCCTATGTGAACCCCATATGCGCACACGCCCAAGGCGGCGCGTGCGCCAAAAGCCTTCTTTTTTAAGAAGGCTTTTATGCTGTGCAATCAGAACGTGTATCATTGCAAACCACGGCGGTGTGCCGTAATGGGAGAGGGATGCCATGTTCCAGATGCGCTGGATTTGGAAGCAGATGGGGAAAAAGCGCCATCTGTTTGTGTGGGGGCTGGTGTTGTCTTTTGCGGCGTCGGTGGTTACGCTGATAAACCCGCTGCTAAGCCAACGGCTGATAGACGACGTGATTACGCCCGAAAAAACAGACATGCTGCTGCCGATACTGATGATTATGCTGGCCGTGCAGGTGGCGCGCTTAAGCATGCGCTACGCCATGGTGGCGTTTTTGGAAAAAAACAGCCAGCAGAGCGTAAACGATATACGGCGCGCCATGTACGACGTGATTCAAAACCAGGATTGGCGGTTTTCGCAGCGCATGCGCACCGGCAACCTGATGAGCCGCATGACCAACGATTTGGACATGCTGCGCCACGCGCTGGCCTTTGTTTCGTATAATATCATCGATACCGTTACCCTGTTTACCGGGGCGGTGATTACGCTGTGCATCATCAATTTGAAGCTGACGCTGTGCCTGCTGGTGATTGTGCCGGTGATTGCCGTGGTGGCAAGGCTTTTTTCGCGCAAGGTGCAGCCTATGTTTGTAAAGCTGCGCCAAAGGCTTACCGATTTGAACACCGTGGTGCAGGAAAACATAGAGGGCAACCGCGTGGTGAAGGCCTTTAGCCGCGAAGCATACGAAAAGCAAAAGTTTGACGAAAAGAACGCCGGTTTCCGGGATACGCAAACCACCATTGCGTTTATGGTGGCCAGGTTTGGCCCGGTGCTGGAATTGATGAGCCAGTCTTTAACCGTGACCACCCTGCTGGTGGGCGGCCTGTTTTTGATAGACGGCAGCCTGACGATGGGGCAGATGATGGCGTTTAACCTGCTAAGCTGGGCGCTGGCCGGGCCCATGCGCAACCTGGCCAACATTGTGGCCGATGTGCAGCGCTTTTACACCTCGTGCAACATGCTGATAGAGGTGTTCTACGCCCAGCCAGGCATTGTAGACCGCGTTGACGCCGCCAGCCCCAGTAAGCGCGTGCGGGGCGATATTGCCTTTGAGAACGTAAGCTTTGAGGCCGGCGGCAAACAGGTGCTGAGCAATGTCAGCTTTGAGGTGGCGGCCGGGCAGACGCTGGGCATTTTGGGCGCTACCGGCAGCGGCAAAACCAGCCTGGTAAACCTGCTGATGCGCTATTACGAGCCCACACAAGGCCAGGTGCTGCTGGATAATAAAGACGTAACCACCTATACGCTGAAGGCCCTGCGCGGCAGCATGGGCTTTGCCATGCAGGATGTGTTTTTGTTTTCCGACAGTGTATCGGCCAACATTGCCTATGGCCGGGCAGACTTGGCGCAAAGCGAGATTGAACAGCGCGCAAAGCAGGCCGACGCCGACAGCTTTGTGCGCAGGATGGACGATGGCTACGATACCCTGGTAGGCGAACGCGGCGTAGGCATGTCCGGCGGGCAAAAGCAGCGCATCTCGCTGGCGCGCGCGCTGGCGGTGCGCCCCTCGGTGCTGGTGCTGGACGACACCACCAGCGCGGTAGACATGGAAACCGAGCAGTATATCCAGCGGCAGCTGCGCGAGCTGGACTACCCCTGCACCAAAATCATCATCGCGCAGCGCCTGTCTTCGTTTGAAAGCGCCGATTTGATACTGGTGCTGGACGAGGGCCGCATTATCGAGCGCGGCACGCACGAAGAGCTGCTGGCGCAAAAAGGCAGCTACTGGCGCACCTGGAACATCCAGTGCGGCCTGGGTGTAGAAGTGGAGGTGGTTTAAGTGGCCAAGCGCAACCGCTTCGACGTGGACGAAGAGTTACAAGCCCCATTTTCGATGGCGAACCTCAAAACCGTGCTGGTGTATCTGGCCCGGGTAAAGGGCAAAATGCTGGCCGCGCTAGGCATTCAGGCGGTGGGCAGCATCATTGGGCTTACCGGGCCGCTGTTTGTGCAGCGTGCGCTGGATGTGGCCATCCCTGCCAAGGATGTGGGGCAGCTGGTGCTGCTGTGCGCCATTTTGGCGGGCACTATCCTAATTAACGTGGGCTGTGTGGCCGTGCGCGGGGTGCTGGTGGCCAAGGCCTCGCAAACCATTATTTACGATATCCGAAAGGACTTGTTTGGCCATTTGCAGGATTTGCCCTTTACCTACTACGACAGCCGGCCCCACGGCAAGATTTTGGTGCGGGTAACCAGCTATGTCAACAATGTGTCCGATGCGCTCTCCAGCGGTATCCTCAACTTCATCATCGAAATCATCAACATAGTTATCATCATTGTGTTTATGTTCCAGGTAAACGCCACGCTGGCGCTGGTAACGGTGGCCGGCCTGCCGCTGATGGGTATTTTCATGTTCCTCATCAAGCCCAAGCAGCGCCGCGCCTGGCAGGATGTATCCAACAAAAACAGCAACCTCAACGCCTATGTGCAGGAATCCATCGAAGGGGTGCGCGTTACCCAGGCCTTTACGCGGCAGGAAGCCAACCTGCAAACCCTGGACGATTTGGCAAGCCTGCGCGCCAAAAGCTGGATGCGGGCGGTGTATGTAAGCAACAGCGTGTGGTATGCCGCCGAAACCATTAGCCAGCTGGTGTTTACCGCTGTGTACATGGTGGGCGCGTGGGTGCTGCAGCCCATGGCCACCTTTGGCGTGCTGCTTACCATGGGCAGCTATGCCAACCGCTTTTGGCAGCCTATCATCAATTTGGCCAATATCTACAACACGTTTATCAACGCCATTGCATACTTAGAGCGCGTTTTTGAAACCATAAAAGAGCCTGCGGTGGTGGAAGATGCCCCCGATGCCACCGAGATGCCGACCATTACCGGCGAGGTGCGCTTTGAGGATGTGAGCTTTAGCTACGACGGCGCGGGCGGCAAAAAAATACTGAAGAACGTAAGCTTTACCGCGAAGCCCGGCGAGAGCATTGCCATAGTGGGCCCCACGGGCGCGGGCAAAACCACCATCGTCAACCTCATCAGCCGGTTTTACAACATCGAGGAGGGCGTGGTGCGCATCGACGGCCAGGACATTATGGGCGTGACGCTGCACTCGCTGCGCAGCCAGATGGGCATTATGCTGCAAGACAATTTCCTGTTTTCCGGCACGGTGGCCGATAATATCCGTTACGGCAAGCTAAACGCAACCGATGAAGAGGTGCAAAACGCGGCCAGGCTTTTGCACGCGCACACGTTTGTGGAAAAGCTGCCCGAGGGCTACGAAACCGTGGTGAAAGAGCGCGGCGGCGGCCTGAGCCAGGGCGAAAAACAGCTGCTGGCCTTTGCGCGCACCTTGCTAAGCAACCCGCGCATTTTGGTGCTGGACGAAGCCACCAGCAGCATCGACACCGGAACAGAGCTGCTGGTGCAGCAGGGTATTGAGCTATTAATGCAGGGGCGCACCAGCTTTATCATTGCGCACCGATTAAGCACCATCCGCGATTGTTCGCGCATTATGTACGTGGCCGACGGCCAGATACAAGAGAGCGGAACGCACGATGAATTGATGGCCGCGAAAGGCGATTATTACAAACTGTACCAAAGCCAGTTTCATTAAATAGTGTCGTCAATAAGTAAAATGTGCCGTATACACGCGCAAGATTTTCGCATCCCAAGGCGGACGACGGCGGAAACCTATCGGTTTTCGAGGAGGACAACGACGCAACACGCGGAAATGCTGTTATTGTGGCGCACGTGGTTCGATTCCATGATACCTAATGCTGGCTTAGGTGCGGCGCAATGCGCTGCTCTACCTGCTCCATGGGGATGCACAGCACTGTGGCAAGTTCCCCAAATAAAATGCGCTCCGCCGCGTCAAAAAAATCTTTTTCCGCGCCCGGAAGGGTTTTTTTCTGGCTGGCCACCAGGCGCTTTTTAATGTGCAGGGTTTTCAAAAGGCGGGCCAGCAAAAAGCTGTCGGCCGATTTGATTACCCGGCGGCAAGTGTCGTGGATGGTGTGCCTGTCACTGCCCATGTCCAGGCCTTCCAGGCCCGGCAGGCCGTCTATCAAGGTTTGCGCTTGCTGTTTTGGCATTAAAAGCCGCATGTTTACGGGGTTTTTATCTATAGGGGCATACACCGTGGCGCCCTGCTGATACAAAGGCTTAAGAATATAGCACTTACGCGTAAACCCCGGTAAATCCGGCACGGCAATATCCTCTACCGCGCAAACGCCCATGCCGCCGTACACAATTTTATCGCCTACTGAAAACACCCCGGCTCCTTTCACCGAACCCGCCACAAACCGGCCGGGCACACGCCCCCGCGCCAATTTTACATTTATATATATTCTATACACATTATAACAGGTTTTGCGCCCCTTGGGTAGGGGGCGACACCAGCGTTTTGGGCGATGCGCCGTAGGCCGCCTTAAAAGCCCGGTAAAAAGCGGAATAATTGCCAAAGCCGCAGCGGCGGGCGGCCTGGGCAAGCCCCTCGCCGCCCATGATGAGCTGCCGGGCGCGGTACAGGCGGCGGTTGCAAATGTACTGAAACACCGTGATGCCCATCATGCGCTTAAACCCGTGTGCCAGGTGGTATTTCGAGAGGTAGCAGCTTTGGGCAATATCTTCCAGCGTCAGGGGTTTGTTAAAGTGGCGGTCTATGTAATTGGTGGCGCGTGCAAGGTGGGGGGCAAAGGGGTCTTCGCGGCCCGGCGCTTGCCGGAAATGGGCATAATGGCGGTTTAGTTTTACCAAAAAATCCAGCAAGCAGGCGTTGTTCAGCGCGCGGGCATAGGCATCCGGCGCACGCGTAGCCATTTGGTACACCAGCTGCAGCAGCTCGCCGCACGCGGCGGGGTGCAGGCGCAGCACAGGGCTGCCATGCTCGGCGGCCAGGCTAAAGGGCTGGGCCAGATTACAGCCCAGGCTTTCGCGGCACTGCGCCATAAACGCCGTGCTTATCCACAACACTAGGCGCGAATATTTCTCGTGCGGTTTGTTCAGCACCGGGTGGTGCGCTTCGCCCGGGGGCAGCAGCAAAATATCGCCCGGCAGCAAAGGATATTGCCGCCGGCCCACCTGATAGGTAACATCGCCGCCCTCTAAAAGGTATACCTCGAAATAAGCGTGCGTATGCGATGCCACCCGCCACACGTGGGTGGTGCTGTAGTAAAACGCTTCAAAGGCGCTGTCCAGCATGTATTGGCGCGAATCGAAAAGCGTTTCAGACGGCATAAGGGTGTCCCTTCATCGCAAGAATAACAATAGTATAATGCAATGGCGCAACAAGTGCAATATTGGCTTTGCTAGGATGATGCTAGCAGCATCAGAAAGGACTGGGTTATATGCAGCTTCGAGAGGACGCAAAGATACATTTAGCCACGCTTACCAGCATGGGGGTGCGCATTGTGCCCGAAAACCGGCAGGCGGCGCACACCGCCAGCCTGTACCAAATGTACGCCACCAGTGCCGAAAGCAATGTGCTGAACGTTGCCGCCAGCCTGGGCCTTGCCACCAAGGTGCTTACCAAGTTTGTTAGCGGCAGCCCCATTGCGTTGTTTATCCAAAGCGAATTGCGCCGCCGGGGCATTGCCTACGAGGGGGCTACCGTGCCGCAGGGCGGCCCTTGGGGCTACCGCCACCAGTTTAACATTGCCGACAGCGGCTACGGCGTGCGCGGCCCGCGTGTGCACAACGACCGCGCGGGCGAGGTGGGCCGCACCCTGGCCGCCGGCGAGTTTGATTTACAGCGCATTTTTGCTGCCGAGGGCTGCCAGATATTGCATTTGAGCGGCCTGATTGCCGCCATGAGCGAAGAAACCGGCGCATGCTGCCTGGCCATAGCCAAGGCCGCCAAGGCGGGTGGGGCGCTGGTGTCGTTCGATATGAACTACCGCGCCAGCTTTTGGGAGAACCGCACCGCCCAGCTGCGCGCTTTATTCAGCGAAATTGCGTCGATGAGCGATATATTGATTGGCAACGAGGAAGATTTCCAGCTGGCGCTGGGCATAGAGGGCCCGCCCGCGGGGGGCGAGGGGCTGGCGGCCAAAATAGAGGGTTTTAAGGGTATGATAGAAAGGGTGCGCGCGGCCTACCCCAGCGCCCGGGTGTACGCCACCACCCTGCGCGAGGTGGAAAGCGCGAACCGCCACCAGTGGGGCGCAATTTTGTGGGCAAACGGCCAGTGGTACGAGGAAGTGCCGCGCCCCATTGACGTGCTGGACCGCATTGGCGGCGGCGACGGCTTTGTAAGCGGGCTGCTGTATGGCATATTGCGCGGCTGGGCGCCCGAAAAGTGGCTGCAATTTGGCTGGGCCACCGGCGCGCTGGCCACCACTGTGCTGGAGGACTATGCGTCACCCGCCGACGAGGAACAGGTATGGTCTATCTATAATGGGAATGCGAGGGTGAAAAGATGAAAAGTGATATTGGCCTGGTGGGCCTGGCCGTGATGGGCGAAAACCTGGTGATGAACATGGAGAGCCATGGCTTTACCGTAAGCGTGTACAACCGCACCACCGAGAAGGTGCGCCATTTTACCCGGGGGCGCGCGGCTGGCAAAAACATTGTGCCCGCCTACAGCCTGGAAGAGCTGGTGGGCCAATTGCAAACACCCCGCAAGGTGATGCTGATGGTGAAAGCGGGCAAGCCGGTAGACGATTTCATCGAGCTGCTGCTGCCCCTGCTGTCGCCCGGGGATATCATCATCGACGGCGGCAACAGCCATTTCCCCGACACCGCGCGCCGCACCGCCCTGGTGGAGAGCAAGGGCTTATACTACATAGGTACGGGCGTTTCTGGCGGGGAGGAGGGCGCTTTGAAGGGCCCGTCTATCATGCCGGGCGGCAGCAAGGCCGCCTGGCCCGCCGTGAAGGGTATTTTCCAGGCCATTGCCGCCAAAGCGCCGGACGGCAGCCCCTGCTGCGAGTGGGTGGGCGAGGGCGGCGCGGGCCATTTTGTGAAGATGGTGCACAATGGCATAGAATACGGCGATATGCAGCTGATTTGCGAAGCCTACCAGCTGATGCGCGACGGCCTTGGCATGACGGCGGACGAGATGCACGGGGTGTTCGACACCTGGAACAAGGGCGAACTGGACAGCTACCTGATTGAAATTACCCGTGATATACTGGCATATAAGGACGCGGACGGCGCGCCGCTGGTAGACAAGATTCTGGACACCGCCGGGCAAAAGGGAACGGGCAAGTGGACGGTGATTTCCGCGCTGGACGAGGGCGTGGCGCTAACCTTAATTGGCGAAGCGGTGTTTGGCCGCTGCCTTTCGGCCGCCAAGGACGAGCGCATGGCGGCCGCCAGGGTTTTGCAGGGCCCCGCGCCCCGCTTAGATACAGACAAAACGGCTTTTATCGAGGCCATACGCCAGGCGCTGTTTGCCAGCAAAATAGTAAGCTATGCCCAGGGCTACGCGCTGATGCGCGCCGCAGCCGAAAGCTATGGCTGGCGCTTAGACTACGGCGCGATAGCCCTGATGTGGCGGGGTGGCTGCATTATCCGCAGCGCCTTTTTGGGCGATATTAAAACAGCTTTTGATAAGCAGCCCAATCTGGCCAACCTGTTGCTGGACGAGGCATTCTGCGCGGTGGCGGCCAAAGCCCAGGCGGGCTGGCGGCAGGTGTGCGCCGCCGCGCTTACGGCGGGCATCCCCGTGCCGGCCATGGCCGCCGCGCTAAGCTACTACGACGGCTACCGCTGCGAAAAACTGCCCGCCAACCTTTTGCAGGCCCAGCGCGATTATTTTGGCGCGCATACCTACGAGCGGCTGGACGCCCCCCGGGGCGAATTCTTCCACACCAACTGGACGGGCGAGGGCGGCGACACGGCCAGCACGGTGTATACACGATGAATGAGATGTTCTTGGTGCAAAACTGTCCTTCCGGCATCCCGCAGGACGAGATGAAACAGGCGGTGGAGCGCTTTACAGCGGATAACCTGGCGGGCCTTGGCAAGGTGCTGATGGTTGTGCCCGATTTTACGCGCTATCATTCAAACGCGGGGGCGATTGCCGGGTGGGTGTACGGGGCGCTTAAAGATAGCTGCCGGGTGGATTTGCTGGTGGCCCTGGGCACACACACGCCCATGACGGAAGATACGTGCCGGCGCATGTATCCGGGCATCCCGTACAGCCGGTTTATCATGCACAACTGGCGGCAAGATACCGTGAAGCTGGGGGTTGTTCCCGGCTGGTTTGTCCACGAGGTAAGCGGCGGTGTGGTAAACGATTCTATCGATGTGGAGGTAAACCGCCTTTTGGTGGAGGGCGGGTACGATTTGATACTTTCCATCGGCCAGGTAGTGCCGCACGAGGTGGTGGGCATGGCCAACCACAGCAAAAACCTGTTTGTGGGCTGCGGCGGGGCGTCTATGATTAACGGCAGCCACATGCTGGGGGCTTTTTACGGCATGGAGCGCATGATGGGCCGTGACGACACCCCGGTGCGCCGCGTGTTTGACTATGCCGCAGAAACTTTTTTGAAGGACTTGCCGCTGTGTTACGCCCTGACGGTAACATCCGCCGGGGAGGCGGGCGATGCCCCTCCCATCATCACCCATGGGCTGTTTATAGGCCCGGGGAGGGCGCCGTTCGAGCGCGCCGTGGCCCTGGCGCAGCAAACCAACCTTACCTTGCTGGATGCGCCTTTGCAAAAAGTGGTGGTGTATTTAGCCGAAGACGAGTTCAGAAGCACCTGGCTGGGCAACAAAAGCATTTACCGCACCCGCATGGCCATTGCCGACGGCGGCCAGCTGATAGTGCTTGCGCCCGGGGTTGGCCAATTTGGCGAAGACGACGCCATAGACGCCTTAATACGCGCCTACGGCTACTGCGGGCGAGAAAATATTATACGCATGTGCGACGAAAACGAGGATTTACGCGCGAATTTATCGGCGGCGGCGCACCTGATACACGGCAGCAGCGACGGGCGCTTTAGCATTACCTATTGCACCCGGCACTTGCCGCGCGAAGCCGTGGAAGGCGTGTTTTTTGGCTGGATGCCCTACGATGAGGCGGCGGCCCGGTACAACCCCGCCACGCTGCAAAACGGCTTTAACACTTTGCCAGACGGCGAAACAGTGTACTACATCCAAAACCCGGCACTGGGTTTGTGGGCAGATAAAAATAAGTTTTTTGGGGAGGCATAGCAATGACAGAATTGCCGTTCAAGGTGGATTTAAGCGGCAAAACCGCGGTGGTTACCGGCGCGGGCGGGGTGCTGTGCAGCGGCTTTGCCAGCGCGCTGGCGGCTTGCGGCGCGCGCGTGGCGCTGCTGGATTTGAATTTGGAAGCCGCACAGCGCTTTGCAGGCGAGATTGAGGAGAATGGCGGCACAGCCCGCGCCTACCAGGCCAATGTGCTGAAACGCGAGGAGATGGACGCCGTGGCCGCGCGGGTGCAGGCGCATTTTGGCCCGTGCGACATTTTGATAAATGGCGCGGGCGGCAACAACCCCCGTGCCACCACCGACATGGAGTTTTACGAGTCCGACACGATAGACCCCGAGGTGAAAAGCTTTTTTGATTTGGATACAGACAGTGTGTCGTTTGTTTTCAACCTCAACTTTTTAGGCACGCTGATACCCACCCAAAGCTTTGCGCGCGGTATGGGGGCGGGCGGGGCAATCATCAACATCAGCAGCATGAACGCCTTTCGCCCGCTTACCAAAGTGCCGGCATACAGCGGCGCGAAAGCGGCCATCAGCAACTTTACCCAGTGGCTGGCGGTGCATTTCAGCAAAACAGGCATTCGGGTGAACGCCATTGCGCCCGGCTTTTTCTCCACCGCGCAAAACAAGGCGCTGCTGTTTAACCCCGACGGCAGCCCCACCGCGCGCACCGGCAAAATATTGGCGGCCACGCCCCTGGGCCGTTTTGGCCAGCCGTGCGAACTTACCGGCGCGCTATTGTACCTGGTATCGAGCGAAGCAGCGGGCTTTGTCACCGGCGTGGTATTGCCGGTAGACGGCGGCTTCTCGGCGTATTCGGGGGTGTAGGGCCCTTTCCCCCTGCGCCTTGGCTATGCTATACTAAACCTATGCTGACATTGAAACCCATAGCCCACATAAAAAGCGATTTCCCGACCAAATTTGGCATCCCGCGCCAAAGCGGCCTGGTGCAAAGCCTGTGCGCCAGCGTGGTGTTTTGCCCGCCGTACCGGGCCGCGCACGCCCTGCGCGGCCTTGCGGATTTCAGCCACATCTGGCTGATTTGGGGTTTTTCCAAGGTGCGGCCCGGCGCTTTTGCGCCCACAGTGCGCCCGCCCCGGCTGGGCGGCAACGCGCGCATGGGCGTGTTTGCCACACGCTCGCCCAATAGGCCAAACCCCTTGGGGCTTTCGTGCGTGCGCCTTAGCAAAATAGAGTGGGAAAGCGCGCAAGGGCCGGTGCTGCACGTGCTGGGGGCAGACCTTGCCAGCGGCACACCCATTTACGATATAAAGCCCTACCTGCCATATACAGATTGCCGCCCCGAGGCCGAGGGCGGCTTTGCCGACGGAGCGCCCGGGCCGGTGCTGCAAGTGGAGATAGCCCCCCAATGGCTGGCTTTGCTGCCGCCGCACCTGGTGCAGCCCCTGCGCGAGGTGCTGGCACTGGACCCCCGCCCGCCTTATCAGGAAGACCCAAGCCGCGTGTACGGCATGGCCTTTGCGGGCTTTGAGGTGCGCTTTACGGTAAGCGGCGCGCGGCTTATTGTAACAGAGATTGTGAAGGAGGACCAAACATGAGAACCATCCATCTGGGAACATCCGGCTTGCAAGTGCCCGTCGTTGCGGTGGGGTGCTTTCGCATCCATCGCCTAAACGCCGCCGAAGCCGAGGGCTTTGTGCAAACCGCCCTGGAGCAGGGAGCGGTGTTCTTCGACCATGCCGATATTTACGGCGCGGGCACGTGCGAAGAAATTTTCGCCAAAGCCGCACACATGTCGCCGGCGGTGCGCGAAGGCATGATACTGCAAAGCAAGTGCGGCATATCCCCCGGGCATGGGTACAATTCATCGAAAGAGTATATTTTAGCCGCCGTAGAGGGCAGCTTACGGCGGCTGAAAACAGAGTATCTGGATGTGCTGCTATTGCACCGGCCCGATGCCTTGATTGAGCCTGAGGAAGTGGCCAAAGCTTTTGACGCCTTGCAGGCGAGCGGCAAGGTGCGGCACTTTGGGGTGTCGAACTACAACCCTATGCAAATACAATTGCTTCAGCGCTATTTACGCCAGCCGCTGGTGGCCAATCAATTGCAGCTTAGCATTGCCTTTGCATCCATGATTACCCAAGGCCAGCATGTGAACATGATGGACGAAGCCGCCGTGAACCGCGACGGCAGTGTGCTGGATTTTTGCCGCCTGAGCGACATTACCATCCAGCCGTGGTCGCCCTTCCAGTATGGCATGTTTGAGGGCGTGTTCCTGGGCAGCGACAAATACCCGGCACTGAACCGAAAAATTGACGAGATTGCGGAAAAATACGGTGTGAGCAACACCACGGTAACCATGGCTTGGCTGCTGCGCCACCCTGCCAATATGCAGCCCATTACCGGCACGATGAACACACAGCGCCTGATAGACTGCGTGAAGGCTGCTGAAATAACCTTAACGCGCGACGAATGGTACGACATTTACATGGCCGCGGGGAATGTGCTGCCCTAAAAAACACTGCCGCAGCCGGATAGCCGCGCGGCCAAATCCGCGCGGTAAAACGGGGAAGCGGGGTCCAGGCTGTTAATCACCACGCCATCACTGCCGTCCTGGCTGGTGGCGTGTACGTATTTGTCTTCGCCGATATACAGCGCGCAGTGGCCGCCAAACAGTATCACATCGCCCATCTCCAAAGCGCCCTGCCGCACCGGGTGGAACAGGGCGTCGGCTTCAAAGCGGGTGGCGCGCGTGAAAAGGATGCCGCTGAACAGGCAAGCCATGCTTACCAGGCCGGCGCTGTCCAGGCCCAGGGGGCTGCGGCCGCCCCAGCGGTAGGGTGTGCCCAGATAGCTTAGCGCCGAGGTGGCCAGCGCCTCGCGCTGGGCCACTGCGTTTTGCGTGGCAAAACGCAGGGCCTGCGGCATCAGCTGGCTTTGCTTGGCCCAGCCGCGCCTGCCATCGGGCAGGCCCACGGCCAGCCAGCCGCCCTGCGGGGCGGTATCGTCCAGGGGGTGCACCAGTGCGCCGCGCGGCAGCTGCGCCGCGCGGGGGGCTTTCGAGTCCGGCTCTTCCAGCACGTCCAGCCAGGGGGCGCGCACGGCCATCTTGCCGTAGGCGGCCCATTGGGAGGCCACCCCGGCGTTCTGGCACAGGCACGTGTTTTGCAAGTAGCCCTCCGCGCCCGATGCCACCAGCACCCGCGCCCAATCATCGCCCGCCTCCAGCACCCGCACCGGGTGGCCCGGCAATACCTCCTCCAGTACAATAGACGCTGCGCTGGGTTGGGTATACACCGTTGCCAGTTTGTTTTGTACCACCGCTTGCCGCATGGGGTCCTCCTCTATTCAAGTGCTTTCATCGTTCCATCTCTAATATTTGCACCGAGCAGGGCGGCATCTTCAGCCCGCCGCCAAAATCTACCCGCGCGCCGTTTTGCAAAAGGTTGGCCGCCTGGCCGGCCCCGGCGTCAAAATGTGCCGTATGCGGCTCGTTATCCGCGTTGATGGCCAGCAAAATGCGCTGGGTATCGGTTTTGCGCTCGAAGATAAACTGGCGGCTGGTAAGGTGGCACTGGCGGTAGCCGCCGGTTTGCAGTGCCGGGCTGGCGGTGCGTATATGGCACATTTTAGCCACGGTTTCAAACAATTCGTTTTCTGCCGGGGCGTCAAAGGCGGCGCGCAGGGCGTCGTCGCCGTCTTTTTTGTCGCCTTGCGCGCCCCACTCGCTGCCGTAGTACAGGCAGGGCACACCCGGCATGCACAGCAAAAGGCCATACAGCAGCGGCAGGTGTCGTGCTTCGGTTAGCTGGCTTGCAATGCGCGAAACATCGTGGTTATCGGCAAAATTGAGCAGCGGCAAGCCCTTGTACAGTGTCCAGGCTTCCGCGCCAAACTGACGGTTCAGGCTGTAGGCAATTTCAAACAGGTTGCCATCGTTAAAGCTGGAAAACAGCCCCTTGTAGCACTCGTAATTGGTGCAGCTGTGCAGCATTTCGCGGTTCACAATGCGGTTGTAGTCGCCGTGGATGGTTTCACCTATCAAGAAGAAATCGGGTTTCAGCCCGTCGCAAAAGGCGCGCAGCCGGCGCAAAAAATCTTCGCTCAGCAGGTAAGCCACATCCAGGCGCAGCCCGTCGATGTCAAACTGCTCTGCCCACCCGCGGATGCATGAAAACAGGTGCTGTACCACCTGCGGGTTGCCCAAATTGAGCTTTACCAGGTTGTAGTGGCCTTCCCAGCCCTCGTAATACAGGCCGTCGTTGTAGCCGTTGTTGCCGCCAAAATTAACGTAAAACCAATCTTTATAGGGCGAAGCCTCGCGCTTCTCCAGCACGTCGCGAAACGCCCAGAACCCGCGCCCCACATGGTTGAACACGCCGTCGAGCACCACGCGAATGCCCGCCTGATGCAAGGCGGCGCACACGGCGGCAAAGTCCTCATTGCTGCCCAGGCGCGTGTCCAGCTTTTGGTAGTCGCGGGTGTCGTAGCCGTGGGCGTCGCTGTCAAAAATAGGGCACAGGTACACGGCATTTGTGCCCAAGGCTTGCAGATGGGGAATCCACTCCGCTATCTTGCCAATGCGGTTGGCTTGCACACCGTCGTTTTGCCCCGGCGCGCCGCAAAACCCAAAGGGGTAAATTTGATAAAACACACTGCTTTGATACCACATAAGAAGAACCTCCAATTGCTTATATACCGAATGGTACACAAACAGAATATACCAAACGGTACATAAGTACAAGTGGCAGAATCTGCCTAAATTATATCACAGTTGGCAAAGCAGGGCAAAAGTGATACAATTTAAGGGTATAAGTGTTCTTGATGATACTATTATTTGGGGTGATTTTGTGGAGAAACATGCAGATAAGCATACAGGCCGCCAGGTATCGCTGTTGGGTTTTGGAAATATGCGCCTGCCTGTGCTGAAAAGCAACCAGGCCGAGATTGACTATCCCGCCGCGAAGGCGATGATTGACGCCGCCTACGCGGGCGGTGTGAATTACTTTGACACGGCCTATATGTACCACGGCGGCAAAAGCGAGGGCTTTGTGGGCAAGGCACTGGCCGATTACAAGCGCGACAGCTACTTGCTGGCAACCAAGCTGCCGATGTCGATGGTGCAAACGATGGACGATGCCAAGCGCATTTTTGCCGAGCAGCAACAGCGTTTGCGCACAGGCTTTGTTGATTACTATCTGCTGCACGCGGCAAACGCCGAGCAGTTTGATAAAATGGAGCGGCTGGGCTTATACCAGTGGCTGTGCGACAAGAAAGCCGCGGGCGAAATTGGCGCGATGTGCTTTTCGTTCCACGACAGTGCCGATGTGCTGCGCAAGGCTTGCGATGAGCACCCCTGGGACATGGTGCAATTGCAGCTGAATTACCTGGACTGGGAGCATCGCCAGGCCCGGCTGCAATACGAGATTTTAGCCGAGCGGGGCATCCCCTGCGTGGTGATGGAACCGGTGCGCGGCGGCACGCTGGCAGACCTTGGCCCGCAGGCCAATGCCGTTTTGAAGCAGGCCAACCCCACCGCCAGCATTGCCAGCTGGGCGCTGCGCTGGATTGCCGAAAAACCGGGTGTGCTTACCGTGTTGAGCGGCATGAGCACCCTGCAGCAGGTGCAAGACAACCTGGCCACCTTTGGTAATTTTCAGCCGCTTAGCCAAGAGGAGAAGGACGCGGTCGAACAGGCACGGGAGATTTTCCAGAAGTACACGCTCATTCCCTGCACGGCTTGCGCGTACTGTATGCCCTGCCCCGCGGGGGTGGATATCCCCGCCCACATGGCCATGTACAACGATTTTGCCTTTGACTCGGGAGCGTGGGGCTTGCATTCACGCTATAAGCAGATGCAGGAAGAAAAGAAAGCGTCGCACTGTGTGGCCTGCGGCGCATGCGAGAAGATTTGCCCGCAGCACATCTCCATCATTGATACGCTGAAAGACATTGTAGAGCGCGCCAATAGCATTTAGCGGGAAAACCCCTGCCAGAAGCCCCGCGTAAAAGCCCCTGCCTGCGGCAGGGGCTTTTACGTGAATCGGGGGTCTATCACCCAGCCCAGGGCATCATCGCTGCGCCATACCACGCCCTCGTCCACGCTCACGGCGTAGCGCGCGTACAGCACACCCGCGTCATCGGCGTTGTATCGATGGTACACATAGCTTTCGTGGCCCTGCACATCCTGCAAGCCGTTAAGCGCCAAGTAGTGCGGCGCTTCAATCACATAGTATTGTGTCACCAGGCTTTGGGCGGTTTCTTCCAAAACGCGCGCGCGCCCCGTAAGCCACGGGCTGCCGGCGTCGCCCCGCGCTTGCGCGGTGCGCACCTGGCTTACCGGCGGCAGAAGGGCGGGCAGGCTCTCCCGCCTGATGTGCAGCCCATCGTAAAAATCCATGGGGGCGTTTTGCGTTACAAAGGGATTGTAGCTGCCGTACAGGGGCACGCCGCATTGCTGTGCCAGCCGGCAAAACCAATCTTCCATCAGGAAAAACCCGGGGTAACGCTCGCGGTTTTCGCTGGCATAGCGATACACCGTGGGGTGGTAGGGTGCTAACAGAAATATTACGTTCACGCCCTGGCTTTGCGCGCGGCGCACAAAGGCGGTAAAAACCCCGGCCAAGGCAGTGTCCGGGCCGGTGTAGCCGTCCATGTGCAAAAAGGTGGTAGCCTCCACCCGGGCGCGTTCTTCCACCTCGCCCTGGGTAGACAGCCGAAAGCGCTGCGGGTACAAGGCGCTGCCGTCGGGCATTTTTAGCTGGGTGGGCTGGGCCTGCGCGCTGCCCTCGGCCAGCCGCGGCGGCGTGGGCGGCCATGTGCCGGTGGCAAAAAAGGCCAGGTTTTTATGGCAGGTGGTGCTGTCGGCCAGCTTCAGCGCCGCCGCCTCGGCGGGCGCGGCGGCATCGGTTGTAAGCGGGGCAGCGGGCGGCGCGGCGGGGTTCTCGCTTTCCGCCAGGCACAGGGTGGCAAAGGTTTCAAACAGGGCAGCGTCGCTGCCGGGGTGCAGGCCCTCGCCGTCGCCGCGCAGCAGCCAGGGGTCCAGCCCAATGATAAGGTTGTCCGGCAGCATCCCGGCGGTTTCAAGTCGGTAATAGGTGTTCATCACATCGCGGTAATCGGCGCCCGATACCCCAAAATTGTAAAAGCTGCCGCCGACGGCGTCCTCCGTCAGCTGCAGCACACGGCTGGAGCCCAGCGCCACGGTTTCAAAGGGCGCGGGCATGGTTTCAATCAGCAGGCGCAAAAACAGGCGCTCGTTCATTTGGTCAAAGCGGGCGAGGGGCGTGCCGCCCAAAAGGGCGCTTGCGCTGTCGCGCTCGTACTGGTGCACGCGCACCCCCTCGGGCAGCACGGGCGGCACGGGCCTGAACACCCAGGACACCAGGCACAGCGCGGCAAAATCCGCGATTGCCAGCAGCACCGCAAAAAAGCCAAAAACAACCTTGAGCAGGTGCGTTTTTCTTGCCCTTGCCCGCTTTTGCCGCCTGGTTGCCTGCGTGTGCCTATCCTCCGTCATCCGTGCCGGCCGCCCCTCGTTAGTTATCCTGCGCGTTTTCTTCCCCGGCCTGCTTTGCCTCCAGGCGGCGCACCCGCTCTTCTAAAAGCGCCTGGGTTTGCGTAAGGCGGTGTATCTTGGCCGAAAAGCCCGTAACAATGGTGGATAAGCTGAGCAGCAGCAGCAGAACAAATACAAACAGCAGGGTAAATACCAGGTTGGCCGGCATCTCTATGCCCAAAATATCGCCCAGCACCGCCACAATATAGGGCACGGCGGCAAACACAATCAGCACCACCGCGCTGGCAAGCCAAATAAGCGAGTATTGCACGTTCAGCTTTTTGCGCCGCAGCAAAACCAGAATAACGCCCAGGTAGAGCACAGCGCCCACGATTAAGATAATGCGCAGCTCAAGGGGGATGTTCAGCATGTGCCGTGCCTGCCTTTCCGCTGGTGTTTTTTTAACACCAGACGATATATTATCAGCGAAATGCCAACCTTAACCATATAGTAAGCGCCCTTGATGGGGCTGATGGAGCTTTTGCCCGCCTTGCGTTCTTCCATCACCACCGGCACTTCGGTAACGGTATAGCCGCCTTGCACGGCGGCAATCACGGCCTCGGGCTCGGGGTAATCCTGCGCGTAATGCGCCGCGTAAAAGGCCAGCAATTCCCGCCCCACAGCCCTGAAGCCGCTGGTAACGTCCCTCACGCGCGCGCCGCAAAGCACCCGGATAAGCGCGGACAGCAAGCGGATGCCTACCCGGCGTGCTGTGCCGGATTGGAAGCCCTCGCGCGTGATAAAGCGGCTGCCCACGCACATGTCGCATTCGCCTTTGGCCACCGGGGCGATGATATCGCTTAGGTAGGCGGGGTTGTGCTGGCCGTCGCCGTCCATTTGCACCGCAATGTCGTAGCCGTTTTGCAGCGCGTACATAAACCCGCTTTGCACCCCGCCGCCTATGCCCAAATTTACCGGCAGGCTGATGTAATTGTACCCGCCCTCTTGCAAAAGGCGCGCGCTGGCATCGGTGCTGCAATCGTTCACCACCAGGTAATCGGCCTCGGGGGCGGCCTGTTTTAAGCGGCTCACCACAAAGGCAATGTTTTCTTCCTCGTTGTAGCAGGGGATAATCACCAGTGTTTTCATCAAGTTCCCTTTTTGGGCAGCAGTATGGTTTCTTCCAGCATTTTCAGCAGCGTATCGCGCTTAAAATGCTTTTGGTAATAGCCAAAGCCCGCCTGGCCCATGGCTTTCAGCCGCCCGGCGGGCAGGGCGCGCAGCCGGGCAATGTTTTCGGCCAGGGCCGCCGCGTCGCCCGCGGGGCACACCAAAGCCGCGCCGCTTTCTTCGGCTACCCGGGCGCCCTCGCCGCATATGGCCACCAGCATGGGCCGCCCGGCGGCCAGATAGCTGGGGATTTTACCCGGCACGGTAAGCCCAAGGTTCTCGCTTTTGGCAAGCCCCACAAACAACGCGTCGGCGGCGGTGGTCCAGCGGGGTACATCTGCGGGGGCAACGGGCGGGCGAAAGATGATTTTTTCCTCGAGATGGTACTCGGCCACCCGCGCTATCAGTGCCCCCTCGGCCATGCCGCCGCCCAGTATCACCGCGCGCACGTCTTCGCAGCCGGGGCGGCCTTGCAGCAGGCGCATGGCCTGGGCCAGGTTTTCCAAATCTTGCGCGGGGCTGATATTGCCCGCAAACAAAATGTTAAAATGCCCGGCCATGTCCTTTTGCACCGCGGCATCGGCAATGGGCTCTGCATAAAAATCTTCGCTGTACTGCGGTATCACAGAGATATCGGGTGCTTTTTTGCCAGCGGCCAGCATCTTTGCCAGTGTTTCGGCCAGCGCGCTGCCCATGGCCACCAGGCGGGTGGCGCGGCGATAGTGCCAGCGCGATACCCCCGCCGCCACACCCCGCAAAAAGCGGTTTTTTACGGGCAGCACCGAGTATAAATTGTCCGGCCATAAATCCAGAACATAGGTGGTAAGCGGTATGCCGTGGGTTTTGGCATACACAATGGCGGGCAGGGCCATCATCACGGGGCTGGTGTTGTAGCAAAACACGGCGCTGTATTTGCGGCCGTGCAGGCGCGGCAGGCTAAACAGCGCATAAAAAGGAAAAGACACGTAGTTTAGAAAAATGCGCAAACCGGTATTGCCCTTGCGGCGTATTTCCCCCGCGCGAAAAACCTGTGCGCCCGCGTATGTTTCCCGCCGAGGCCCACGGTATTTGTAGCCGGCAAACCACTCACCCTCGGGGTAGTTGGGCAGGCCGCACAGCACATCCACCTCAATGCCGTCTTCACCAAAGCCCGCCACAATGTCGTTGATGCGGAAATTTTCCGGCCAGAAATGCTGGCTTACCACCAAAATGCGCTTTACCGCTTCAGCCATACCGTTTCATCCACTATCTTTGCGTAGCTTTGTATAATCTTTATCACTTTGGCCGATACATTCAGCGCCTGGTAATCGGCGGGCAAGGCAGTACGCTCGCCGTTTTCGCGCATGGAAACAGCCAAATCCATGGCTTGCTCCACGTCGTCGCCGGTAATGCCGCCCACCACCACGCTGCCCGCGTCCAGGGCTTCGGGCCGCTCGGTAGAGGTGCGCACCAGCACGCCCGCAAAGCCCAAAAGGGCGCTCTCCTCGCTTAAGGTGCCGCTGTCGCTTAGCACGCAATAGGCGCTGGTTTGCAATTTATTGTAATCTAAAAAGCCAAAGGGCGGCAGGCTTTGCACCAAGGGATGGAACACAAAGCCGCGCTTTTCTATCATTTTTTTGCTGCGCGGGTGGCAGCTGTACACAATGGGCAGCCCCCGGCGCTCGGCAATGCGGTTCACCGCGCCCATCAAGCTTAAAAAGTTCGCCTCGTTGTCTATATTTTCTTCGCGGTGGGCGACATCGCTCTCTTCAATGCGCTCGCGGTGGGCGGCCAGTACCTCGGCCATGGGGCTGCCGGTTACAAAAAGGGTCTTGCCGTCCAACCCTTCGCCCAGCAGGTAGCGGCGCGCGTTTTCAGTGTAAGGCAGGTTCACATCGCTGATATGGTCTACAATTTTGCGGTTGACCATTTCGCTCACGTTCCAGTCCCAGCAGCGGTTTCCGGCTTCCATGTGGAAGATGGGCACTTTCAGGCGCTTGGCGGATATGGCCGACAGCGCGCTGTTGGTATCGCCCAGCACCAGGAGGGCGTCGGGTTTTGCCTCGGCCATCAGCGCGAAGCTTTTGGCAATAATATTGCCCATGGTTTCGCCCAAATGCCCGCCGGCGGCCTGTAAAAAGTAATCCGGCCGGCGCAGCGCCAGCTCCTCAAAAAAAACCTGGTTCAGCTCATAGTCGTAGTTTTGCCCGGTGTGCACCAGCGTGTGCTCAAAATAATCGTCTGCGCGCCTTAAAACCTCGGATAGGCGGATAATCTCGGGCCGCGTGCCCACAATGGTCATCAGTTTCAGTTTTCGCATGGGTTTACACCTGCTCGTAGTATGTGTCGGGCACGTCCGGGTTAAACGGCTCGCTGGCCCACATCACGGTCACCAGGTTGTCTGCGCCGGTGTTTTCGATGTTGTGCGCGCAGCCCGGCGGTATCTCCACCACCTGGGGGGTGTCGCCGTCCACTTCGTACAGAACAATGTCCGCCTCGCCCAAACGACGCAACCGAACAACCCCCCGGCCGCTCACGGCCAGGAATTTTTCGTTTTTGGTGTTGTGCCAGTGGTTGCCGCGCGTAATGCCGGGCCTGGTAACGTTGATGGCCACCTGCCCGTTGGTGCGGGTGCGCAAAAACTCGGTAAAGCTTCCGCGCGCGTCGGCGTTTTGTTTAAGCGGATAGGCGCAGTTTTCCAGCGGGATATAGCTAAGGTATGTGGCCCACAGCTTGGTGGTACAGGCGTCGCCCACATTGGGCAGCGCCAGGGTTTCGCGCAGGTGGGGGAAACTGCGAATAATCCCGGCCAGCCAGCCCAAAGTGACCTCGTAGGTGGGGTCTATGCCCAAAACACCCTTTTCCTGGGGTTGGCCGGGGGCGGTGTAGGTAGCGGGTTCGCGCGCGGGTGCTTCGGTGGGGGCGGGGGCTTGCTGCCCTGGGTACAGCGCGCTTTGCATGCTGGCAATAAAAGCGCGCACCACATCGTCGATATAGCACAAAGGCAGGCTGGCGGCAAGGTCGCGCACCTCTATGGGCAGCCCGCGCGCAATGTTGTGGCAAAAGGTGGCCACCACGCTGTTGTAGCCCGGGCGGCTCCATTTGCCAAAAACGCCGGGCAGACGGTATACAAACACCGGCGCGCCGGTGCTTTTTGCGTGGGCAAACACGGCGGTTTCGGCTTCTTCCTTGCTTTTGGCGTAATCGCTGCCGTTGCCCACCTGCGCCGAGGACGACAGCAGCAGCCCGGCGGTGCTGCCCGCGTGTTGCAGCGCCGAGATGAGCTGCTCGGTAAGCCCGGCGTTGCCAGTGTAGAACTCGGCGGTGTCTTTGGGGCGGTTTACCCCGGCCAGATGAAACACAAAGGCCGCCTCTTTGGCATAGGCCTCCAAAGCGCCCTCGGGCGAATTGATATCGTACAGCAGCAGGTTGGCAAAGCCTTCGGCCCGCAGGGTGGCGGCCAGGTTTTTGCCGATAAAGCCATTAGCCCCCGTGATAAGCAGGGGCAGGTTTTGGCCCATTTCGGCGGCAGAATGGTTATTTTCCATCGGCCTGCAGCTCCTTTTGGATGTAACTGAGGCTGAGTAGCTTCTCGATAACGCCGTTTACATCCAGCCTTTGGGTGTTGTGGCTGGTGTAAGCCTCGGGTTCGGTGTCGGCGGAGCCCTGCGCAAAATACTTGTCATAGTTCAGGTCGCGGTTGTCCGCGCCCACGCGGAAATAGCCGCCCAAATCCTCGCTGTGCAAGCGCTCTTCGCTGGTAAGCAGGGTTTCGTACAGCTTTTCGCCATGCCGGCTGCCAATGGTGTGTATGCCGGTGTCGCCAAACAGGCGCTGCACGGCGGCGGCCAAATCGGCAATGGTGGCGGCCGGGCTTTTTTGCACAAACAAATCGCCGGGTGCGGCGTTTTCAAAAGCAAACACCACCAGTGCCACGGCCTCGTCCAGGCTCATCAGGTAGCGGGTCATGCCCGGGTTGGTAATGGTAATGGGCTTGCCCGCGCGTATCTGCTCTATAAACAGGGGTATCACGCTGCCGCGGCTGGCCATCACGTTGCCGTAGCGCGTGCAGCACAGCACCGTGCCGCTGTTGCAGGCGGTGCGGGCCGCCGCCAGGGTTACTTTTTCCATAATGGCTTTGGAAATGCCCATGGCGTTGATGGGGTAGGCGGCTTTATCGGTAGACAGGCACACCACGCGCTTCACCCCGGCGTCTACGGCGGCGGTAATCACATTGTCTGTGCCCAGCACGTTGGTGCGCACAGCCTCCATGGGGAAAAACTCACAGCTGGGCACCTGCTTGAGGGCGGCGGCGTGGAAAACATAATCTACGCCCTGCATGGCGGGTTTTATCGAAGCGGGGTTGCGCACATCGCCAATGTAGAACTTCACTTTGGCGCTGGCCAGGCGTTTGCGCATGTCGTCCTGCTTTTTTTCGTCGCGGCTGAAAATGCGGATTTCGCCGATGTCGCTATCTAAGAATTTGCGCAGAACCGTGTTGCCGAAGCTGCCGGTGCCGCCTGTGATAAGCAGCGTTTTACCGCCGAATGAAGACATAACCAACCTCCCAAATGTGCCCTGTGGCAAGCGGCCGGATACACCGCCGCCCTGTAACCAAACCATTATAGCATAATCGCGCGCGGGGCACAAATGTGGTATACTGCTAGAAAAGCATGCCAGAAAAGCATGGAGGAAACACAAATGAATGTATACGAGCGTTTTGCGCGGTATGTGGCGATAGACACGATGCCGGACGCCGCAAACCCGGGGGGGCATCCCTCTACCCAAAAGCAGTATGATTTGGCCAACGTGCTGGTTGAGGAAATGCTGGCCCTTGGCATTGCGGATGCCTTTGTGAACGACAAATGCATCGTGTATGGGCACATACCGGCTTCGCCCGGTTGCGAGGGCGCGCCCGCCCTGGGCCTTATTGCCCACATGGATACCTCGCCGGATTGCAGCGGCAGCGGCGTTGTGCCCCTGCTGCACCCCAACTATGACGGCGGGGACATTAAGCTGCCCGGCGGGCATGTGATAGAGGTGGCCACGTTTCCGCAGTTGCGGCAATATCAGGGCCAAACGCTGGTAACAGCAAGCGGCGGCACCTTGCTGGGCGCGGACGACAAGGCCGGCATCGCCGAAATTATGGCGGCCTGCCAGCGCATGCTAAAGCAGGATTTGCCGCACGGGCGGCTGTGCATTGCCTTTACGCCGGACGAAGAAATAGGCGTGGGTGTGCGCGATTTTGACTTAGAAGCCTTTGGGGCGGCCTTTGCCTACACGCTTGATGGCGGCCCGGTGGAGCAAGTGCAGTACGAAACCTTTAACGGCGCGGCGGCAAAGCTTACATTCACCGGCGTATCGGTGCACCCGGGCACGGCCAAGGGCATACTAAAAAACGCCGCGCGTATGGCGGCGGAGTTTGACGCGCTGCTGCCCGCCGACGAACGGCCCGAAAACACCGAGGGACGCCAGGGCTTTTATCACCTTACGGATATTGGCGGCGGGGTGGAGCGCGCGGTGGCCGAGTATATTATACGCGACCACGACCGTGCGCGGTTTGAGGCGCGCAAGGCCGCCATGCAAAAAGCGGCAGACGAAATGCGGCGGCGCTACGGCGAGGGCAGCGTATTGCTTACGATGGAAGACAGCTACCGCAACATGGGCGAAGTGATTGAAATGCACATGCACCTGGTGGAAAACGCCAAAGCCACCCTGCGCGCAATGGGCCTTGCTGCGCAGGTGCTGCCCGTGCGCGGCGGCACAGACGGCAGCCACCTTTCCTACATGGGCCTGCCCTGCCCAAACCTGGGCGTTGGCGGGCTATACGCACACGGGCCCAACGAGTGCATCTCCATAGAAGCGATGGAACGCGCCGTAGACCTGATATGCGGCATCGCGGGCATTTACGCGCGCTTTACCGAGAGCGCTCCAGGTTAAACGCATCCAAAAGCTTGGTGGCCTCGCCCGCGCCCTCCATGGCCAGCACTTTCTCTGCCAGCTGTTTGCACTCGGCGTAGCTGCAGCTGTTCAGCAGCTTGCGGGCCGGCAGAATAGAGGCGGGCTCCAGTGAAAACGCGTCTACCCCGATACCCAGCCAAAAAGGCAGGGTAAGCTCTTGCCAGGGCGTTTCATCGCTTAGCACACAGGGGATGTTGCCTTTATGGGCGGCGTCCACCGTCCATTGCACCAGCCGCAGCACCGGGGGTTGCAGCTGGTGATACAGGTAGGCAAGGTCGGGGTTGGTGCGGTCTATCGCCATGGTAAACTGTATCAGCTCGCCCACAAATACAATGATAAAATCCACCATTTTGGCTATGGCAGGGCTATCCAGGGCGGCGGCAGGCACGGCAATGCCCGCCCCTATGCGCATGTTGTCGTCAAAGGGCAGGCCTTCGCGCCGCAATTCTGTTTTTATCGATGCTATGGCCGTATGGATGCGCTCCAGTTCCTCCACGCTGCTAATCATGGGGAACACCACCTTCAGGCTGCCATAGGCCGAGGCCCGCAGCAAAGCGCGCAATTGGTTGCGGAAAAAGCTGGGGCGGCCCAGGCTCATGCGGATGCCCCGAAACCCCAAAACGGGGTTGGCTTCACTTTTGCTTTTCAGCGGCAAGAGCGAAGCCTGCCCGCCGTCATCAAATGTGCGCACGGTTACGGCTTTGCCGTTCATGCGCTGCAATACATGCCGGTATATTTCAAACTGCTCGTCTTCCCCGGGGATAGACGGCGCGCCGGCCAGGTGCAGCTGTTCGGTGCGCAGCAGGCCAATGGCCTCGGCATCGGCCTGTAGGGCCTTCTCCAGCTCGTCTTCCCGGCGCACGCTGGCATACAGCTCTACCCGCCGACCGTCGATGCTTACGGTGGGCAAGCCGCGGAAGGCTTGTGCCTGCGCGCGCTTTTCGGCTAAGGTGGCGCCGCGCCGGCGCAGCATGGCTATTTCGTCTTCGCTGGGGGTTATCCATACTTCGCCGGTTGTGCCGTCCAGCGCCAGCATTTGCCCGCTGTGTGCCTTCCCGGTGACGCCCGGCAGGCCCACGACGGCCGGTATACCCAGCATGCGGCACAAAATGGCCATATGGCCAAAGTCGCTGCCGTTTTCACATACCACGCCCGCTAAGCGTGATAAATCCAGGCCCGCAATGTCGGTGGGTGACAGGTTTTCCCCTACTATCACCGTGGGGGCATCCAGCTGCGGCACGCTGGCCGGTTTTTGCCCCATCAGGGCGCGCATCAGCTGGTCGCGCAAGGCAAACACATCGTCTACGCGCTGGCGCATGTAGGCATCGTCCAGCTGCATAAAGGCTTCGGCAATGGCTTCAAACTGGCTGGTCACCGCAAATTCGGCCGAGAACCGCTCGCTCAAAATGCGCTCGCGCAAAGGGTTCAACAAGTTCTCGTCATCGTCTAAAATCAAGTTGTAGGCATCAAAAATAGCGGCCTGCTTCTCGCCAAAAATGCGGGCGGTTCTCCGGCGTAAATGCCCGGTTTGGCTTTGCAGCGCGGCGCGTGCCGTTTCAAAGCGCTCCAGCTCTATGGCTGGGTTGGCGCCCTTGCGCGGGATATAATCATAAGTAATGGCCGTTTGCCAAATTTTGGCTTTGGCGTACGCAATGCCTTGAGAAACCCCTGCTCCCCGCAGCATGGCGTTTAGCCCAGCCGCCGGAAACGTGTATCCAGCGACAAGAAGGTTTTATCGTTCGGCGGGGCGGTGGGCTGCCCAAAGGGCATTTGCGCCAGCAGCGTCCACTCGGCGGGCAGGGCGTAGCGCGTTTTCACGGCATCGTCAATCAGGGGGTTGTAATGCTGCAGGCTGGCCCCCAGCCCCAGCTCGGTAAGCAGCCCCCACGCACCCAGCTGCAGCATCCCGTTCTGCTGCAGCGCCCATGGCTCAAAGTTATCGCTGTAAAGCGGGTTTTCTGCCTTTAGGCGCGCGGTGGTCACGCTGTCGTCAAAAAACAGCAGGCTGCCATGGCCGGCGGCAAAAGCATTAAGCTTTGCCTGCGTGCGCGGGAAATTCTCCGCCGGTACCGTTTTGCGCAGGGTATCGGCCGCTATATCCCACAGGGCCTTGTGCTCTTCGCCCAGCAGCAGCACCAAGCGGGTGCTTTGCATGTTAAAGGCGGTGGGCAGGTTCAGCACCAAGTCTTGCAGCAGGGTTTGCAGTTTGTCGTCCGGCACGGGGCTTTGCGCAGATAGGCCATAACGGCTGCGTCGGGCAAGCAGGGTGTTCAAAAATGCGCTCATGGGGTCACCTCGTTTTCTGGGTGGCGTTGTGTGGCGGATAAACAGGGGTGGGTGTGCGCGGGTGGCTTGCGGGGCAGCCAGGCTAACCTGTGGCAGTTGCTTCCTCCGGCGGGCTGGGCAGGTATACCTCCAGCTGAAGCTTCCAGGCCAGCGCCTGCAGGGCGGTGTCCATCATGCGGTCGGTTTCTTCGTCCCGGCCTTCTTGCGCGCGGGTGGGCACTGGGGTTTTGGTAAACACCAGGCCCAAAAAAGCTTCCAGCTTCTCGCAAAACAAATCGTAGGCCTTGTCTATGCCGTACACGCTGCGGCATATTTTAATCAGGTGGTTAATTTCCTGCATGGCCAAAACCTTTTTCATAATGCTTATCACAATCAGCGCGGCCAGATGCTTGCGGGCATAGCGCTTTTTCTCTGGCGCGTTCAAAAGGCGTTGTTTCACGTAGTTGTTTATCATCGAGGAGGTTACCACTGTTTCACCCGGCCCGGCAAACACGCCGATGGAATCGTCCAGCACAATGATAACCTGGTCCATATACAGCGGGATGGCCGGAAGCTCGCTCCAGCGGGGGCAGTGGAAGCCTGCCAGGGTTTCGGTGCTCAGTTTCATAAACGCTCCAAAAAATATAATATCAGTTTGGGAATTTGCCCCCCGCCGCTTGACAAACGATGGGGGCAACTTTATAGTGATTATATCTGGTATTATATACCAGATAACAAATTATTCAATACCAATGCAGACTACGGAGAACGGTTTATGGAAAATATTGCTGTTAATATCTACGGCGATTCGCTGATGCGCGGCACGGTGATTGACGAAAACCGGCGGTATCATTCCACTATCGGCAATTTATTGAGCCGCCTGGCCGGCCGTTTTGGCCTTGCTTTTAATAACAAGGCGCGGTTTGGCATTACCATTGATAAAGGCGAGCGCATATTGAAAAACGATTTGCGAGCCGGCCTTGGCTGCGATTTTGCCCTGGTGGAGTTTGGCGGCAACGATTGCAGCTTTATGTGGCAAGAGATTGGCGCAGACCCCGCGCGCGACCATCAGCCCTTTACCCGGCTGGAGGCGTTTGAAGAAACCTGCCACGAGATGGTGCGCTCTATCCGGCAGGCGGGCGCGCAGCCGGTGCTGATGAGCCTGCCGCCGCTGGACGCCGAGAAGCACCTGGCCTTTATCAGCGGCGGGGAAGAAACCAGGCGCGGCAACATTCTGCGGTGGCTGGGCGATGTGCAGATGATTTACCGCTTCCATGAATTATATTCCAATACCGTGGTGAAGATTGCCGAACGCACGGGTGCGCTTTTGGTAGATGTGCGCGCGCGGTTTTTGGATAAACACAACCTGCGCGAATGGGTGGGCGCGGACGGCGCACACCCCACGCACAAGGGTTACCAGCTGATTTGCGAAACCTTTGCCGATTTTATCACCGCGCGGCGCAAGCTGCTGCCCGCATAGCGCAACCCAGCCATCTGGCTGGGTTTTTTACAGGGCGCGCGCATGCAGGCCCACCAGCTGCCAGCGGCCTTCCAGCAGCATAAAGGCCATGTCGTACGAGGCGGCAAAGGTGTTTAGCTCCCCCTGGAAGGTGATGTAGGTGTCAAAATCCACATGCCCGGTGAAGCAGGTATCCGAGTGGAAGGCAATGTCCGAGGCGGTAAATGCGGAGAATTCCCGATTTTCATGATCCAGATACCAGCCGCGCTGGTATTCCCTAAATTCACGGTCGAGGTCGGTTTCTTTATAAACATACTGCAGCAGGTTCGCCAGCGTGCCGTCCTCGGTGATAAAGTCTGAATACGCCTTGGCCACGATTTCCAAAGTTTGTGCCGCCAGCTGCTCCTGCTCGGGCGTCAGGGGGGGCAACACCAGCACGCTGCGCTGCTCGGCGTTTACCGTTACACTGGGTGTGCCCAACGGCGAGGTGGCTGTGATGGTAGGCTCGGCCAGGGTCTTGGGTGTATCGTAGCGATACAGCACCGGGGCCAGGCTTTGGTTGTGCAGCTTTTCGAACAGGTTGACAGATGTGAGCGAATCGCCCTGGTAGTATTCTACCCGCACCGGCAACACTTCCGCGTGGCTTTCCGGCGGGATGGGCTGGCCGCTGAGCAGCACCTGTATGCCGGGCGGGGCTACCACGCTGTAGCCGGGCACAAAAGATACGTCAGAGCGCGCCGCCCAGCCAGTGTCGATGCTGTCGTCCTGCGTCAGAACAATCTCGCCCAGCTTGTCTTCGCCCACGTAGATGGAGTACAGGGATTCATTATCTGCCAGCGGCGATGAACGGTAAGCAAAGCCCGCTTTGGCCGGGGCAAAGCGTTCGCGCAAAATATCCCAGTAGTCGTCCCAGCTGCTGTTATCATCCGGGGTAAAACGGGAGGCGCGCTTAATAGCCTCCCTGTCCGCGTCGTCGGGGCGTGCAATTCAAAGTTGGTCAGCGCGCCGTACACCCAGTTCAGCGTTAGGGCTATCGCAATGACGTTCACCAGCACAATCGCCCCAAAGATAATCCAAAAACGCTTCCAGTTGCTTTTTTTCCTGGCACGTTTAGCTTTAGCCAATACAAAACCCCTTCCAGCAAACAGACATGTGTACTCTATTTTGTTCCGCGCATTTGCTGCAATACGTCCAGAGCCACCACCGTGGGGGCAATCTCGTCCACGGTGGCTTGCAAGGTGTCTATCTTGCGGCTGGCATCCACATACCCATCATACAAGGCGTCCAGCTTTTTGCCGTGCCCCACTTCAATGGCGGCCACAGTTTGGTTAAGTTTATTAATGTCCTTGCGCATTTCGGCCTGGCCCTGCTCAAGCACGCCAATGCGCCCGTCCATTTGCTCAAATCGCCCGTCCATTTGCTCAAAGCGCCTGTCCATTTGCTCAAAGCGCCTGTCCATTTGCTCAAATCGCCCGTCCATTTGCTCAACGCGCCCGTCAAGCCGCTCAATACTCCCCTCAAGCCGCCCAATGCGCCCGTCCATTTGCCCAATGTGCCCGTTCATCTGCTCCAGCAATTGCAGAATCTTTTCCTCATTATTCATCATTATGTCCCCCTCGCATCAATCATATCGGTTTTCCTTATAGCACCAGCCAGGCGGCCGGTTGGCGGCGCGAGCCATACAGCGAAGAACATACGTTGATTGTTTCGCCCTCGTACCACATCACGCTGGAAGACCCACCGTCCAGCGCCGCGGCGTTAACAGCCCCAAATTCGGCCATCAGGCGGGCACTGTCCGGGTGCAGGGCGCCCAGGCTGTGGGGTTGCCGTCCGTCTATCACCAGCATCAGCACCGCGCCGTCGGCGCGCTGGCCAATGGCGGTGCGTGGGTTAAGCCCGCTGCCCGTACCGGCAAACTCGGCAATGATGCCGTTCACAATCAGCGGCGGCATTATTTCGTCCGCCAGGCCCACGCAATCGCGCACGCCCATATCCAGGGCCTCCTGCGCGGTCATGCGCCCCACCACCAGATGGTTGTTCTCATCAAAGCCCACAATGTTGCTCGCCGCGTTGTTAATCACCACGCCGTCGCGTATCATCAGCCCAAGCGGCTGGCCGCCCTTGCCCACGCCGTTCGGGTCGTCGAACCAGCCGCCGTTAATGGCGGCCACGGCGTTGCCCTCCTCGGCAAAGGTTTCTATCTGCTTGCCCGCCACATCGCCGCCAAAGGTGTTCAGCGCGGCAAGGCGTATGCGCGAGGGGTCTTTCACAATCATCATTTTGCCCACAAAGGTAGCGCCCGACACCTCGTGGATTTCGATGTCTTCCTCGGGCTTGTCGTCCGCTGGGGGCGGCGCGAAGGGGATGGTGGGGTCGGTCACTTCTTCCAGCTCAATCACCCGGTTGGCCGCCAGGATGGACTGCACCTCGTCTTCGGATAAATAAATGCGCGAGAGGAACTTCCCTGCGCTGGTTTCTTCCACCGATACCACGAAATAATCGCGCGCGTTGGGGAAGGGGCCTTTGCAGATGATGGTGATGACGCCGAGAATGAGCCCTACGGCGGAAACGGCAAACAGCAAGATAACCGCCAGTGTTTTGATAATAAACCGGCGCACTCGGCCTTTATTGCCTTTGGGCGGCGCCGGGATGCCAGTGCTGCCGGTGTGGCTGCCGCGGCTGCCGCGCGCGGGCGGCACGGGGCGCGAAGCGCGCCGCCCTGTGCCCGAGGGGCGGCTGTAGCCGCCGGGGCTTACGGGGCGCGGGCGCGCAGGGGGGGCGGTATCGGGGGCGGGCGCCTCAAACAGCGCGGGTTCTGTGGCTTGGGCTTGTGGGGCGTCGTTCATGCGTTCTATCCTCCCGGGTGGTGTTCAAACAGGCAATATCTAGGGTGCTGCGCGAAAAACCCACTTGCGCTGTACAAAATAGCTGATGAAAAACAGGGTGGTGTCTGTTAGAATTTTGCCCAGCCAAACCGGCAGGGGCAGCACGGCAGACAGCAGGTAAACCCCGCCGTAGCTGCACAGCATTTGCACAACGCTTACCGCACCATAGCGCAGCAATGCCCCGCCGGTGTTTACCTTGCTGCCAAAAACCAATATCTTGTTGAGCGTGAAATTGAACAGCGCCGAGCAGACGCGCGCCGCTACGGTGGAAATCAGGTAGTTTACCTCGGGCGCGGTTTCGCGCAGCAGCCAGGTGAAAAGGGTGAACAGGCCAAAATCCACCACAAAGCTAAGCAGGGAAGACGCCGTGTACTTGAGGATAAGCCGGTAGATGCGAAAAGAATCGACAAAGGGCCTGAAATGCGAGGCCTCGTTGTTTTGGATGTATACAGTGCTGATGGGCACCTCGCGCACCGGCACGCCGTGGCGTTTGGTTTCCAGCAGCATGTTGGTTTCAAATTCGTAGCGCTCGCCTTTTATGCCCAGCAGGGTTTTGGCGTATGCGGCGGGGATGCCCCGCAGGCCGGTTTGCGTATCGGTGATGGGGATGCCGCAGGCGGCCTTGAAGAGCGTGCGCGTGATGCGATTGCCATAGGCACTGCGCGCGGGCACATGTGCGGCCGAAAAATCGCGTGCGCCCAAAACCAGTGCGCCGGGGTTTTCTGCCATGGCATCGGCTATTTTCAACACATCCGGCAGGGTGTGCTGGCCGTCGCCGTCTACGGTAACCACCCCGGCAAGGCCGGTATCGTCTTGCAAAAAGCGGGCAATAGCCGTTTTCAGCGCGCGGCCCTTGCCCTTGTTTTCGGTGTGGGTTAGCAAAGTTACCTGAGGGTGAGCATCGGCTTTTTCAAACAGCGGCAGAAAGTCTATGCTGCTGCCATCATTCACAACATAGATACGCCCAAACCCGGCGCTCACCAGGCCGTCTATCACCTGGGTGAACGCCGCGTCCGGGTTTAGGGACGGAACGATTGCCGCAATATTCACAGGGGAGCACTCCCTAGTTTTTATTTTTCTTTTTAGTAGCGAAAACGCCGGTGGCAATGCATGCGCAAAAAATGGCAATCAGCGCAAAAATCATAGCGGGATGCATTGGCTGTACCTCCTTGAAAGCTTAGCGCTTGGGCTGCCAGTGATGCCTTGCCCGCCGTCTTTTGCGCTTTTGGGCGCGCAGGGCCAGAACAACACCTGCGGTGATCATGGCCGACAGCAGCCCCGCGCCGCCCAGCAGCACGGGCAGCAGCCAGCCGGGGGCGCTTTCGGCATCGTTTGGCCCGGGTGGGGTGCTGGTTGGTGGGGTAGATACAGCCGATTGGGAGGGCGGGGAGGACACCTCGGACGCCGGTTCAGATGCCGGCCCGGGTTCGGGCGGTGGTTCGGGTGTCAGGTCGATGTGCTCAAAGAAGTCGTTTTTGGCTTCGTCCGTGCCCACGGTGGTGTGGGCCAGGCCAAAGGTGCGGTTTTCGTACACACTGCCGCTTTCGGCAAAAGCGGCGGCATTTACCGAATAGTACGTGCTTTGCGAAACATGCTTTGCAAACCCCGCCACGGCCATTTCGTGGGCCGTTTTGCCGCCAAAAGCGGGCAGCGGCGCGTCCCAGTCCATCACAAGCTGGTTTTCGGCGTACAAATGCAAATATACCTTGGGCACATTCCACACGTCATAATGGGCGGCGCTGTCGGGAAAGGCGGCGGCATCCGCCGCCAGCGGCACGGCTTCCAGCAGTGTCACGGCGTTCAGCATGTGCGCGCCATGGCCGTATTCGCCGTTCAAATCGTGCCCGATTACCACGCTGGGCTTGAACCGGCGCAGCAGCTCCACCTGAAAGGCCAGCACATTCTCGCGGCCAAACACATTTTCGGCGGCGGCCAGGCTTTCTTTGGATGCATACACATCCGGGAAGGGGCCCATCACCGGGTAGGCGGTCACGCCCGCCTCCCAAAGCCCGTCCAGCAGTTCGTGCGGGCGGTAGCGCTCGGTTTCCAGGTGGTTGGTCAGGTACGCCACCTGCACCGCCACCCCCTTTTCGCCCGCGTAGGCGGGCAAGATGCCGCCAAAAAAGATATATTCGTCGTCGGCGTGGGTGGGCAGCACCAAAAGGTCGGCTTTGATTAGGCTGGGCTGCCATTGCTGCACTCCGGCGGGCAGCGCCCCCTCGCTATGCAGGACAATATCGCACAGGGTGTATGCGGCATCGCCCAGAAACAGGGTGGCGGCGGCGGCGGGGGTGTTTAAGCTTATCGTTTCGTGTAAAAAGGCGTGTTGGCCCGCGGCAAGCCGCGTGCCGTTCACATCCAGCTGCCAGGGCTGGGGCGGCGCGTCCCATATCAAGGTAATATGCGCAAAGGGGGTTTCGCTCTCCACGGTTATGTGCGTGCCCGCGGGCAGCTGCTGAAAGGTGCTTCGGTTGCCGTCTAAAAAAGCGGTGGGGCTGCTGCCGTCCGGCAGGGTGATGGTGACGCCCTGCGTGATGGCCTGCCCCTCGCCGGCAGTGCCCGCCGGTGCGGCCATAGTAACCGTCAGCGCCAGCAACATTGTGGCCGCAGAGAGGAATCGTATCATGCCGCCTCTTCCAAAACAATCACATCATCTACCGCCAAATAGTAGTAGGTGATGCCCAGCTCCTCGTATTTATTGTATACGCCCGTCATTTCCACGCGTGCGTCATCCGGGGGGTAATCCTCTGGGAAAAGGTGCTCGCCGTTCCAGATAAACTCTAGGCCTTGGGCGCAGCAGGCGGCAGCGTCCTCAATAATCACGTAGTGGTAAACATTTTTCGTTTGGTCGAAATAATACGAATAATAAGGGCCGCTCATCCTGATGGTTTTGCCCAGGTAGTTATCGGGGCTTTGCATCATGTTCGACACCTGGGCATACACCATGTTGGCGCCCAGCTGCGTTAAATCAACGTCAATGCCCGCTTCGCTTTGCGAAGGGCTTGGCCTTGCCATCAGGGTGCTTTCCGGCGTTGCCGCCCTGGCAGAGCAGCCCGCAAGCGCCAGGCACAGCAGGCAGGCGGCCAACGCCGCGCGCAAAACCTTTCGTTTCATGTTAAGCCCTCCTAAGCACAAGCCCCGCCGCGCTGAATAGCGCAAAACCGGCAATATCCGCCGCCACAATGGTGGCGCCCACCGGGGTATCGGCCATGATGGACACCAAAATGCCCACGGCGGTGCAGAAAACAGACAAAACAACAGAGCACAGGGTAACGCTGCGCAGGCTCTTAAACACGCGCATGGCCGACAGGGCCGGGAAGATAACCAGCGCGGAGATGAGCAGCGAGCCAACCAGGTTCATGGCCACCACAATCACGGCGGCAATTACAATGGCAAGCACCAGGTTGTACAGGCCCGAGCGGTTGCCCGTTGCCGTGGCAAAGTCTTCGTCGAAGGTAACGGCGAATATTTTGTGATAAAACAGCAAAAACACGGCAACCACCAGCACCGATAAAATGCCGCACAGCCACACGTCTTCCGGGGAGAGGGTGAGGATGGACGTAGAACCAAACAGGGTGGCGCACACGTCTGCCGATAAATTAGACGATGAAGGGAATATATTCATCAGCAGATATCCCATGGCCAGCGCGCCCACCGAAATCATGGCAATGGCGGCGTCGCCCTTGATTTTGGTGTTTTGCCCGGTGCGCAGCAGCAGCACGGCGCACACCATGGTAGCGGGCAGCACCAAAAAATACTGGTTGGTAAGCTTAACGGCGGTGGCAATGGCCATAGCGCCAAACGCCACGTGCGAAAGCCCGTCCCCGATGAACGAGAAGCGCTTGAGCACCAGCGTAACGCCCAAAAGCGAAGAGCACAGGGCTACCAAAATGCCCACGATAAAGGCGTAGCGCACAAAGGGAAAGGTGAAAAACAGCGCAAGTTTATCTATAAACTCAGTCACAGCGGCGCATCCTCCAAGTGGGAATATGCTTTGCCAATGTCGGTTTTCACATAGGCGTCCACCGGGCCGCAAAACAGGGGTGTGCCCGCGCCAATGTGCAGTATGTGTGACGCATAGCGGATGGAGGCTGCAATATCGTGTGAAACCATTATAATGGTAATGCCGCCCTGATTCAAGTACTGAATCAAGGCGTACATGTCGGCGGCTGCTTTGGGGTCCAGTCCGGCGGTAGGTTCGTCCAGCAGCAAAACCCGGCCCGCGGCGCATAAAGCGCGGGCCAGCAGCACCCGCTGCTGCTGGCCGCCCGATAATTCCCGATAACAGCGGCGGGAAAGCTGTGCAATGCCCAACTGCTGCATGTTGTGCTGCGCCGCCTGTTTTTCCCGCTTATTGTAGTATGGGCGCAGCCCGCGCCGGTTCAGGCAGCCGCTGCGCACCACCTCGCGCACCGAGGCCGGAAAATCCTTTTGCACGGCCGTTTGCTGGGGCAGATAGCCAATATCGGTGTGCGTAAGGCCGTCTGCCAGCGTGATGCTGCCGCCAAGCGGCGCTTTCAGGCGCAGCAGGGCTTTCATCAGGGTGGTTTTGCCGGAGCCGTTTTCGCCCACAATGCACCAGTAATCCCCGGCGCTTACGGCAAAGCTAAGGCCTGTCACCACGGTTTTCCCGTCGTAGCCAAGCGCAAGGTCCTGGCAAATCAATTGCGGCATGGCATCTCCTTCGCTCATCGCAGCGCGTCTTTCAGCACGTCCAGGTTGCTTTCCATTATCGAGAGGTATGTAACGCCGTTCGCTATGTCGTCCTGTGTGACGGATTGCATGGAATTCAGCACCAGCACCTGCTGGTCTTTCGACGCGGTGCTTTCAATGATGGTATTCGCGATGGCTTTGTCAGAGCTTTCCAGCACCATCACGTTTTTGAGCGCCAGCTGGTCTGCCATGCCGGCCAAAAAAACGATGGTGTCGAAGCTGGCCTCGGTTTCGGCCGAGCAGCCGGGGAAGGCGGCATAGTAGTCCAGGCCGTAATCATCCATCAGGTAGCGGAAGGGGAAGCGGTCGCCGAACAGCAGGGTGTTGGTTGCGGCGGCGTCTGCCGCCTGTTGGTACTGCGTATCCAGCAGCTGCAATTGGACGGCGTAAGCGGCTTGGTTCCGGTTATACGTGTCCGTGCCGGCAGCATCAAGCCCACTCAGCGCTTTTGCAATCTGCGCACAGAGCGTTTGCGCGTTTTTCAAAGAAAGCCACACATGTTCGTCGTATACCGCTTCGTCCTCGTGGCTGTGGTCACCCTCGTCTTCATGGTTTTCTTCGTGGCTGTCGTCTTCGGCATGGTCATCGTCGTGCTCGCCCTCGCCCTCGTGCTCGTGTTCGTCGTCCTGCATGCCGGGCACCAGTTTCTCCAGTTTGGCAGCGTCGCCCAGCGCGTCCAGCAGCTTGATAACCACCCGGTTCGGGTTTGCCTGGTTTTCCAGCGCCGCTTCTACCCACGCGTCCGATTCGCCCCCCACATAGATGAATAAATCACAGGTGGAAATTTTCACGATGTCGTCCGCAGAGGGCTGGTAGCTGTGCAAATCCACCCCGCCGTTCAGCAAGAGCGTGAGCATGGCATCGGACGCTTTTTCGCCCATCACCTCGCGCGCCCAATCGTATTGCGGAAAAATGGTGCAAACAATCGACATTTTTGAGGCGTCCCGGCCCGCTGCCTGGGAGGCGCTTTGGGCGCAGCCCGTAGCGGCGAAGGCCGTCAGGCACAGTGAAAGAACAACGGCAAGCATACGTTTCATGAATAAAACCCCTATTCTGCTGATGGATGGTTGCAAACCTTATGTTTCCTGCAGGCACTGGCTGCACGTGCCATACAATACGGTTTTCAGCGCGTTCACCTCAAAGGCGTGTTCGCTGTACACATGCTGCCGCACATCTCCAAAAACGCCGCACTCCAGGTGCTGCATTCTGCCGCATTGCTCGCACTGCAGGTGCAGGTGGGCATGGCAGGCGTCGACACCCCGCACATACTGATAACAGGCGCCGGCGGCGCTGCCGGTAGCAAACCGGCGTATCGCCCCGCTTTTGGTTAGCTTATCCAGATGGCGGTATACGGTTGTTCGGCCAACCGGCAAGGCGTGCCGCGCGAAATGCGCGGTGATTTGCGCGGCGGTAACATGGGCGTCCTGCAGCGAAGCCATGTACGCGAGTATCGCCTCGCGCTGTTTGGTGTTGTATCCGGCGGCGCGTTTCGTGCTCATCACCTCTTTGCTGGTTTCAATTTGGAACACTGTTCCAGTTTAATGGGTTTGCATGGCGCTGTCAAGCGGGATGCCGCGGTGGGAGTGCCTCATGACGCGGCCTCTCCAGGTCTTCACAGCTATTGACTACCCCGCGAACCCTGTGCTAAAATGAACACCGCCGGATACGGCGGTGCAGGCCATGCGGAAGTGCTGGAATCGGTATGGCGTACGGGTTCAAGTCCCGTCTTCCGCACCAAAAAGACGCTATTACGCGTCTTTTTTGTTTATGATTGCGACTGGCCGCCCGGTTCACCGAGGTGCTGGTACTCTCGGTTTTTATATAATACGGCTCAACTTCGATTGTAGGCGTGCCGTATACATATAGGGTGCTCATAATTGTAATTCATGGAGAAGGATTTGCCGTCGCACAGAGCTTTAGCAAAGGCGGGCAGTAATAGCCCCCGCCATATTAATGCCAGCGGGATATGGCGGAGCAGAAAACACAGAATAACCACAAAAGGATAGTGTTATCATTTTATCAATCAACTGCTCAGGAGGAGAAGAATATATGCAAGCGCTGATGCTTGCTGCCGGCCTGGGCAGCAGAATGGGAAGGGCTGCCCAGGCACTGCCCAAATGCCTGATTGAAGTGGGCGGGGCAACGCTTTTGCAGCGCGCCGTGGCCGCTTTGCGCCTGGCCGGTATTTCACGCTGCGTGCTTGTGGTTGGCTATCAGGCCGATGCCATTACGCGCTATGCGACAGAGAATTTTGCGGATATGACGTTCACGTTCATCCGCAACGACGAATACGCTACAACCAACAACGTATACTCGCTGTGGCTTGCCAGGGAGGCCTTGCTGCAAGACGATACCCTGCTGCTGGAATCGGACTTGATCTATGAGCCCGAGCTGCTGCGAACGCTTGTGAATGCAAAAGAAACAGAGCTTGCGGCTGTTGCCCCATACGAACAATGGATGGACGGAACGGTAACCACCCTTGCCGCCGGCGGCGACATTGTGAGCTTTATTGGCAAAAACGAATTCTCTATCGCACAAGCAGCCGGCTACTACAAAACCATCAACATCTACAAGTTTGGCAAGGCGTTTTTAGCCGGCCGGTTTGTTCCCGCGCTGGAGGCTTTTGTTGCCTTGCGCGGAAAAAGCGCCTTTTACGAGATGGTGCTGAAGGAACTGGTTGCCGCCAGGGTGAGCCTTAAAGCTTATGTGGCCCAAAACCTGAAATGGTATGAGATTGACGACGGCCAGGACTGGGAAATTGCCGATACCCTGTTTGCGCCCGAGGATACCATGCTGGCAAGCTATGGTAAGCATTTTGGCGGCTATTGGCGGTATCCCCAAATGACCGACTTTTGCTATTTGGTAAACCCCTATTTCCCCACGCCCGCGCTTAAAGAAAAAATACGATACCTTTTTGACGATTTGCTTGCCTGCTATCCCTCGGGTATGCGCGAGCAGCGTGCCGGTGCCGGCAGGGTGCTTAACGTAAGCGACGATTACATTGCCATTGGCAACGGGGCATCCGAAATCATCCTGGGGCTTGGCAAAATTCTGTCGGGCAATCTGGCTGTTTTCATTCCCACCTTCAACGAATACATCCGCTGTTTTACACGCTGCAAGATAACGCGGGTGAACATGGCGGCCAACCATTTTAAGTTTGATGTAGATAACATCCTTACCCTCATTGATACCGTACAGATACTGGCCATCATCAACCCGGATAACCCCAGCGGGAGCTTTATTGCAAAAGCTGACATGATGCGCATTTTGGATAAGTGCCGCGGCAAGGGCGTCACTTGCATCATCGATGAATCCTTCATTGATTTTGCCGAAGAGCACTTGCGGTACACGCTGATTTCCGACACGCTTTTGCAGGCCTACCCAAATTTGATTGTGGTGAAAAGCATCAGCAAATCGTATGGTGTGCCGGGCTTGCGGCTGGGGGTGGCCGCCTGTGCCAACCCCGCTGTGCGCAGCGCGCTTATGCAGCAGCTCTCCATTTGGAATATCAATTCGTTTGCGGAATACTTTTTTCAGATTTTCGGCCGGTATCGAAGCAGCTATGTCACCTCGTGCAACCAGCTGGCGCAAACCAGTGGGGAAATTGGCTATTTAAGCCCCTATCCCTCGCAGGCAAACTACATTATGTGCGAGGTAACAGGGCAATATACGGCAAAACAGCTGGGAGAAGCGCTGATAAGCCGTTATAATATGCTGTTGAAAACGCTCACCGTCAAAAGCGGTACCATCACGCACCAGCTGATACGCATTGCCGTGCGCAGCGCGCACGACAACGCGGCCTTGATAAGCGCCTTGCACGCGCTGGAGCACGGCAAATAGGCTGCAAAAAGCAAAACCCCTGCGCCGCTCTTATGGCGCAGGGGTAAAAACTATTACTCGCTTACCAGCCGGTAGGCCGATATTTTGCGGATGCGGGCGGCCACCAGCAGGGAAATAGCGTAGGTAAGCGCCACCAGCGCCACGCTGGCAAGTATCAGCCAATCCAGGGGCAGCGGCAGATCTGCCTTCACAATGCCCATGCCCGTCATCATGGTTGCCACCAGGGGGTTAAAGCCAATGCTGCCGCCTATGGCGCCCAGCACTACGCCAATCAAAACAGAGGGCGTCAGGCTCAGCGCAATTTGGTTCATCAGCTGGCCGGTGGTAAAGCCCAGGGCCTTTTGTATGCCCAGATCGCGGCTTTTGCGGATGATGGTGGTTTTTATCACCATGTGCAGCGCCAGCAGCACCACAACCAGCGTTACCGCCACAATGCCGAAGGCTACAACAGCCGTAATGCTGCCCATGCTGGCAAGTATGCCGTCTATCATGCTAAGCGTGTTGCTGATGGACATGAAAATGTCGCCCTCGCTCTTTTTAACCGCTTCGATGAAGCCGTCTACATCAGTGCCCGCAGCAAGATAAACATTGTAGCCGTGAAAATCATAGTCCGGCAAAAGCCCGCGCATTGCCTCGCCTGTGATGAGGCCGTTAAACCCGCTGTAATTGGTGTATTGTACCACGCCCGACACAATATATTCCTTTTCTATGCCGTTGCCGTCAGCTTCCAGCACCACGGTGTCGCCTGGGCCTTTATCCAAAACCCTGGCTGTGGCGCTGCCAATGGCAATTTCGTTGCTGTGCGCCGGGTACCTGCCCTCTATCAGCATGTTGCCCTCCAAAAGCGCGCAGTCCTCTACAATGGAGGGATTGTTGTCGGTGTCGTCCACGCGCAGGGACACTGTGCCGGTCTCAAAGCCAAACACCTTGCGCACGTCCGGATGCGCCGCCATGCTTTGCCGGAGGTTTTTCCCGTCGGCACTGTCCTTCAAAATAAAGTTGGCCTCGGGCACTTCGCCAAAAAAGCCGCGCACAAAACCCTCGGTGTTCACGTTCATACTGTAGTGCAGCGTCAGGCCCATCACCACCGCCACCGCCACTGCGGCCATGATGACGCTCATCATAATAGCCTGGCGTTTGGCCGTGAAAAGCTGTTTTAACGCCATAAGCAAGCTAAGCGGGCCGCGCGCCTTTTCCAGCGGCAGGGCGTTTTTCTTAAAGCTGTGGGTGCTTATGCCGCCGCGCAAAGCCATCAATGGCGGCAGCTTTTTTATTTTGCGCGAAGACAGCCAGGTGATAAGCAGCACCAAGCACAGCACAAACCAGAGCGAAACGGCCGCCGCACCTGGGCTGAAGCCGGGCACCCATTCCAGTGAAAGCTGAGGCCGCAGAATATCCGCCACCGCAGGGACAAACACCTGCCCGGCGGCAAGGCCCAGCACGCCACCCACCACGCTAATCAGCCCAAACTGCAGCACCATAGAGGTGATAACCTGCCCGCTTTTGTAGCCCGCGGCCTTCAGCGCACCAATATTGGTCATGCCTTCTTCAATGTTGTTGCCAATTCTGAAGCGGATAATGATAAGCGAAACGGCCAGCAGGATGACGGCGAAGGCCGACACCAAAATGGCAACGATGGAGGGAAACATGGTGCGCGATTGCTTCGCCGTCTGGTAGCTGGACTGCAAGAGCAGGCCGTCCTGCGGCAAGTCCTTGCTGAAATCCAACCGGAAGTGATCCGCGTCCATATAGTCCTCCAGCCGCGCGGAGAGCATCATGGTTTCCCCCATGGGCATGGCGGCCAAAATCTCCTCAAAACGTTCATCCGGCACATACACGCGGTACACCGTGTTCATGGGCGAGCCGAAGCTGATTTCCTCCGTTGCGCCCGCGATGGTGAAGTCCAGCTCCACACCGTAGACAGAGGCCCTAAAGTTTTCGCCGATTTTGCCGCCGTCGCTCTCCAGCATAAAGCCCGGCAGGTAGGCGGCATCGCCTGTAAGGGGCAAATTTGGCGTGCCCGCGGGGCTGTCCATCAGCGCGGGGGCGTCCATGGCCTGGTCTTCGTCTGCGCGGGAAAAGAAGATATAGCCCGTGCTGGTGGTGGGCCCTGCGGCGAATTGCCCGATACCGCCCACAAATTGGAGCGTTTCGGTCTGCACAACGCCGGGGTAATTTTCAATGTAGCGGCGTATGCCGTCCCGGTCAGCGTCGGGCGAGGCAAGCACAAAGATATGCGGGGCGTTGCGCTGTTCGGCCTTTTCGTCAAAGAAAGCGCCCACGCCCGTAAGCAGCACCCCGCCCACATATAGCAGGGCAGTGGCGATAAGCACAAAGCAAAGCAGGCTGGCCGCCTGGCTTTTGCTCTTGCGAATATTGGCAGCAGCCAGCATCGTAATATTCCTCATGCCGCTCACCATCCCATCCCGGCCAAAAAGGCTTTCAGCCGTTCGTGGCGCGCAGCGTCGCCGCTTACATAAGCACCCAGCGCGCACTCGCCCTGCACCACGCCGTCTTTCAGGTACAAAACGCGGTTTGCCCGCCGCGCGCTCTTCATGTCGTGCGTTACCATCACAATGCTTTGCCCGGCGGCGTTCACCTCGCTCAGCACATCCAGCACGGCGCTGCCGTAGCTCGAGTTAAGAGCGCCTGTGGGCTCGTCTGCAAACACAATTTTGGGGCTGTTGATAAGCGCCCGGGCAATGGCCGCGCGCTGCGCTTCGCCGCCGGACACCTGGGCGGGAAACTTGTTCCAGGTGGGCAGCTCTTTGGCTTTCGCCGCCACCGCCGCCCGGTTTTTGTTTACCAGCAGGCCGCAGGCCATAATGTTGTCAAGGATGCTCATGTTGTCTAAAAGATAGATTTGCTGGAACACAAAGCCGCAGTACTCGCGCCTGAAAACAGCCAGCTTGTCGTTTGAAAGGGCGGCAATCTCTCTCCCCTCAAAGCGGATGCCGCCCAGGGTGGGCTTATCCATGCCGGAAAGCGCGTACAAAAGCGTAGATTTTCCCGCGCCGGACGGGCCCATTATCACGGTAAAATCGCCCTCGTAGATTTCCAAATCCAGGTTTTTCAGCACATGCTGCTGCAGCCCCGCGTTTGAAAAGGTTTTGCACAGCTTTTGGGTAGACAGAATGGGTTTTGGCATTTTTTTACCTCCTGCTTAATTTCTAAACCCAGTATACCCGCGCAAACCTTAACTGCCTTTAATTATTCCTTAACCAATTCTTAAACTTTTCGGGTGTCGTCACAAGACGCTTTACAGCGCCAGCAACACCTTGATGGCAAACCCCTCTTCGTCCTGGCGGCAAAGCACGTCGCCGCCCATTTCGCGCATCAAATGCCGCGAGATGTACAGGCCCAGGCCGCTGCCGCTTTTGCCCTCGGCATTGCCGCCGCGGTAAAATTTGGTAAACAGCAGCGGCATGTCGTCTTCGCTTACGCCCGGGCCGTTGTCCTTAATGGTAAGGGCCAGGTACGCGCCCTCGAAGGCGGCCAAAACGCGGATATGTTTGCCGCCGTATTTGTAGGCATTGCTGATGATGTTGTCAAACACCTGCTGCAGGCGCACCTCGTCCATGCGCACGATGCATCCGGGAATAGCGCCAATCGCCGCGCGTTTTTCATAGTCGGCGTTTTGCAAAAGGTGCGGCAAAACGGTGCTGGGCACATCTGTCGGCTTCACTTTAAGCTGCGTCAGTTCCTCTAAGGTGGCCTGGAACAGGTTGCTCACCAGCAAGTCAATCTGGTCGGCCTTGGCCACAATGATATCCAGCCTGGCCGCCTCGCCCTCGCCCTTGGCCTGCATCAACTCGGCCACGGCCCTGATAGACGCGGTGGGGGTCTTGATATCGTGGCTGAGGGAGGCCAGCAGCTCTTTTTTGCCGGTGTTGGCCGCGCGCTCGTTTTCGCGGGCGCGGGCAAGCTCTTCGCGCATCAGGTCAAAGCTTTCTGTAAAAGCGCCAAAGCGGCCATGGCGGTCCATCTCCAGCGGTACGTCCAATTGGCCTGCCGCCACGTTTTGCGCAAATTGGCGCAGCTTTCTAAACGGGCGCAGAACACTGCGCGCGCAATACGCGTAAAAAGCCGCGCCGGCCGCCAAAAACAAAAGAATAAATGCACAGAGAAAACCCTGCAGCGCCGTATCCCGCGCGGTGTGCGCGGCGTTCATCTCGCGAAAGGCATCTTCAATGCCCGCCTGCAGCAGCTTTGCCGCCTGGGTTTGTGTGCCCGCCTGGGCGGCGGCCAAAGCGTTGTTTAGCTGCAGGGTGCTGGGCTGGGGCGCGGGGGCGGCGAAGGCAAGCAAAACAGCGCCTATGCCCAGTGCCCCCGCCAACGCAAAGCCCAGGAGCGCTTTTCTCATGGCGCGTCACCTCCCGCCTGGGCGCAGAATAGATACCCGCGCCCCCACACGGTCTTGATATATTCCGGCTCGTTCGGGTTTTTTTCAATTTTTTCGCGCAAGCGCCGGATGTGAACATTCAGGGTGTTGTCGCCGGTGACAGCGTCCGCCCAAACGTTCTGGAACAGCGCTTCCTTGGTTACCACCTGCCCGCGCCGCTTGGCAAGATACGCCAAAAGCTTATACTCCATTGCTTTCAGCGGCACATTTTCGCCGTCAAGCGTCACGCGCTCTGCGGCGTAATCAATGCTTAGCCGGCCATAGCGGTGTGTGCCTTTTTCCCCGCCCTCATCGGTGGGGAAGCGCTTGAGTACGGCCTTTACCTTGGCCAGCAGCACCGAGAGCGAATAGGGTTTTTGCACATAATCGTCACCGCCAATGCTGAGGGCTAAAATCATGTCATCGTCGCTTTGGCGCGCGCTGATGAAAAGGATGGGGATACTGGTGGTTTTGCGCAGGGTTTTGCACAGCGCAAGGCCGCTTTGGTGGCCCAGATTGATGTCCAGCAAAATCAGCCGGGCTTCGTGCGCACGCAAGAAGGCAAGACAGGCATCGGCGCTGGCCACCCACGCGGTTTGTACCGAAAACAAATTGAAATACTCCGCCGTGCTTTGCGACAAGGCCTCCTCATCGTCTACAATCAGGCAATCGTATCGCATATATGCACCCCTCCTTGCCGCTGTTTGCTCTGGCGTATGGCTTATAAAAGCAGGTTTGCCGCATAGGCGGCAAAGCCGTGGTTCAGGCTCACATTGCTGTCCAGCTTTTCCCACAGGGTGCCGGTAAGGGCCGCCTGGGGCACAAAAAAGCCGCGCACATCCGCCTGTATTTCCGCGGTGCGCCCCGCCGCGGCCAGCGTGGCCAGGCGCACGTACAGGGCAATAAACGCGTTGCCGGGGCACAGGTTGTAGCGGGCGTTTAAGCCTGCGGCGGCATCAAACTTTTTCAAAAAATCGGCCCACAGGGCGGGATGGCTTTCCGGCGTGGCCGTTTTGCAGAAAAAAGCATAGTTCTGGCAGGCCTCGGTGGTGGCCGGGCCGGGCGTCAGCACGCCGTTTTGGCGCACCCGGTTGTCGATAAAACACACACCGTTGTAGCTTTGCTCCCGGATGGCGGCATGAATACGCGCCGCCTGCCGTGCCAGCAGCGGGCGGTTGTACATGGCCGCCACCGCCTGCAGCATACGGGCGTACAACATATTGCTGGGGTAATTCACCCCGCACACCACGTCGGCGTCGTTGGCGCGGCTCCAGTCCACAAAAACCCACCCGTCCAAATCCTCCAGCAGGCCGTCTTCGTTCAGATAGGCCTGAAAGTAGTCCAGCAGGGCATCTGCCTTGGGTAAAAAGGCGTCTATCAGCTGCCGCCGGCCGCCCCGGGCCAGGTAATCTTCCAGTTCCAGTATCAGCCACATGGCCCAGTTGGGGATAAAGTTGCCGTCGTTATGGTCGGACGGGTAGCACATTGGCAGCATGCCCTTGGGCAGGTATTCGAAGCTGTTTGGCAGCAGAAAGTTTTCGAGAAAATTCTCTTCAATCAAATTCTGCCCGGTAATCTGCTTTTCAGCCCGGGCTGTAAAAAAGCTGTCGCACAGCCAGCCCGCCCGTTCGCGGGACGGGCAATCCATATAAATATCCGCGCTGTTTTGCAGCAGGGTTTGCACGGCGGCGTCGTATACGGCGCTTAGCGCAGGGTCTGTAAAAACGGGCCGCCTTTGCACCGGCAGGTTGGCTTTGTATTCTACCAGCCCGGGTGGCTGCAATTGCACACGGCCCTTTGCGCAAAAAACATTCAAGCAGCGCATCACATAGGGCTCTATGCTTAGCAGCGCATGTGTGCCGGCAGGCAGCACATACCGCAGAACATTCACGCAGTGCAGCCGCAGATAGTCCACGCCGCCGGCTTCGTCCGGCTTTTCGTCAAACATCAGGTAGAGTGTGGCCGCTTCCTCGCAAACCACCTCCAGGCTGATGAAGCCGGTGAGGTTGCGGCCAAAATCGCAGAGCGCATACTCGGCGGCATCAAGGCGCACGCCGCCATCCCCCCACGCCGCAGATGTTGTGGCGGGCAAAAACCGGTACATCCCGGCATCCCGCGACAGATAAGCGTCTAAACTGCCGGGCGCAAACCCCTTAATGGCAGGGCCAATATCCGTGGTGGCTTTGTCGGGGTAAGGGCGGGGCACTTCGGCGGTCTCGGCTTTGCCGCATTGCGCCGGGGCATCCGCTGCCACCGTGCGGAATACGGGCAGCGGGATGCGCCGGGGCAGTAAACGCTTATCCGCCTGCACAGCCCATTCGCAGGGGCGGGTGGCACGCTCTGGGTTTTGGGGCAGGTGATAGGCCTCCACAAAAGCCCGCTGGAAACTGTAGCGCTGGGCTTTTTGCACCCGCGTGGTGTCAATACCGCCCGTAAAGCTGCTGTTGCTGCCTGTAAAAAGCAGCACACCGCCGCTTTGCGCTTCCAGCTCTGCCTGGACAAAGGCCGGTTGGTCCAGGTATGCGTAGCAATTTACATTATAACCGGCCGCCTCTATCACCAGGGTGTTCTCGCCGCCCGGCTTGCCGGGCGGCAGCGGCCATTCGTCTACGCGGAAAACCCCGTGGGCACAGCGGGCTGGCCCATAGGCCACCAATGCGCCATTCAAAAACGCGCGGTAGATGGTTGAAGCGGTGATGCGCAGCAGGGCGGTGCCGCCGCTGGCTAGGCAAAAGCGGCCCTGCAGCCTGACGGTGAGGTTCATCTCCAGCTCTTTGCCCAAGGGCCACACAGGCCGGGCCAGCCTGAAAGGGGTGTAGGGTTGTTCCATGGGATATACCTCTCTGATAGGGGAGTGTTATCAAACTATGTACTGGGCAAGCATTATGCACAGTATAAAAAGAAACTGAACGTGCAAGTGTGAGATAGTCAGTACCGCTAGATGCAAAAAACAGCATACAGCGGCACGGACTTGATATTGTTTTCAAATCCGAAATTCTTCGCCGAGATACGAATAGAGTAGGATGGCTTATATTTCTCTATAAACATGGCCAGGCTTTTTGATTTGGTTCGTATGCCTGTTTTGACCTCGACAGGGATAATATCATTTCCCTTTTGTAAAACATAGTCTAGTTCAGCAATACC
>QMCE01000080.1_pt1 | contig 97851 bp, 103 predicted proteins | sample 1821851 | NCBI WGS metagenome assembly QMCE01 (sample SAMN09453174, study PRJNA476694) | Termite gut metagenome, whole genome shotgun sequencing project. | isolation source: worker | host: Odontotermes sp. | place: South Africa:Pretoria | collected 2016-01-28
GGATGATGATGGGCAACATCCTGTTGAAAATACTTTTTTACTTATCAAAAAGCTGGACGAGGGGTTTGATATAGCTTATGCGCATTTTGCCAACAAAAAGCACAGTGTTATTCAGCTGCTTGGGAGCCGACTGAACAGCAAGGTCGCGGAATGGTTTTACGGCAAACCCAAAGAAGTACATGTCTCGGCTTTTTTTGCTATGAAGCGTTTTGTTGCAAAAGAATCTCTGGCTTACACTTCGCCTACACCTTACACATTGGGATATTTTTTGCAGATTACGCGAAATATCTGCTCTATTCCCATGGACCACAGAGAGCGTCTTGCGGGAAAGAGCGGATATACGCTTTTAAAGCTTATAAGATTATGGTTCCACGGGCTGACTGGCTTTTCCACCGCGCCGTTGCGGCTTGCGTCTCTCATTGGTGGTATAATTTCGCTTTTGGGCTTTTTTTGGGGGGCGTATTTGGTGGTTAGAAGGTTGCTTCATCCCGAAATTGCTCTGGGATATACCTCCACAATTGCCGCTATTATATTTATGGGCGGAATGAATATGCTTATGTTGGGGTTGCTTGGTGAATATGTGGCAAGGATGTTCAGTGCTGTGAATCATTTGCCGCAGTACATTATTCGCGAAAAGTTAAACACAGAAGATTGCAGAGAGGCGGGAGACTCATGTTGATTGTCAGTGAGGACGTTAAGGATTATTTAAAACAAAGAATTGAAGAGGAAAAGACTACGTCTTTTCCCAAAACCATTCTTTTAGACGTCATATCTCATTGCAATTTGAGATGTTCCATGTGCTACCACAAGGATATGAAAAGAAAACCGGGTATTATGCCGTGGGATTTATACAAAAAATGCATTGATGAGATTGCGGAAAAAAGACCTGACAGCCGGGTTTGGCTGGTGGCGTTTGGCGAACCTTTTATTTTGAAAGATATGCCCGAGAGGATAAAATACGCCAAGGATAAAGGCTTGACCGATATTGTGCTGAATTCCAACGGAACGCTTATTAATTACGACAATGCGAAAGCGGTCATTCAGGCGGGGTTAGATGCGGTGTATATCGGCGTTGACGCCACTTCGCTGGATGTTTACGAGCAGATTCGCGTTAATCCCGCAGGCGCAAGTCTGCAGCGGACAATCGACAATATTCTTGAATACAAGAAAGCGTTGGACGAGTTCGGCAATCCGTCGCAGAAGTTGTTCGTGCAATTTGTCGTAATGTCCATAAACGAGCATCAAAAAGACGATTTTATAGCATTTTGGAAGGAAAAGGGAGTGAATGTTAAGGTTCGCCCCATGATAAGCTGGGCGGGAAAAATGGAGTTTAACAATCTGGTACAGCAAATTGACCGCTTGCCATGCAAATGGATGTTCACTGACCTGACCGTCACATACGATGGAAAAATTCCGTATTGCGCAAACGACCAGGAGTATGAAAGATGCGTCGCGGATATCAGCGATAAACCAATAGAAAAAATATGGAACAACGAATTAAAAAAGTGGCGGATGATTCATCTGGAAAGCAGATGGAATGAACTGCCGGATTTCTGTAAAAAATGCCTTGACTGGCAGTCGGGATACGCTAATTATATTTAATTACGTCAATATGAAGGGCGGCGTATTATGCTTCATGATGCCGATAAAGACAATCTAATCCGCCGGAATCAGCGTAATTATGAAAAATATGGATATTCACCTCTGTCTTTGGACTGGAACAAAGGTAAACAGGATATTCGCTTTGAAATTCTTACATCCATGCTTCATGTGCAGAGCGGAGCTTCCGTAGTAGATGTCGGCTGCGGTTTCGGAGATTTGCTGCCTTACTGGCGGCAGCTTAGCGCAGGGAAATATATTGGCGTTGATATTGTGCAGGAATTCATCGAAGAAGCCAGGCAGATTCATAAGGATGAAACAGACGCGCAGTTTTTGCTTGCTGATTTTCTTTCTGAATCTTTCTTGGAAAACGCAGATTTTTTCCTGGCGTCGGGCACATTCAATTATATGTTTGAGAATACAAGCAATTATAAATTTATCGAAAATAGCATGAAAAAGGCGTTTGCGCATGCTAATGCCGGTCTTGCTTTTAATTTTCTTTCCGATAAGGTAGATTGGAAATACGACAACGCCTGGTACAGCAACCCCAGCGTAATTTTAGAAATGGCATACGGCTTGTCTAGGAATGTTTGCCTTCGCAATGACTACATGCCGTTTGAGTTTTCAGTCGCTGTTTTTAAAGACGATTCATTTTCTAAAGAGGACACGCTTTTTAATAAATATAAGCATGAGGTGACGCAGAAATTAATAGGAAAATAATGTTTTTAGTCTCAGGGGACGGCGGACTGCTCAAATTTGTGTATTCGTGCATAGAGAAAGGGTTCCTGCCGGATCATGCGATTTCTGCGGTAATTGCCGACAGAGAATGCGGCGCTTTCAATTTTGCGAAAGAAAAAAAATTAGATTGCCAAATAGTAAAATACAATTCATCTGCCCGGTGCGCACTCATGGAAGCTATGCAGGAAACTGATTTTGATATAGCCATAACAACGATTTACAAAATTCTCGACGCCAATATTGTCAGCCAATTCCGCGGCAGGCTCATCAACGTGCATCCTTCGCTACTTCCGGCTTTTGGCGGCGTGTTTCACGCCGTGGAGGACGCGTTGGCGCACGGCGTGAAGTTCGTAGGTACAACAGTTCATTATGTGGATGAAGGCGCCGACACCGGGGAAATAATCGCGCAAAGCGTTATGCCTTTAAAGCCGGAAGATACATTGGAAACCACTTTTGAACATGAGTATCGTGCGTGGTGCCTTAATTTGCTAAACGTGCTTTTGCTCCGCTCAGGTCATACCGCTTCCGACCAAACAGTGCAATATGAGGAGTCGCTGTTTAATCCGCCGCTACGCTTTGATATTTCCGGATTTACAGACTCCTTTTGGAACAATATAAGATCCAGGAATGCGACATGTGATTATCTAAACAGCAGCGGGAGGAATAAAAATGCAAACTTGGGGGGGGGTAATTATGTATATGTATACCTTTTTGGAACGAACAGCCTTGCGCGCATTCTTGCGGGTTACATACAGGAGGACCCCCGCTATTGTTTGCGCGGAATAACGGTTAACAGGTCTTACTGCACGTCCGATGAGTTTTACGGCTATCCTCTGATTCCGTTTGAGGATTTGGCTTTTGACGGCGAAGACGTCGGCATACTCAACTGTGTGGGGTATTCCGACAATTCGCGTAACCGCGCGAATACCGATAAAGCAATCCTTGAAAAAGGCTTCCGGCTGCTGAACTATGTACATCCCACGGCTTTAGTGGCCAACACGCGCTTTGGCAGCGGCAATATTGTTATGAACAATGTGGTTATTGAACAAGATTCAATTGTTGGAGACGGCAATATCTTTTATGGCGAATGTTATATTTGTCATGACGCAAAGATTGGCGATTACAATTGGTTTTCTGCGGGATGTGCTTTGGCTGGAGGTGTTATTGTGGGAGAAAGGAATTTCATAGGGATTAACGTGAGTGTAAGGCAAAATATAAAGATAGGATCAATTTCTACGGTTGGAATGGGAGCCGTTGTCGTAACAGACGTACCTGATGAGGTTACTTTGGCGGGTAATCCGGCGCGCGCCATTAATAGATGAGGAGCGCTGGAAATGCCTGAAAAACGTGTCGCGGTTCTGCAATCTAACTATATTCCGTGGAAAGGCTACTTCGACATTATTCATGACGTCGAGCTGTTTGTTTTTTATGACGAGGTTCAGTATACCAAAAACGATTGGAGAAACCGCAATGTCATCTACACAGAAAGCGGACTCAAGTGGATTACGTTGCCTTGCGGGTACGATTTGAAGAGAAAAATCATTGATGTGAGGATAAAAACAGAGGTTGACTGGCAAAACGATCACTTAAAAAGGCTTTGCACCTGCTACGCCAAAGCCCCATATTTCTTTAAGTACAAGCCCTTTTTTGAGCATGCCTATCTTGAGCGCAAATGGGAATATCTTTCGGAGCTAAACAAGTTTTTGATAAAGCATATCTCCACCGAATACCTGGGAATAAAAACTGAATTTGCCGACAGCCGAGACTACGATTCTTGCGGACATAAATCTGAAAAGCTGCTGTCGCTTTTGCTGTCGGCCGGTTGCGGCGAATATCTTTCAGGCCCGGCGGCCAGGGATTATCTGGACGAAGACGCTTTTATTTCTAAGGGGATCAAAGTTTTATGGAAAGATTATTCGGGTTATCCTAAATACAGGCAATTACACGAGCCGTTCGAGCACGGCGTGTCTGTCATTGATTTGCTTTTTAACACGGGTCCTGACGCGCCTTATTATATTTGGGGCTGGAGGGAGGGCTGAAGCTGCTTAAAGGGAGGCTTTACTGGAATGAATGAAAAAGCAAAGAGCTACGCCGCGCTGTACTTGCTTCTGATTTTTCTTTCGCTTGGTTCCGTGCTGATAAAGCTTGCTTCCGGTCATGCTTTTTTGTCGCCGGAATTCATATTGCTTTATGGCGGTTCGCTGTCTATTTCCGTTGTATACGCCTTGGGATGGCAGCAGGTGCTCAAGCGGCTGCCGCTGACTGTGGCCTACGCCAACAGGGCCTTGACCGTCGTGCTGGGGATGATATGGGGATATGTCATATTCGGGGAATCAATCACCCTGAATATGCTGCTGGGCTCGGCAGTCATATTGGCGGGAATCATTCTGCTGGTGCGTTGCGATGAGCAATGAGCATTTTTATTTTCTGCTTGCGGTGGGGTTGGTATTTGTGTCGTCCTGCGCGCAAATTGTGCTGAAAAAGGCGTCAGTAAAGCAATACGAAAAGCGGTGGCAGGAGTACTTAAACTTACCCGTTGTATTGTCCTACGCGGCGTTTTTCGCAACAACGCTGGGGGTCGTTTTTCTGGCTAAATATATGCCCTTGTCGTTTATTGCGATTGCCCAGATGTCGGCTTATGTTTTTGTTGCGGTTTTGAGCAGAGTCTTTCTCAAGGAGAGGCTGTCATTGAAAAAGATATTGGCGTTGATGATAATCCTTGCGGGTATTTGTTTGTTTGTGATATAATTTGAGAATTGTGGCCGGAAAGAAATTGTTGGCGGTAGCAGGAATGAGGATTTTGGTTGAACGGCATGAAAACATGGGTTGAAGAAAAGTTGCGGCTGGAGAAATTGACGTTTAAAGAAAATATTTACTGGGCTGATATTTCAGGGGCGGCTAAGGTATCCTATGACGACGCTGCGCACGATCAATTATATGAGATTGAGGAAAAGAGTTTCTGGTTCAAACACAGGAACAGAATCATTTTAGAAGGCGTCAAACAATACCCCCCTTTCAAAAATCGTATAATTGATGCGGGCGGGGGAAATGGCAATACTGCGTACTATCTTACGCAGCACGGCTTTAAAACAGCGATGTTCGAGCCCGGCGCGCGAGGTTGCAGAAATGCGGCGAAGCGTGGAATGAAACATATCGTGTGTTCCTTATTAAATACTGATTCTGTAAAAGAAAAATCGATTGAAGCCATTGGGTTATTCGATGTTATTGAACACCTTGAAGACGATAGACGGCTTCTTAATGAGTTTAAAGACTTATTGATAGATGACGGAATGCTGTATATCACGGTACCCGCGTACAAAATACTTTGGTCTTTTAACGACGATAAAGATCACTTCAGGCGTTACGACAGAAAGTTGTTGCGTGCAGTCGTTGAAGAAAGTGGGTATAAGGTTTTATATGATACATATTTTTTTTGGTTTCTTCCGGCTTTGATTTTTATTTTCAGGACATTGCCTTACAAAATGAGCCATGGAAATAAGCGCGCTAAAAAGAATGACACAGGCGTCAAGCAAAAGGAGTTTGTCGCTCCCGCTTTCGTGGGGAAGATTATTGACTTGCTTTTGCGCGGAGAAATAAAACGAATACAAAGACGGACACGCACAGGCGTCGGCGCCAGTCTTTTTCTGGTCGCAAGAAAATTCTAGCCGCCGTAAAAACACCGCGAAAGGATAACATAAATGCGAATTAAGAAATTTCTGACAGAACATGCGGTTGATATTTTGGTGGCGCTCGCAATGCTGGCCGCTATCGTCCCCGCGCTGTATTTGGGCGGAGACGCTTATTTTACGGTCCACGATCATTTGGACAGCATTCCCGCGCGGTATAAAATGCTAAAGGACAACGGGCTGCTTTTCGCGCTGGACGCCCCGACAAACGCTTTTGGGGGAATGTCCACGGCGTTTTTATATACCACTTACAGCGTACACTTTCTTGCATATTATATTTTTGATATTTTGCACGCCACGTTGTTTTTGTATGTCCTAAAAATAGTCGTCGGCTATTTTTCCATGTTTTTGCTGCTGCGCCGTCTGTTTCCGGAAAAAGAAAATTCGGGCGTGCTCAAGCTGGTATCTGTCGGGTTCGCGCTGTTGCCTTCGCTCCCGCAGTGGTATCTGTTTTTTGAGACGATTCCCTTGTTGTGTTTTGCTTTTTTGGTCATGATTGACTGGAAAGAAAAAAAACCGGACAAAAGGGTTTTCTGGCTGTTGCTGTACCCTGCCTGCTCCAGCTTTATCGCGATTGGTTTTGCCGTTTTGGCGATTTGGCTGCTGGGCGCAGTAATATGGTGGATATACACTAAAAAGCTGAATATTAATCATGCGATGGGGTTTTTATGCCTTACCGTGGGATATATCATGGTGGATCTTAAAATTTTCTATGTAAAATTCATCCTGCGCGAGCCGTTAAACAGAACCATATTTCCGACAGGAGGCCTTTCGGTCAGCGAAATAATAGGTTCGGCGGGCATGCATTACCTGAGCTCAGATACAGTTTACTTCGCGCCGCATCTGGCCGCGAAAGTAGTTTTTCCTGTGTTATTCATGTTTCTTGCTTTTATGATCCCATTTCTTCTTTACAAACTGGCAATGGATGAAAACAGAAAAGAGTATCGCCGTTTAGCAAAATACACTTTATTATTAGTCGCATTGTTTGCCGTTACAGTCATATTTACTCTTGCAAATACATTCTATGGCGTCGGCTTTGTTAAAAGGCTCATTAACGCTTTTATTCCATTTTTAAACGGCTTTGACTGGGGAAGGGCAATATATCTTAACCGGATTGTTTTTCCCATTTGTTTTGCCGGGGTTCTGGTTGCGTTGCTGTCGTTCAGGCAATATAAATGGATGAGATATTTAACCTGCTTATTGGCCTGCATGCAAATATTGGTGATTTATACATTCCCCGGGCGCTACTCATATGCATACTTTAACCTAAATCACAACAGGATGCAATCAGAAGGCATGGTAACTTTCAACGAGTTTTATGCGGTGGATTTTTTCGAAAACATAAAAGAGGAATTAGACTATGACGGTGAAGGCGTCGCAGCTGTGGGGTATCAGTCAAGTGCATTGATGTACAACGGTTTTTCATGCGTTGACGGATATGTCAGCAGTTATCCGCTAGCGTGGCATCATGCATTCCGCAGAATTATTGAACCAACATTGGAGAAATCCCCCAGACTAAAAACTTATTATGACAGCTGGGGCGGGCGTATGGAATTATTCAATACTCAGGTGGACTTTACGACTATTAGAACGAAAAGCGCTCCGGTCGAGCTGCATATAAACACAGAGGCCTTTCGCGACGTTGGCGGCGTATATATTCTTTCGAGAGCTGAAATTTCGAATGCTAAAGAATTGAATCTAACTTTCGTCAAAGCATTCAGCAGCGCCTCTTCTATCTACGAAATCTTTGTTTACAAGGCCGTTTGACGCCGTTTTAAAGCTTGCGTGCCAGGACAATCCGTGATAAAATTGTGATAGGTTCTTTTTGTATTGAATGGGAGTCAATTTTATACATATAGGAGGCCACTAGACAGATGAGATATTGTAAAAAATGCTTGCAGCCCGACACACGACCCAACGTATTTTTTGATGAAAACGGAGTATGCGGCGCGTGCATTTATGAGGGAAATAAGGCGTTTATTGATTGGAACGCAAGAAAAGATGAGCTTGTAGAAATAGCCGAATGGGCGAAAATGGAAGCGCGCAGCAGAAATATTCCCTACCATTGCACCATTGGGGTCAGCGGCGGCAAAGACAGCACTTTTCAAGCGGTCTACATGAAAGAGAAGCTGGGCCTGCGCCCCCTCTTGGTCAACTGCATCCCTGACAGCCTGACTGAAATTGGCCGGCTAAACATGGAAAATCTCGCTTCCCACGGCTTTGATACCATTCACATCAGGCCAGACCCAAAAATCGCGAAAAACCTGGCGAAAAAGGGTTTCTATGGATATGGGAATATAATAAAGGCGTCTGAGTACTGCCTGTGGGCTTCGTCTTTCCGGGTGGCATACCAATACAATATTCCATTGAATGTTTTGGGCGAAAATCCTGCCCTGACGCTTGGAACATCCAAAAGCATGGAAACCGATTCGGATGCTTTCGGTATTTTCAACTGCGACACCTTAAAGGGCGGAGAGCTTGATATATGGCTTGATGAAAACATATCTCACGATGATTTGTACTTTTACAGCCATCCTTCCGCAGAAGAGATGAAAAGCAAAAATATCCGCGCCTTATACCTGGGATATTACCTGAAGGAATGGTCCCAGGTGGGCAACGCGGATTTTGCGGTTGCGCGTGGCCTAATCGGACGCGCCAGAGAGGATTTGCACGACTTGGGGCGGTATCGCAGGTATTCAGCCCTTGATTCTGACGATCAAATTGTTAATCAAATGCTGAAATACTTGAAATTCGGATTTGGCTTCGCGACTGACGAGGCGTGCTATGATATAAGAGAGGGCCGATTAAACCGCGATGACGCTATTTGGTATGTCAATGAATATGACGGAAAATGCGGTCCTCAGTATATCGAAAAAGCCTGCGAATATTTAGAAATTGATGAAGCTGAGTTCTGGCGCGTGGCCGACAGCTTTGTGAACACTAAGCTTTTCGAGAGAGGCGACGGGAAAGAAAGATGGGTTCCAAAATTCAGAGTAGGGGAAGATTATGAACATCTTTCCAGCACCTGAGCAAGCCTTTCCGAAAAAACGGTGCAATCATCGGATTGCCATAAGGCCAAAGCATGTAACCTGAAGTCAATTCAGTGTTGAAACAATGTTCTTCAAAAAGATGCTCGAATTGTTCTGCGTCATACTGTCTGTGATATGTGCAGCATAAGAATATGGTATTATCTCTTTTTAGCAGCTTTCCCGCACCTTCAAGCACCTCTTTTTCCGCGCCCTCCACGTCTATCTTGACCATTATTCCTCCGGAAAGCCCTGAAGAAACAGCGTCAAGCGTCGTGTGCTCTTCGTCAATTAGATTGGAGGCATATTTGTGTATAATCTCGACTTTTTCAGACCATGGCGCAAACGTCGCTTTTAGCGCTTCAATCCATCGATCGTCATATTCGAATAAATAGGCTTTTTTTATGCAATCGATCAAATCCAGCGTAAGTATTCCTTCGGCACAACCAACATCCAGTAAAGAATATTCCGGTTTTGATTTGCCATTTTTTGTGTCCGACCTGATTCTTTTGTCGATTGACTCCGAAATATATCTGTGCGGGCTTAAGGAATCCTGCTCTTTCAATAAGTCTCTATATGCTTTTGAAATCATATATTTTGTGTGGTTTTTCGGGAAATACAGGCGTTTCCCGTTGTGGATGACATATCTCAAACCGTTGGACAAATCTTTTTTTATTGACACAGGCAGTTTGGCATATCCTTTTGAAAATGGATATGGGATTCCGTGCAGGATTCGTTCGGATTTCAGGAATTCAAGCTCTTTGCTGTATGCAAGAGCTTCTTCTTCATGTTCACCAAAGTATTTGCTTATTTCGGCAAGATGCTTTGCGTCATGCTGCTTTTTGCGGAAGTCTTGAGCCGCCCGCAGCATTGGTTCCGGCACAGTGTTGTGGATGATTCTTCTTATTCGTTCTCTCATTTAATCGCCAACTCTCTTGAATTTTGCCTCGTGCTGTATTGCCATTCTAAGGGCTTGCCTGGTATTTTTTGATGTATATATGGATAGAAAATAAAATACACCAGATATATTTCCCCAAAAGCGGCCATTGGGAAATCGGTGTCCACCAGGCTTTTTGCTGAAAAGGCCAGCAGAATAGAGAGTAACTGGTATTTTTTATGTACAAGCAAATAGACGCCGGTTCTGACAAGCATGATAAGAATAGCGGTTATATAAAAGATGCCGCCGAAAGCATGAGTTTGCAAATAAGAGTTGTGAAGCAGGTTGTTGGGATAAGAAGCGCCTAAAAGGACGCTGACAAAGGAATTCAATGCATTGGAGTATTCGCGCCAGAAAATAAACCGCGAAATTGACACAAGCTGTCTTTCTGCAAAACTTGAAAACAATTGCCTTAAATAGTCGAGATTAAATGCAAGTATCAATATCATTCCGCCCACGGCAATAGCCGCTAACAAAATAAAAACTGATCTTTTCCCGTCATATTTAGAAGAAATAAGAGTTCCGATAAACGTACCGGCGAATAATATTCCCGTCATGATAATTCCTCCGCGCCCTACGGCAAAGACCGCGAAAACAAAACAAATCATTGCGGGCAGCACAGGAACGGTCTGTTCCGCATCATCATAAGCAACATATAAAAAAACCAGCGCGAGAACCAAATAGTAAGATATATAATTGCGGCTGCCAATAAGCACATGCTCACTTTCGATTCCCAGAATAAACAGCGAAACTGCAAAGTAAGCTGCGACACAGCAGAAAATTATTTTCATATAGCTAATCCGCATTTTATACAGCAGTAAAAGCCCGGCCATTACCGTTGGCGGAATAAATGCCGACAGTATGGCTGGAAGTTGCACATTTCCTACCAATATCCAATTCAGAAAAAATATGAGACAGGACAGGAAGATAAACAAAAATATTCTTTGCCGCATTAAGGCGTCCCCTGAACACAAAATATAAGCTAAGGCCAGCATACTTACCGCCGCAACCGACCAAACAAACAGCCTGCGCCACGAAGCTTCTATGTTGAGTCTGCCAATAAAAAAACCGGTAAATAATATAATCACAAGGATGTTGGCCAGTACGCTGTCGCGTTTGCATGTCGTTTGATTATTTATCACTTTTTCAAGCCCGCTTCCTCAATTTTTTTACAGTATTTTCCCAAATGTCCTTTATCCTTATTTTGTACAATGCTAAAAGCAGAAAGGAATAAACCGCAAATGTGAATACTTTAAGCAATATACATATCCAGATGCTAAGACTGTGCAAAGGCCTGGATATTATGAAGAGAATAATGGTAGCCGCTATAAGGAAGTAATCTCTTGTAAATTGCGAACCCTTTAAGCTATTGCGCTCAAGCAGCGCGTATTGTATGGCTATTTGCGTCAGAATACCTAAACAATTCGTCCAGCCCAGCGCATTTGAACCGAATATTGGCAGCAAGATAATTGACGAGACAACAAGGATTATAAAATTTCCAAGGCAGGCGAATGTAATGCTTTTCGTTCTGCCCTGCACGGCGGCATGACCGTATAGATAACCGCCTATTGCCACTAAAAAATAATAAACCGCCATTATCTGTACGACCTGCCAGGAGTTCCAGTACCTGTCAGATAGAAAAAGCATAGCTGCCTCACGCACAAAAAGACCGCAGCCACAGCATATCCACACAACGATAACGATTTGTATATCCTTTATCTTTTTTGCGTACCGCGGGAAATCAGGCTTTGCAGAACGCAAGTAGAATTCGGGTTCAAAGGTAAAGGTGATAGCCGTTGTCAGCATGCTGACGACAGAAGCCAGAGAAAGGCCGACCGTATATATCCCCAGTGATGACATGTCAAGGTATGATGCGATAAGCATTGTATTTATCATAGGTATCGCGGCGTTAAGTAAATCTGACGGAACTATTGGTAGGGAGAACTTAAGAGCCTCTTTTGCAATTTTCAAATCTATTTTAAAATAAGAATTCCTTCTCATGTAAAATATAAAAACAATCCCAAATACCACTGAACATATGATATCCGCATAATACCGGCCCACAATACCATTTTTAAGGCCCAACAAAAACATCGCGCACAAGCCCACGTTTAATGAGGTTCTGGTAAGAATCCTGATCAGATAGTATTTGGCCTCTCCTTTGAGTCTATATGTTCTGGTAGGTAAAATTTCGAAGCTTGTAAAGAAATGCCCGACGAGCATGAGAGGCACATACGGCCAATAGCTGAAAGACACGTCTAATAATCTCCATACCAGCGGCATCAGGCAGAGCGACAAAACTGTCAAAACGATGTTCCAGAGCGCCATCAACCAATATATCGTGCCATTGAGCGTTTTTTTATCCTCAGCCAGCCCGTAGGTGCGCAGATAATATACGTTTAAGTCCATACAGGACAGCACAGACAAAAAAGCCCCTATCGTAGCTGTGTACCCGTAAATCCCATATTCTGCGGGAGCGACATGATATGTATATAGGGATATGGTAATGAAATTCACAGCCCTTGGCAAAACCATCGCCAAAAGGTAAAGGACTGAATTCTTCGTCAGCTTTTCTGAGTTGATATTTTCACTGTCATTATGCATTAGCGGAGAAAACCACCTTTTTTGGATTGCAGGAAGCTCTTGCACTCTGTTAATCGGAGATTGAGCGTTTTACTGTCCATAACGCTTGAAAAACCCCAGTAATGGTCGCACAACTCAGTTTGTTCCGAGGTGATGGCGCCGCCTTTGTCAAGGCTGAACGCTTCTGCAAATTGACTCGTCACTTGCGTTATGACTTCGGAATACTGATCATAGGGATAGCCGTCAAGCCAAAGCAATAATTCCGGGGAGATATAGTCAATCTCCTGAGGCAAAAAAACATGTGGCGTACCCATATAAACGCTATACCCAATATGCGTTCCAATAGCGTTTGAAACGGTGACGTCGGTCACTTCAAGGATGGCTCTGAGTCTGGGTAAAAAATTTGAATTCCCGGCGCCGGCGGTGACTGCCGCAATCCCCATGCCTGCGTATTCTTCATCCAGTTTGTGATGAATGTCTCCAACATGAAGCGAAACCAGAATGTTGCCGCAATTCAAGGACCTTGCAAGCTCACGGGCATTTTGTGCGAATTCTTCTATGTTATACGCGGCCTTAGTACTTTTCAGCGAGTGCGGCGGGTAGAGAACCATTGTTTTCTTTGAACTGTCTATCTTTGAGAGTATTTCGTTTTTATATTCCAGATCTGTAGACGCGTAATGAAGGTAAGGTCCTACTTTGAGTATTTCATAATCCGGATATTTTTTCTCAAGGATTTTCTTGCGGTGCTCACCGTATGTGATAATACATCCGGCTTTTTGTTCTATCTGATTTCCCATAATCCACGGGCATTCGCTGAACTCTATTCCGTGCTCAATCAATCCATAAATGTGGTCGTTATACCCGGCGTATTTTTTTAACCAATACTCGTGGCCGTAGTACTGATTGGATAAAAAGAGCGTCGCTTGCTCCATCATATTGCTAAAGGTGTTTTTATTGTATTTTAAACGCCAATAAAAACGCTGCAGCTTCATATGAATGTCCAGCTTGGCCAGCGTTCTGAGCGGCAATGCGTCTATTAATTCGACTAAACGGCGTTGGTTACTCATATCTGAAGCATTTCTCCCATTTTTATCTGCCCCTTTTTAGAGTAATTCTGATTTGAACAACATCCAGGAGTGAAGGTCATCTCTCCGAATATAACTTTTCCGTGAATTTGATAAAAATCTACTCTCACAAACGGGAAACCTTTTGAAAGCAGCCGCGCTCCCTCAATCATTTCGCTTAAAGTCGTGGGACGTTCAATTTCATCATCGGGATCTACCTTAAGAAAACCCTTTACCCGATTCCATTTTGAATCATACATATGTATCTTGTATTTTGAGACTCTGTCAGAATAGACCAAAATCAGCAACGGATCTCCATCGAAGCAGTAAATTTTGTAATCATTGGGAAGAAGCCCATCTTCCGTTTCAAGATATTTTTCGCAGATGATTCTTCCTTTAATACCACGGTACTGCACTTCAGCAGCTCTATCCCATATTTCAGTCCGAAGCCATTTTTTTAGTGTTTTTTTTGTCATCTCAACGTCGAGCTGGTTTTTGTCGGAACAGATAATGTTCATTGCACAGCCATGCGTGCATTTTAGCGCAAACTTTTGCGGCAAAGCTTCCCAGTCGATCTCTTCGACATTGTCCCACACGCCGTACAATTCGTTCAACAATTGACCGCATCCGCGATTATTAACAAAATCACGCACTTTATATTTATCAATACATCCTTTTACATCTTGGTCATCAGCATACTTACAAAACTTCAGCGCCATCAATTTTTCATCAAAATAAACAGGCACTTTAAGGTTGAGCCATTTCTTTGTTACTCTGTAAAACAAAATCGCGCTTGCGGTCTTTGGCGATATTCTGACAAAAACACGCCACAGCGCAAAAATTACTGTTTTGTACCATGTCCATTTAGCCGGAGGAGAGATAAAAACTCCGGCCGCCACAATCTGGTTATTATGGGGGGGGGGGGGTAAATTCGTTATTAATTTCCAGCGCCTTCATAACTGCCTCCAAATATCCGTATCTGTATTTTTTGTCGGGCTCAAGGTAGCCGGCCTCGGTCCACTCGTTCCACGCGAAGATAAACAGCATATCGGTGTGGTATACCTCTTTGGCCCGCTTGATTTGCCGGGCCAGGTATTTCTGGAATTTCTGTGGCGAGGCGTTCATGCACATGCTCGCCCCGCCGCCCATCCTTCTGGGGGTGTTGTCCCAATCAACAAAGGCGCCGGGGATGCTCTTTTCGTTGAAAGGCGGCGTGTTTAAAATCCGGTTCCAAACCTTGTCGTAGTCATGCACGACCATTCCGCGAAACCTGTCGAGCCTCAGATCTATGTTGAAGAGCTTTTTGAAATAGCGGCTCATCTCTCTTTTAAGTCTTTTCAATGCGCCGAATTTCTGCTGGTACAGCGCGGACATCGCGTATGTCGGCTGGTATTCAATGTCATAGGTAAAGGCCGAATTGTCCCCGTTGCCGTCCAAATCGGTGCCCATGCCCTGATAGGCGAAATCTATCCCGCCGAACCCGTTATCCAGCGCCAGACTGTTCCAGCACGCCAGCATTTCGTTCATGCGCGCGAAATGCTCCGGTTTGAAAATGACAAACAGTGGCTTGTTGTCGTTTTTGATATACCGCGGGTCCTTAAAATATGGAAGCAGATAGTCGAAGTGGGCGCGCCAGTCCTCTTTGCCGCCGTACTCCTGCTTTAACAGCAAGGTCGGATTTCGGGCGACCCAGGAGTTAGTCCAGTCGTGGTTAGCCCAACACATGCAAAACGGTAAATCCTGTTCCTTGTTGCGTAAAAAAGCTTCAACGGGTTTTTCCAAAAGAAGATGGCCGCTATACCAGTAATGGTAAAAGCAAAACCCGTACACACCGTATTTTTTCGCAAGGCCGACCTGCCATGTCATGACCGACTCGTCGGACAAATCGTAGTAATTGTCATTAAGGGGGACTCTTGGCTGGTATTGGCCATCCAAAACCGGCTTTGCCTTTTTAAGGTTATCCCAGTCGGTAAACCCCTCGCCCCACCATTTGTCGTTTTCGGGTATCCGGTGAAACTGCGGTAAATAAAACGCGATTATCCGCATAACGCAACTACCTTTTCCGTTTGATTTTCCTAAAGACCTCAGTATTGTATTACGGCCGGTATTTCCTGGCCCTGTAGCGCACCCACAACCTTCTGTACGCGGGAATATTTATTCCTATTTTAAACAGATATTTCAAAGCGATTAAGATTTTTCTCTCTCGCAGGGCAACCTGGACAATCTCAAAGTAGTGGGCGCGGAAAATACTTTGCCTCTCCGCCTTGCCGTAACGCTCCAAATGCCGCTTTACAGACGCAAAATAATTCTTCTTAATCTCAATTAGCGCATCAACATCAGGGCGGTTGAGAGCGTCGTCCAAGTGGACTTTCACCAAATATTCATTCAGTACTAATACCTTGTGTCCTAACGTAAAATCCAGCAAAAATTGCAATTCCTGATGTCTGCGAAGGGATTCATCGAAATATCCCGCCTCATCGAGCGCTTTCTTACGGACAAGTACCGTCGGTGTGGCAACCGAAATATCCCTGCGAAAGATTTTCAGGTGTATATTGTCGGAACCATATGGCTTTTTCCACTGTATCGGCAAATTGTTTTTATAAACCACACTCAACACAAACACGCCGTCCACACCGGAATTTTCGTTTAACAGGTCGACTTGCTTACTGGTTTTTTCCGGCAACCACTCATCGTCATCATCCAAGAAAGCAATATACTCGCCTTTCGCCGCCATTATTCCGGAATTGCGCGCAGCGGCTCCGTTAATATGTCTTTCCTGCCTGATCAAGCGGACTCTGTCATCGGCGATAGACTCTATTTTTCTTTGGACATCAAGGCTGTATTCATCTCCAGGATGGTTGTCATCCACAACGATAATCTCGATATTCCTATACGTTTGGCTGAGAGCGCTTTTTATAGCGCGTACCAGCATGTCGCTTCTTTTGTAGGTCGGTATTATACATGAGACTAAACCTGTTTCCATATAAAAACGATCCTGTCATAAGATTCAGTTAGAAATCAATTGGATTTTGACGGCAGCTTAAGCCAGCTTCCCATCGTATAGTTGTATTCCCTTGGCACGAATTTTGGCATTCCACCCCAGTGGGAAAATGTCAATTCACCAAAAAAAACCTCGTCTCCTATACTGTATAAATCCACTCTCACATGTGGAATTCCTTTAGATAGTTTTTTTGCGAGATATTTCATTTCTTCAAACGTTTTTGGAGGTTCTATTACTCGTGTAGCATCATTTGGATATGTGCATGTCATTTGTAAGTATTCCCAATCTGCTGTATAATGATTGCTCTTTGTCTCTGTAAACCTGTCAAAAAAATGTACGATTAATTTTACCTCGCCATCAAAACAGAAGAATTTATAGTCCATAAGCTGCCCTGTCATATCCTCCATATATTGCTCAGCAATAATACGTGGTTTTACGTCTTTATATGGCCATTCCCGAGCTATATAATAAAAATTATATTTCATGGCTTCATCCAATTTTTTGCGTACAGCCTGGAAATCCAAAGTGCTTTTGTCTTTACAAACAACTACACTGCCAGAATCGTGAGTACATTTTAAAACGAATTGGTTGGGCAATCCAGAAAAATCAATTTTATCGCTGCTATCCCAGACGCCCAGAAGAGGAATCAAATATTTTTCTCCCACAACCTCAGAAACATACTTCCTTACTTCGTATTTGTCAACCAACAGAGTATAAAATGGGTTTCGGTCATGCAGTTTTAACCAATTGACTTTTTCATTATAAGTTACAGGTATACTGAGGTTGAGAGATTCCTGATATTTATAAAAATAAAGAAGCTTTAGATACATTTCGTCCGGCAAATATTTTAATACGTTCCTCGAGCCCCAAAGAGCAATTGGCTTAACGATTTTTCTGATTATTGATTTGCCCATAAAAAAGCCTCCGTGTTGATTTTAAACAAGCACAAACCCTAATATTTTTTTATCGTCCAGTTCGGCCATTTTGATTTCGTAGCAGACGTCGTTGATCAGGGATTTCCCCTTTTTCTCCACAATCAAGAGATGCTTATGCTCTTTATACTCGGTGACCGCAGATCTTTCAAGCAAGACATTCCCTCCCGGGGCTACTTTTACTGCCGCCCTTTTGTCTATGTCCACGGCAAGCTCTGCAAGCGCGTCTTTGTCGCAGGTGCCGATTAAAAGCACCGGTCCCTCGGCGTCAGCAATATTGGCCGCGATTATATCACAGCTACTGTCGTAGCTTGCCGGAATCAATCGATAAGCTTGCAGGCTTTCGATTATTTTCGGCACAACGCCCCGCGGTTTCTTAAGAGGCGTAACACACATCAATTTGCAGTCAAATCTTTTGAGAATATCGCTTTCAGCGCATATCCTTTTATCAAACAATAGGATAAAAACGAAAAACGCGGCTCCGATTACAGCTCCCATTACAAAGCCGACAGCGCTGAATATCATAATTCTGACAACTGGGACGCCCGTTTGTTCTGCAAGCGCGGGGGCGACAACACCCAGCGTCCTTTGGTATGATGTGATATTAGTTTCATTGGTTAAGATATCTGCCAACTGCTTGTTGGATTCTGCCTGCCTGATCATTTGAAAAGCGGAATTTCCTTGTTGTATTAGTTCCCATGTTTGCGGAGCGCTTTTGGAAGGCAGCAGCGCTTCCAAGGGTGCTTTCTCATTTATCCTGGAATAAATGTCGTTGGCAATCTTGCGCGCAACCTCCATATCAGGGTGTGTTGCGGCTATGGTCATAATGTTGCGTCCATATTTACGTATAGCATATAAGCTAAAAATATAATCATTCCCGGCGTCAATACCGGAAATTTCCCTGACGCTCTGTATAATCTCTGAGTCGGAAGAGGCGAGGAGTTGGTAAAGTGTTACAACGGGTTCGAGTTTATCCGGCAAAAGCAAATCAAGTTCGCCACCGGAGACTGGCTCTGTCATTAAGTATTTGTCCTCTTCATCATTAAAATATACTACCAGAGTACAGGTAAAAGCATTGCTTGGATCAATCGGGAACTTTTCAGTTGCTTTCATATAATCGTCCAGGTTTTTCAAGCTTAATTCCTGTTTGTCCATAAACTGCTCGAGGATTGAATATTCCAGGTTACTGTCTTCCGTGGCCATTGCATCGGTGGGGGTTCCCGCATTCGATCTTGAAGTAAAAAAGGCATATGACGCAAAGAGAAGAGCTACCGCCAGAGCTGCCGCAATAATTCCTTTTATGTGCTCCAAAGCGCAGATGATGATTTCATTAATAGCAAGTTCTCGCATGGTTGATATACACACCCTTTAATTCCACTGGTATTTTTACAGATATTATATTCATTAGAGATTCTTGAAGAACAGCTTTCTTACTGTTTAAAGGTAAACACCCCGCAAATGGAGCCCCAGCCATAAGAAGCATGCAAAAGAAAATAAAGAAACGGCATTAAAAATACATGCGCCGGGTTGCGGCTCTTTTTGGTTGCGAAGTAAAGACCGCATAAAAAGTAAAACGCAAGCACCGCAGCGCCGATATACCAAAAGATTGACGTTAAGAACCCCAATGCGGCGGAACCCAATATCCCCAGAACAAATATCAGAGGAACGACATGCCTTACAGCCAATGCTTTCGGGTTTCTTTTCGCGAGAATAAGATTCCAATATCCGTTTTGAAAGCCCTGGCGCATCATTTTATGAACGGTATTCCTTGAAAAATATGTCGCGGATATGGAAGGATCCATGTAAAACTTGTAACCGGCGGACTTGATTCTTGAATGAAGATCTAAATCCTGATGTCTTTTCAGCGTTTCGTCAAACAAACCGATTTCATCAAACACGCTCTTTCGGTACAGGCCATAAGCAACTGTGTCGACATATCCTTCTTTTGTGGCATACCTGAATCTCGAATTCCCCACTCCGAAAGGAGATGACAAGACATAGGAAATTGCCTTTGTGCCGCCTTTTGCCTCGGTATTCAAACGACCGCCTACACAAGCTGCGTCCGGTATTTGCAGCGACAAGTCGACACATCTGGAAGCGTAATCCCTCGGGATGGCGCTGTGAGCGTCAATGCGAAATACATAATTCCCTCTTGCGGCTCTAATCCCGATATTCCATCCAGACGCCAGTATTTTATTGGGATTATTCATAACATTGACGCTGACCGCACCGGATTTTTGGTCTGCCAGAGAATTTATAATCGAGAGGGTGGAGTCGGTCGAACAGCCGTCGATTACAATTATTTCATATTTGTCCTTGGGGTAATCCTGATCTATAAGCGACTGCAAAGCTTGTTCCACATAATCTTCTTCGTTGCGTACCACAAGAAGCGCGGTAACGAAAGGTAAGTGTTCTTCAGTCATGACTTCATGCCTCTTTAGTATTTAGTTTTAACTTAAAAATGTGCAAATCAACTCTGAAAAGGAAGAATTTCGGTTATCTTTTTCGGACAAAACCGGTTTCCCGTCGAACGGCCAGTCAATCTTCAAATCCGGGTCGTTCCACGCGAGGCCGCATTCGTCCTGCGGGTAATAAAACTCATCGCACTTATACACAAATTCCGCCTCGTCCGACAAAACCAAAAATCCGTGTGCAAAGCCGCGTGGAACGTAGAATTGTTTTTTATTTTCGGCCGAAAGCACGATTCCCGTCCACTTGCCGAAAGTTTCGCTGCCTTTACGCAGATCGACGGCAACATCGAACACTTCGCCGTAGATAACGCGCACCAGCTTTGCCTGCGGTTTAGTCTTTTGAAAGTGCAGGCCGCGCAACACCCCCCGCCGAGATTTGGACTGGTTGTCCTGCACAAAGACCGCATGAATACCTGCCGCCTCAAATTCCTGTTGCTGATAGGTTTCCATAAAGTAGCCGCGCTCGTCCCCGAACACAGTAGGCTCGATTACATAAACACCGCTTATGTCGGTTTTGTTAAACACAAACTTGCCCATACTATTACTCTTTTCCATAAATAACCTTGTAATAATGTTGATAATCCCCGCTTGTTACGCGTGAAAGCCACTCGCCGTTTTCTATATACCAGCAAATCGTTTTGACAATTCCCTCATCAAAATGCGTTTCCGGATTCCATCCAAGTTCACGCCGTATTTTTTCAGGATCTATACCGTAACGACGGTCATGCCCTTTGCGGTCAGTCACATGGCGTATCAGGTGTTCGCCTGCAGAAATGTCAACATGCTCCTTTATGTATGAAATAATGGTTTGAACAATCTGGATATTTGTACGTTCGTTATGACCGCCAATATTGTATATCTCACCGGCCCGGCCATGCTGAAGCACCAGATCAATTGCGGCACAGTGATCTTTCACGTAAAGCCAGTCGCGAACCTGTAAGCCGTCTCCATAGACAGGTAGTTCCTTGCACTTTAACGTGTTGTTTATCATGAGAGGTATGAGCTTTTCAGGAAATTGATAAGGTCCGTAATTGTTCGAACAACGAGTGATGTTTACAGGAAGCTTGTACGTGTCCGCCCAAGCTGTGACTAATAAATCGGCAGAAGCCTTGCTTGCCGAATAAGGACTGTGGGGGGACAACGGAGTCGTTTCAGTAAAAAAGCCCTCCGCGCCAAGGCTCCCGTAAACCTCGTCGGTGGAAATCTGAACAAACTTTACTCCGTCTTTGTAACGATCATCGCCAATTTGCCAAGCGGTTTTCGCCGCATTTAGCAATGAAAGGGTGCCTTGCACGTTTGTAACAACAAATACATCCGGCTCGTGGATACTGCGATCTACGTGGCTTTCGGCGGCAAAATTTACTACGGCGTCTATCTCATGCTCCTCAAAAAGTTTGGAAAGCAATTTTTTATCGCAAATATTCCCCAACACGAAATGATAGCGGGGGTCTTTTTCTACGCTGCTCAGATTTTCAAGATTCCCGGCATAAGACAATAAGTCCAAGTTTATAATCCGGACATTTGGGTTGTTGGCCAAAACATATAAAATATAATTGGACCCGATAAAACCGGCTCCTCCGGTCACTAGAATAGTTTTCACGGCAAGCGTCGCCTTTCAATATAGTTTTGAATGAATTCACAAAGCGCGTCTTTCCACTCTCTCATCTCATCCCCCACGGTACAGCGGAGCATAAGATTGTCAAGAGATGAATATGCTGGACGCGGGGCTGGACGCGGAAACTCGGCCGTTGTGCAGTGAAAGATTTCGCACGGTATACCCGCCAAGCGCACAATTTCACAGGCAAAGTCGTACCAGGAGCATTCGCCGTGGCCTGTGCAATGGTAAACGCCGTAAAACTCAGACGCAGCTATTTTAAGGATATGGTGCGCTAAATCCGCAGCGTTGGTCGGACAGCCTCGCTGGTCGTTTACCACCTTGAGCTCGCCTTTTTCGTTAGCAAGCTTCAAAATAGTCTTGACAAAATTACTCCCCGCATAACCGTATAGCCAAGCCGTGCGAACGATAAAGGCTTTCCGGCAGGACTGCAAAACATACTGTTCGCCCAATAGCTTTGATTTTCCATAAGCCGTGCTTGGTACGGGGGTATCCCATTCGTGGTACGGTTTGTCCGCGCTGCCGCCAAAGACATAGTCTGTAGAAATATGCACAAGTTTGCTTTGCATGCCATCCGCGACATGGGCAAGATTGCGTGGCCCAATGGCATTACCTTTCAGCGCTGCCTCAAAATCCGTCTCGCACGCATCCACATTTGTCATGGCGGCACAGTTAATAATCAGGTCGAAATTGTTGTCTTTAAAAAAAAGTTTGACTGTACCTGCATCGGAAATATCCAACTCGTTTATATCAACGCAGAAAAGTTCAGCGTTTTTGTAACAATCCGGTACAGCGCCAAGTTCGCTTCTTCCGTCGGCTAATACTTTAGCAAGCTCTGTTCCAAGCTGGCCTCGGCATCCAGTGATCAATATCCTCATACTGTCACCCTTTAACTGTTTCGGCAATTTGATAAAGGTACCGACCGTATTCGGACGATTTTAGTCTGTCCGCCTGCTCCAGCAGCTTGGATTTTCCAATCCAATTATTTCGATAGGCAATCTCTTCAAGACAAGCTATGTAGAGTCCCTGCCTCGTTTGGACAGCCTCTACAAAATTCGCGGCGTCAAGCATGGAACGGTGTGTTCCCGTATCCAGCCATGCCATTCCGCGCCCAAACAGTTCGACCTTTAACTTTCCCGCTGAAAGATAGGCGTTGTTGACAGATGTGATTTCAAGCTCTCCGCGCTTTGAAGGCTTTATTCTCTTTGTAATATCAATCACGTTATTATCATAAAAATAAAGTCCCGGCACTGCATAGTTGGATTTTGGATTATCGGGCTTCTCTTCTATGGAAAGGACGCTCCCTTCTCCGTCAAACTCAACTACGCCGAACTCTTTGGGTTCGCTGACATGATAGCCGAAAATCGTGGCGCCGCCCTCGCGCGAGCAGGCTTTTCTAAGGCGTTCGGTAAAACTATAGCCGTAAAAGATATTGTCACCCAGAACGAGACAAACGCTCTCGCTGCCAATAAATTGTTCGCCCACAAGAAAAGCGTCCGCAAGGCCTCTGGGCGCGTCTTGAACAGCATAGAAAATATCCATACCCAAATGGCTTCCGTCGCCGAAAAGAGCTCTGAAACAATCAATATCGCGAGGTGTGGATATAATCAGCGCCTCACGAATTCCGGCGAGCATAACTGTGGACATGGGATAATAAATCATGGGTTTGTCATAGATGGTGAGAATTTGTTTGGACACGGCCAAGGTAGAGGGATAAAGGCGTGTACCCGCGCCACCTGCCAATATAATTGCTTTCATATTAACATATCCTTTTTATCATTAAAAACACTATTAATTCCCTTGCTTTACCAATTTGATTATACAATTAATCCCAATCGCTGTCAAGGCGCCGCACGGCTGTTACAGGTGCCTAAACTGCGCTGAGGTGTTCCCTGTACCAATCGATTGCCAATGAAATCCCACGCGCAAAATCATATTCAGGGGTGTAGCCAAGCTGCTCACGCGCCTTTTGAATGTCCGCATTGCTGTGCCTTACGTCCCCGTCGCGCGGCAAAACGAAAGAAGGTTCTATGTGCCGGCCAAGCGCCTTGCTTAAAATTTTGCAGACTTCCAACAGAGAAGTCTGACCACCGTATCCTATATTGAATGCCTGCCCGGCCGCTTTTTCAGATGCAAGGCAAGCTTTCAGATTCGCTTCTATTACATTCTCAATATACGTAAAATCCCGGCTCTGCAAGCCGTCTCCGTAAATTACAGGCTGTTCGCCTGCCAGCAACTGCTTAATAAATTTGGGGATTACGGCCGCATAAACGCCATTCGGGTCCTGACGACGACCGAAAACATTAAAATACCTCAATCCATAGGTGTCCAGATGATAGAGGGCATGATACAGTCTACCATATTCCTCCGACACGCGCTTGGTAAGTGCGTAGGGAGAAAGAGGCTTCCCCTCCTCGCCTTCTTTTTTTGGCAATATCGTACTATCCCCATATACAGAGGAGCTGGAGGCGTAAATGAACTTCTTAACCTTACTTTGTCTTGCCGCCTCCAGCATATTAAGCGTTCCGCGGATGTTGACCTCTTCATACAGCAAAGGATATTCAATACTTCTGGGGACGCTTCCCCACGCTGCCTGATGAAGCACATAATCTACTTCGTGACAGGCGGAAAGACACTGGTCAAAATCCCGGATATCTCCGTCAATGAAGTTAAAACGCAAATCGTTTTTAAAAGAGGCCATATTTTCGGCTTTTCCTGTAGACAGGTTATCAAGGCACCGCACAGAATAACCCATTTCTAAAATAGCTTCGCATAGGTTGGATCCAATAAATCCGGCGCCGCCGGTAACCAGAAATACTGCGCCTGATTTTAATTTTAATGCCTGGTAATTCATTGCGCAACTCCCAAAACTGCATTTCAACACTTACAAGAAACATGCTTTACCGACTCGAGGTTATAGCCTCCAGTACAGAAACCGGCTTTCGGGAAAATCGTCTCTTGAAAAAGCGCCTTTTAAGTCAGCCACTATTTTTTTACCTGACGAAAGTCGAAACATTGCCTCCAGCATCCCGGAAGACATATCTTTGAATTTTCTGTGCGCCACAGCGATAACCAAGCAGTCTATGCCGTTTACTGTTTCTATTCCATGCAGCTTTATTCCATACAGGCTCTCAGCCTCATCCCAATCCGCCTCCGGGTCGGCCACGATACACTCGACACCGTATTCATTCAATTCGTTTATTATATCTATTACACGCGTATTGCGCACATCCGGGCACCCCTCTTTAAAGGTGAAGCCAAGCACCCCAACCCTTGCGCCCTTGATTTGAATGCCGGACTTTATCATGTGCTTTACAAGCGTTTCGGCAACATATTTCCCCATGCTGTCGTTAATCCTCCGGCCGGCCAATATTATTTGAGACAGATACCCCAGCTGCTCCGCTTTATATGTAAGATAGTACGGGTCTATGCCAATGCAGTGGCCACCCACCAATCCGGGCCTGAAATTGAGAAAATTCCATTTTGTCCCGGCGGCCTTGAGCACATCAAGCGTGTCTATACCCATTTTGTTAAAAATCATGGAAAGTTCGTTCATGAACGCGATATTTATATCGCGTTGGCTGTTTTCTATTACTTTTGCGGCTTCGGCGACTTTTATGCCGCTAGCTTTGTAAACGCCGGTCTGTACGACAAGCTCATAAACCTCCGCTACTGTTTCAAGCGTTTGCTTATTCATGCCTGAAACAACTTTTACAATGGTTTCCAACCGGTGCACCTTGTCTCCAGGATTGATTCTTTCCGGAGAATAACCTACGGCAAAACCGTCTCCGCAGGAAAGACCGGATATTCTTTCTAAAATTGGAACGCAAATATCTTCCGTAACACCGGGATAGACCGTTGATTCAAACACAACAATAGATCCTGGGCGGAGATTACGGCCAAGGATTTCACATGCACTTTTGACAAGCGACAAGTCCGGCGTTTTATCTGGGTTTATCGGCGTGGGAACAGCCACAATATGAAATTTACAATCGCCAAGTTTTGTTTCATCGCAAGTAAACTCCACAGAACACGCCCGGACAGCTTCGTCACCCACTTCTTTAGTGGGGTCTATTCCCGACCGGAACCTGTCGATTTTTTGCGGGTTCAAATCAAACCCGATAACATTCACATGCTTAGAAAACGCCACGGCAATAGGGAGTCCGACATAACCAAGCCCTATTAGCGAAAGCTTTTCTTTCCGGCTTTTTAAATCTGCACAACTAACCAAATCGCGTCCTCCGACAATAATTACTTTACGTTTTAAACCTTGAAAATGATTATACCACCACCAAGTAAAAAAGTCAAAATATCGTGCCATGTTCGGATTATGATAAATTTTAAACAGGGGCACGCTGGACAAAAGAGGCCTTATTCGCTATAATGTGATTAATCAGAAAATATCATTAGATTCTTTGGTTTGGGAGAATTTTATATGTTAAACGGAAAAACAATTGCGGTTACCGGGGGGACCGGCTCTTTTGGGAATCACTTTGCGGAATATGTGCTTAAGCATTATAAGCCAAAAAAAATTATTGTTTATTCACGGGATGAATTCAAGCAGTTTAACATGCGGGAAAAATTCAGGGACTACGAAAGCGTTATGCGGTATTTCATCGGCGACGTCCGTGACAGGAGCCGACTCGTCCGCGCGTTTAACGGGGTCGACTATATTATTCATGCCGCGGCTATGAAACAGGTTCCCGCGTGCGAATACAACCCCAACGAGGCGATAAAAACCAATGTGCACGGCGCAATGAACGTAATTGAAGCCGCGCTTGACAGCGGGGTAAAGCGTGTTGTAGCGCTTTCGACCGACAAAGCTGTTAATCCGATTAACCTCTATGGCGGAACAAAGCTTGTTTCGGACAAGCTGTTCGTTGCGGCCAATGCGTATTCAGGCGCGGGCGGAACGCGTTTTTCGATTGTACGCTATGGCAATGTGGCGGGCAGCCGGGGTTCGGTCATCCCCTTTTTCAGAAAATTGATCGCGCAGGGGCAAACCGAGCTTCCTATCACCGATTTTGAGATGACGCGCTTTTGGATCAGCCTTGAACAAGGTGTGCAGCTTGTCATCAAAGCGCTTGCGGAGTCCAGCGGAGGTGAGACCTTTATCTCGAAAATCCCTTCTTTTAAAATAACCGACCTCGCGAAAGCAATGCTTCCGTGCTGTACGCTAAAAGAAGTGGGCATACGGGAAGGCGAGAAGCTGCATGAGGTCATGGTGACGAAAGAAGATTCTTCCTATACTTATGAATATAGCAAGCACTTTATTGTATACCCCCACATGGATTGGTGGGATAATAATCAGATGCCATCAGGTGGAAGCCCCGTGGCCAGAGGATTTGAGTATAACTCCGGAACAAACAACCAGTGGTTGAATGTCGGAGATCTGCAAAAGCTTTTAATTACAGTTGAGGAGCATTAACGGCGATGGAAAAGCTGGCGATTCACGGCGGGAGCCCGGTAAGAAGCGAACGAATTTATTACGGTCGGCAGTACATAGACGAGGATGACTGCACGGCTGTCCGCAGTGTTCTATTAAGCGATTTCCTAACAACAGGGCCCCAAATTGCAGAACTGGAGCGAAAATTGTGCGAAATTACCGGGGCAAAATATGCGGTAGCTATAGTAAACGGCACGGCCGCTTTGCACGCGGCCTGTTATGCGGCCGGAATAAATTCCGGAGATGAAGTCATAACCACGCCCATGACTTTCGCCGCCTCCGCGAACTGCGTGCTGTACTGCGGTGGGACCCCTGTTTTCGCGGATATTGATTCGGACACCTACAATATTTCTCCCGCTTCCATCCGCGGAAGAATAACACCGCGAACAAAAGCCATCATAGCGGTGGATTTTACCGGTCAGGCCGCAAGGCTCGATGAAATCCGGGAAATCTGCCGTGAGTATGGGCTCGTTTTTATTGAGGACGCCGCCCATTCGATTGGGACGACGCTTAACGGGAAACCTATAGGCGGTATAGCCGATATGACGACATTCAGCTTCCATCCTGTCAAGACAGTTACAGGCGGGGAGGGAGGGGCTATCCTAACGAATGACGCGGACTTGTACAAAAAACTTGTTTTGTTCCGTACACACGGTATAACCCGCAATCCGGACGAAATGACAAAAGAATCGGAAGGCCCCTGGTATTACGAGCAGCTTGAGCTTGGGTACAACTATCGCATGACAGATTTTCAGGCTGCACTTATTAGCAGTCAGTTGAATAAGCTTCCGGTTTTCGCCGCCCGCAGGAAGGCAATTGTTATTTGTTATGACAAGGCCTTTTCTGAAATTCCCGGAATCGTTTTGCAAAAAGAAATTCCTCAATCGGATTCCGTCCGGCATTTATATGTTATGCAGCTTAATCTGGATTGGCTGAACTGCACCCGCAGAGAGTTCTTTGATGCGATGGCCGCGGAAAACGTTGTACCAAACGTGCACTACGTTCCTGTATATTATCATCCCTATTACAAGAAGCTCGGATATAAAAAAGGTCTCTGCCCCAACGCTGAACGCTTGTATGAGCGGATACTCAGTATACCGCTGTACTATTCCATGACAGACGATGACGTAGAAAGCGTGATTCGAGCAGTGAGAAAGGTGGCGGGTTTTTACAGAAAAGAATAATACAGATGAGTTTCGCAATATTGCTATTTAGCGCAATAATTTTAGTATTTATTCTGAATTTAAGGCATCTGCACGGTTCCAGCATATAAGTCGCCAATCTTAAATTGTATTGAAGTTCCTGCAATATCATAATGTGAGGAGGGTTTAATTATGCTAAATAGCAATTTAGCGAAGTATGGGACGAGACAGGAGAATTTTTGGTCAGGTGAGTTCGGCGATAACTATATTGACCGAAATCAAGGGGAGGAAATTATTTCTGGTAATATCAGTTTGTTTTCTAAGGTTTTCAACAGCACACGAAAAGTGCAATCTGTTTTGGAGCTTGGCCCCAATATTGGATTGAATCTGATGGCTATACATGCTTTACTGCCTTCCGCAAAGATAACGGGAGTAGAAATTAACAAAAAAGCCTGTGATATTCTTTCGCGGCTTGATTATGTTGAGGCAATCAACTGCTCTCTCTTGGACGTTGTTATTGACTATACTTATGATTTCGTGTACACGAAAGGCGTATTAATTCATCAGAGTCCAAGCGTGCTTCCCCAGATATACGATTTACTATATAACAAGAGTAACCGTTACATTTTTATATGCGAGTACTACAGTCCCTCACCTGTAGAAGTTTCTTATCGCGGGCATGATTCCGTCCTTTTTAAAAGAGACTTTGCGGGCGAGATACTTGACAAATATCCGGACGTCCGATTGATCAATTATGGTTTTGTATATCATAGGGACGGTAATTTCCCCCAAGACGATCTCAACTGGTTTTTACTGGAGAAAGAATGATATGGATATTGCGATCATAACTGCCCGTGGCAGAAGTAAGCGTATACCCCGTAAGAATATCAAGGATTTCTGCGGGAGGCCCATCATTGCGTACTCTATTGAGGCAGCGTTAAAAAGCGGTCTGTTCGATAAAGTCATGGTATCCACCGACGACGAGGAGATTGCCGGAATCTCCGGAGATCTTGGCGCGGAGGTTCCATTTATGCGCAGCGCGAAGAATTCAGATGATTTTGCGACGACGGCGGACGTCCTGCTTGAGGTTTTGGAAAATTACGAAAAGCAGGGAAGCGTTTTCGAGCATTTGTGTTGTATTTATCCTACAGCGCCTTTCATCACAGCGGAAAAACTAAGATGCGCCATGGAAATGTTATATGACGGCGTTGCAGAATACGTAATACCTGTCGTAAAATATTCTTATCCGCCACAGCGCGCATTGCTTGTCCGCGATGGATTCACGCAAATGCAGTATCCCCAGTATTCACGTACCAGGAGTCAGGATCTTGAACCTGTTTATCACGACTGCGGGCAGTTTTATTGTGCAAAAGCCTCCTCTTTTTTACGGGATAAAACATTAGTGGGCGAAAAGACAGCGGCCATTATTCTTACTGAAGCAGAGGTGCAAGACATAGATACGCTGGGGGATTGGGCTCTTGCAGAGATGAAATATAAACTGTCGGCAGAAAACAGGTGAATTGTCATGTCAATCTACTCAAAGCTTTACGCAGGCGTTTATCTCATCGCCGAGATGTCCGCCAACCATGCCGGCAGTATGGAAAACGCGCTCGAAATCGTTCGTGCGGCAAAAAGGGCCGGGGCGGATTGCCTGAAAATCCAAACCTACACGGCGGATACCATTACTATTGATTGCGACAATGATTATTTCCGGATTAAAGGCGGGCTTTGGGACGGCTATAAGCTTCATGACCTGTACAAAGAGGCCGGCACGCCCTGGGAATGGCATGTGGCTATAAAAACTGAATGCGAGCGTGTGGGGATAGATTTTCTTTCAACTCCGTTTGATAGCACGGCAGTAGATTTTCTTGAGGGTCTGGATGTTGCGTTCTACAAAATCGCATCGTTCGAGCTTGTTGATATCCCGCTTATTGAATTTACCGCGTCAAAGGGCAAGCCTATGATAATTTCCTGCGGGATGGGTTCCGTCAGTGATATACAGGACGCCGTTGACGCCTGTAAAAGGCAGGGAAACGAGCAGATCGTACTGCTCAAGTGTTGCAGCGAGTATCCGGCCAACTATGACGACATGAATCTCGCCACGATTTCCGACATGCAAAAGCGTTTTGGATTGCCGGTGGGACTCTCAGACCATTCGATGGGTTCTCTTGCAGCAATCGTTGGGGTATCTCTCGGGGCGTGTGTGGTCGAAAAGCATTTTTGCCTGAGCCGAAAAATCAAAAATCCGGACAGCGAGTTTTCCATGGAACCCGAAGAATATGCAAAAATGGCGGTGGAGTGCCGCTTAGCCGCGCGGATTCGCGGTAAAACTAGTTATGAGCTCACAGAAGCGGAAAAGGCCTCAACCGTTTTCAGACGCTCTTTGTTTGCGGTTCAGGACATTGCAAAGGGAGAAGCTTTTACGGGGGAAAACGTGCGCAGTATCCGGCCTGGTTACGGTATTGCGCCGAAATATTACGGAAAGTTGTTGGGATCAACCGCAAAAATGCCGTATAAAAGAGGAGAGCCAATTTCAGAAAAGGAATTTCCGCTATGAAGATACTGTTTTTGACCAATAACCACGAGGTTTCGCTCCCTCTCTTTGATTGGCTGGGGCGTGTGGAAGGCGCTGAGAACGTATTGCTTTGCGAAGATAAAATATCGATGTCTCAATTTCTCGAAAGTGGGAAATCCTACGATATTGGCTTTATTATCAGCTACAACTATTCACATATTGTCCAGCCGGAGATCATCAATCGGTTTCCGCACCGGATAATCAATCTGCATATCTCACTGCTGCCATGGAACAGGGGCGCGAGTCCAAACATCTGGAGCTTTTTGGATGGAACTCCCTCCGGAGTGACCATCCACCAGCTTTCGGAGGGCTTAGATACGGGAGACATTTTGCTGCAGGAGGAAACCAGTTTCGATTACGCAAAAGAAACCCTAAAGAGTTCCTATAACAAGCTGCACACACTTATCCAGCGGTTGTTTAAGGATAATTGGGAAGTCATTAAAGACGGCTCAGTGGTTCCCAGGCGACAGGGCGGAGCGTTTACCTATCATCGCGCCGCCGACCTGCAGCCGTACAAAGATATTCTGGATTACAACGATACCATTGCGGAATTTTTGCGAAAAGCGGCACTGGTAAAAATTCCTCTTTAAGGAGTTCTATGCTTTATATTCGAGTAGACGGCAACGCCGAAATAGGCACAGGGCATGTCATGCGCTGTCTGTCCATTGCCCGCGCCGCAAAAAATGCAGGGCTTGACTGTGTTTTTATAACATCCGATTGGCATATGAAAGCGGTCCTGCATGAAAGCGGATTCCAGATTATTTGCCTCGAAAGCGTTTGGAATGACTTGAACGCTGAAATCACCCAAATAAAAAGTTTAATCAAAAAGCAAAATGTCAAGCGAATTTTGCTTGACAGTTATTTTGCGACTCCGGAATATATGCTCAGTTTATGCGAAACTGCGAAAGTCACCTATATCGACGATCTGGACGCTTTTCGCTATCCCTGCCATATGTTGATTAACTACAGCTGTTATGCGGATAAATTCAATTACCCGGCTCGCTATCCCGGCACAGTGTTGCTGTTAGGCTGCCGCTATGTGCCTCTGCGTGAAGAATTTCAGAATCTGCCGTCTAAGGAAATAAAAAATAAAGTGCGCTCGGTTCTTGTCACGACCGGTGGAAGCGACCCGTATAACGTGGCGGCCAGGCTCGTAAAAAAAGCAAAGGAAACGAAAGGTCTGAATCGGCTTGCGTTTCATATTGTCGCGGGAAGGTTCAACGCTCATGTAAGTGCTTTGGCCAGGCTGGAAAATGAGACCGACGGAGACGGAGTCATTGTGCACCGCAATGTGCAGAACATGGCTGAACTCATGCTGGATTGCGACATTGCGGTTTCTGCGGGGGGGTCTACACTGTATGAGCTCTGCGCATGCGGCACGCCAACAGTCGCGTTTTCTTTTGCTGACAATCAGATAGACGGCGTAACGGGTTTTGAAAGCGGATATATGATTAACGCCGGGGACTTTCGTCATAATGAGGAGCTTTGTCTGGACCGTATGCTGGACGGGGTGAATAGTTTGTTATATAACGAAAATTTGCGCCGAAAGTTATCCCAACACATGCAAGAGCTTGTGGATGGTGAGGGAGCTTCAAGAATTGCCGGACAGATCATCTCGCTTTAGCAGCATACGGCAGATTTTGATTTAAGCAAAACAAAAAGAAACGTACAATGCTACGACAGCCGCAAATTATAGGCCGCTGTCGTTAGTAAGATTTGAAGGATCGCTTAAATTATGATTGCTATGCCCCAATTTAAAACTAATGAAAGATTTTACTACTGAACATGGGCATGATAGAATTTATATATATAAGGTCGAGCAAACCATAGATAGAATGAGCATAACCATTAGCGCTTTATTTCAGCAGACCGGAGAAAAGCTTTAAGAAGAGGGTTTGTCTTTGAAGAAAATGATTGACTGGATATCCGCCGTATGGGGAAAGCACGACAGATTCGTTAAATTTTGTCTTGTCGGCGGTATGAACTCGATTTTATCTGTCTTACTCTACAACTTTTTTTTATGGATAAACATAAATTATATTCTTGCATATGCCATGTCCTACCTTATTCCATGGGTCAACTCTTTTTACTGGAACGGGACCCATGTTTTTAAGTCTGCGTCCAAAATGAGGGCAATAAAATATTTTATCCTTTATGGTGGCACTTATTTACTTGGACAAGCGTTGTTGATTGTAGAGGTCGACTTTTTTGACTGGAACAAAACCCTTTCACAATTCCCCATTATTGCGCTTAACACGGTGCTAAACTACACCGGCAGCCGTTTGTGGGTTTTTAAGGCGCGTAAAAATCCCGGAGAGGATTCTTGCGCGCCTTAATATGGTGGGTATATGTAAAACGCCGTCTTAGTTCTACATGCCTTCTGTGCTTTCTGATTTGAATAAAATCTTGAGGGTCATGAACATGATTTTTAGATCCAGAATCAGCGAATATCCCGATATGTACATTAAATCCATTTTAAGCTTGTCATACGCCGAAGTATTGTATTTTCCAATGACCTGCGCATAACCTGTGAGACCCGCGCGAACCTTTAATCGGTAAGAGAACTCGGGAATCTCCGCCGTGTATTTTTCCACATGCTCCAATCTTTCGGCCCGGGGACCCACAATGCTCATATCTCCAATCAATATGTTCCAAAGCTGCGGCAATTCATCAACCCTTGTTTTACGTATAAATCTACCAACAGGAGTAATGCGCGAGTCAAAATCTGAAGCTGGTTGTGGCTTCCCATCTTTTTCGGCGTCCTCAATCATAGAGCGAAATTTATATATATTAAATGTCTTGTTGTCAATCGTTGCCCGCGCTTGTTTGAAAATAATCTTCCCGCCATCCTGGATTTTTATTGCAACTGCTGTAATAAGCATAAACGGGGACGCTAATACCAGCATTGCCGCCGAAAAAAATATGTCCATCAGTCTTTTTAAAAATCTCTGTTCCAAGCTCAGCCCGTAATTTCGGTTTAACAAAAGAGGCGTGTCGAAAATAGTAATCTCCTCTGCCGAGCGCAGCAGAATATCGGAAATTTTAGGCGTAACATATGTGCGGATATTATTGTCAAAACAAAATTTAATTAGATGGTTTCTTTTTTTAGCCGGGACGTCGCAAATGATTACAGAGGAATATTTTAGTATTTTTACTTTGACTTCGTCTTCGCCAATATCTATGCTGACAGCTTGCTCAATCATGTATTTTTCACTTCTGCGTGACATTTTTTGCACAAGATTTGTCGCCGATAAGTTGCCGCCGTAAACCAGAAGCATGACTTGAGGAGGAAAGGCTTTGATGTAAATATATCCCGCAACTGTAGCCCAAAGCCAAAAAGCGAGGATGTCCACTGCAGTCATCATCAAAAAGGGCGACGCTCGCATAATAGCGCGCCCGACAAGGCAAGTTTGCAGATATGTAATTGAATTTGTAAAAATAATTGCTATTACGCCCGACAATACTATGTCTTCACGTCTGAAATACCCAATTCTGTAACCCTCGTACAAGCTTATGAAAAAGAAGAGCATAATACCGTAGACCATAAAAACAAGCCAGTTACCTTTATATCCGAAAGGTCTTAAAATAATTCTAGCATATTCTGCCGTCCAAAAATATGCCCAAATCCCTATAAGCATACCCAGCAACAGAGCGTTAAGCCCCAATTTGATTAGATTTTTGTATTGTTCCTGCCTTTGCATAGCTCAATGCCTTTCAAAAAAAAAGTTGTCGCCTTTCTTTTTCACCACCAAAATACTACCATAAAACACCAGAAAGTTCAAGCTTTCTCAAAATACAATTTTTGACCATTGACAAAAACATACAAATGCGCTATAATAAAAACAGAAGAGCGAACTAATGTTTGCTCTTCTGTTTTTATTATTTTAGGAAGAGGGATGTTATGAACATTGTAACCATCAGCTTGTCGGGAAACCCGCTCCAAGCCGCAACACCTGACGGCAACCCCGTGATTGGCAGCCAGTTTGACAATTACGCCGCAAAATTTATTTTTGATCGCCCGCCTGAATATGCCGAAGACGCCTTGTTGCTTTTTTTTAGCGATGGGAAAACTGATTTTGCACCTGTCAGTATCGGCGGGGAAAATGAGTTTGAGGTATCCGACTATCTTACACAGAGTACAGTTTTGAAAATGCAAGCAGCTTTTGAGCGAAACGAGATAATTCTTTGTCGTTCAAATGTATGTACATTTTTTTTAAGGGAGTCCATTCAGAACGGGGCGTCCTTTACAGGGACCGCTTCGAAATCGGCTTTAAGGCTGGTAGATAAGGCAATTACCGGGGTTGAACATAAGGGTAACTATCTTGCGTTTCAAAACTTAGCCGGGGACACAGTGGAAGATGTCCTGTTATCCGATTATGGCCCGCGAATAGGCGATAATGGCAATTGGAATTTGTGGTCCAATGATTCCTTGGAATATGCGGACACGGGAATTTGTGCACGGGGAGAACCTGGTTCGAAAGGCGATCCCGGCGAAGCGGGGCCACAGGGGAGGCAAGGAGAACCTGGTCCGAAAGGCGATCCCGGCGAAGCGGGGCCACAGGGGAGGCAGGGAGAACCTGGGCCGAAAGGCGATCCCGGCGAAGCGGGACCACAGGGGAGGCAGGGAGAACCTGGGCCGAAGGGTGACCCTGGGAGCGTCGGGACTATTTCCGCGTCCCAAGTAGAGGTTGAGTCTGTTGCCGGCATTGCCTCTAATAATTTACAAAACGCTCTGGAGTCAATTCTGGGAGTCATATCAGAGACCGCTGAAAATCATAATTCATCTTTAAATTCACATCCTTACAGCAATAACCATTTTCCAGACATAATGAATGTCAGACACGCTTTGGATTACCTGCTTCATAAAGACTATTATAACAACTACATTCACAACGAAACTGACTTGTCCGTCAAATTCTCAGAAGAAATTTCCGCTGCGCCTTACCACGGTAACGTGTGGGCATGGATTCAGGCAAGAATCAGGGCTGCGGACTGGAACGGAATACATATTGCCGACTATATACCTTTTAGGTGTACAAACGGATACGAAATAAAGGCGGAAGTCGCTGGGATTGACACCTATTACAACTACGGAGATGTACCCGTTCCTCACCATATCGACTTCATCAGCCGCGATTGCTGGCCAGACGCCCATGCATATAATAAGGTTAATTACAACAACGGTACGAGTGTATCACCACATCCTTGGCTTTCCAGCGACCTATACGCGTTCCTCAACAGTTTGCAAATGGATGTTCCCAATGCCACGGGTGCAAATCCGGCGCTTGTGACCGTCGACTATCGTTTTCACGGTGTATACGACAAACTACCAGCGGAATTGAGAACTGTTATTTACCCTAAACATGTGATATTGCCGCAACGCTATACAGTCGGCTCTGTGCTGGTTAATGATAATAGCTTTGCAGAAGTCAACATTGGCAGACTTTGGACGCTGGCGGAAGTGGAGGTTTACGGTACGGAGCACTTTGGCAGTAAAAACGGATTAAGCGGAGCCGGTTTACAGCAGTATGCCATTTTTGCTAATCAAATGAAACGCATAAAGGGCAGAGGAGATGGCGGCTCCCGTGCTTATTGGTGGCTGCTTTCCACCGTAGGTGGCCATGCAGGCGCCTGTGCTTGCGTCGCCGACCTTGGCAACGGCGCACAAAATGGCGCCAGCCGCAACTATTACATACCGTTGTGTTTCCGGGTTGGTTGATTACAGAAAGTCACCACGATGGTTCAGATTAGCTTCACCCACTTTTGTTGAATAGAGGATGATAGTGTCGAAAATTCGTATCACGGAGCTATATGTGGCTTGCATAATATAACTTACGTTCTAGCTTGTCATCATTCATGGCGGCGTTCAGCAGGGTATAGGTGGAGTGCGTTAGGTTGTCAGGGTTCGGCACTCCGGCACTGATTGTGAGGTTGCCTTGCGGGCTGGTATCAATTGCAAGCACTTTTTTACCTGACGGGGCGAGCGCCGTCGCCAGATTTAGAACCGTCTTGGTCTTGGTGACGCCGCCCCTCTGCGACGCGCAGGAAATGACCTTACACATTCATTTATCGCGTCCTTTCATTATGGATTGCTAATATGCTTAGGGAAAGGGAGTAAAAAATAGGACTAAGCACGTGAAACCCTTATTGTTATCAGGTTTTCTCGCTTAGTGCTATTATAACAGAATCATTTATAAGGATGAGCATCAACCCAAGGATTAGCAGATAGTCGTCGTCGAGCCCCAGTACACCCATAATATCCTCGAGGATCGTGCCCTGTGACTGCGGCGCGGGTTCGCCGCGCGGGCGCTCGTGCTCCGGCCGGAATGCGCGTTCCTGATCGGGACGGGATTGCCGGTCTTCCTCCCCAACGCTTTTGTGGGGCGTGTCCCGTGAATAGGCGCGCCGGCCTCCTCCGCGCCGGGCGCCGTTCCAATGGTTCCAGTTGCGGCTGCCGGAGTCCTGATCCGCGCCGTCGTGCCGGTCCTGCCGCACGGTGTACCCCGCGCGCTCCTGCATTTCGCGCACGCGCGCCTCGGCGTCGCGCTGCATCCGTAGTATTTCGGCGTCGCTCAGCTCACGCTGACCCATTTTCATCGGCATACGATCACCTCCTGTTTCCGTTTAAAAACCCGGACAAGCCGCCGGGCCGGCCTCCGCCAACCCCGCCGAGTCCGCCGAGCAGTTTATCCATTTCCCCAAACAAGCCGCTCTCTTTTATCAGCGGCAAAAACTGCACGAGCTGCATTACTCTGATAGCGTCGTCGACCTTTTTTGCGCGTTCCTCTTTAAGACGGGGCTTTAAGGCCAGCAGCAGGTCTATGCTTGCGCGGTTTTGCTGAAAGCCAGCCAGCGCCTGCGTGAGCTTTGCGATAGTCCCGACGTCGATGCCCGGCAAGAACCCGCCGCTCTGACGTGGCGGCGGAGCGGCCGTTCCCTGTGTACCGCCGGAGCTTAAGAGCGCCGTCAGCAGGCCCAGGTTATCCACGGCCGGGGGCGGAGGCGGCGCCTGCGGCGCGCCGACGCCCAAGCCGGACAGCAAGCCGGACAGCGCCGAAAGGTCGACCGGCGCGGCCTGCGGCGGCGGAGGAGGTGGAGGAGCCGGAGGAACCGCCTGTTGAGAGCGCAGGGAACCCAGCAGGGACTGCAGCGCCGACAAATTTACGGACGCGGCCTGCGGCTGGGGCTGGGGCTGCAGCCCCAGCGAGGCACCGAGAGACCGCACCTGCGCCATGGCCTCGGGGTCGCTCATAATCTGGCTAAAAAGCGCGTTTAAATCATCCACCGCGCGTTCTCCTTTCCAACACGAATAAAAGCCGGTATATTTATTTGCCGCCCGTAAAACCGCTAAGTATTTCGCCCAGTCTGCCGCTGCTAAGTATGGTTTGGACCGCGGAGGGGTTGCTTGCGAACTCTGCCACGCGGTTTTGCGTGGCGGGGTCCAGCCCGCTTAAAAGATTTTGGAGATTGCCCTGCTCTACCTGACTTTTTATCTCGTCGGGACTTTTGCCGAGCTTTTTGCTGGCCAGCTTTAAAAGCATATCCAGTTGGCCCTGGGAAAGGTTAAAATTTTCCATATTGCACCGCCTATTCAAATTTTCTGGATTATGTGCTATACTGTAATTAATTACAGTCGAGAATCAGAGGAGCTTGTTGTGCGAATAATAGTATTTTCTGACAGTCACAACAACTATTTCGCCCTTCGGGACATTGTGCAAGTGCACCCGACGGTCGGCGTTTTTGTGCACCTTGGCGACGGCGAAAGGGAATTTGAGTATCTTTGCGCGAATTTTCCGTTCAAGGAGCTTTTCTGCGTACGGGGCAACGGGGATTTAGGCTCGCTGAGCCCCACCGAAGACGTCATACAGCTTGGCGGAAAGCGGATATTCATTACCCACGGGCACACCTACGGAGTCAAACGCGGACTGGATGAGTTAAAACGCAGAGCGGGCGAGCTTAGGGCCGACCTCGTGCTGTTTGGCCACACGCATGTTGCCATGACCGAATATGACAGCAAAACGGGAATTTATTACATGAATCCCGGCAGCGTCAGCTTTCCGCAGAATAGCCCCGCAAGCTACGGCGTTGTGGATATAACCGACGCGGGAACTGCGGTCTTTACGACGCCTGTAAAATGAGATTTGATATTGACAGTGTAGGTTGGTTTGGGAAGAACCTTGCAATGCTGGACGAGGTAGACTCCACCAACGACTATTTAAAGCGCGAAGCGGAAAGCCTGCCTCACGGCGCTGCGGTCATCGCGAAGCGCCAGAACGCGGGTAAGGGGAGAATCGGACGTGGCTGGCAGAGCGGCGGGCTTATGATGTCGTTCCTCATGCACGGGCTTGCGCCGGAAAAGCTGTCGGCATTGCCACTGGCCGTAGGGCTCGCCGTGGCCGGTGCTCTGGAAAAACTGAGCGCGACGCCCGGCTTTGGCCTCAAGTGGAGCAACGACGTGCTGTTTGGGGACCAAAAGCTCGCCGGTATCCTGTGCGAGGGTACGATAGCGGGGAAGCGGGCTTACGCCGTGGCCGGTATAGGCGTCAACCTGGAACAGACGAGGGAAGAGCTTGACGGTCTCGGTTTAGTATATGCGTCGTCGTTAAAAACGGCCACAGGCAAAAGCTACGGGATTTTACCCGTCGCGAGAGCAATTTTTGACGAGTTTGAGCCAATTTACGAAATTTACAAGCTTATGGGCTTTTCCGCCCTGCGGGAGAAATATAAGAGCCGTTGCGTTACCCTGGGCCGAGAGATCCGCGTTATCACGGGAGAAACCGAACGCCGCGGAGTCGCGGCGGATATAGCTTGCGACGGCGGCCTCGTGCTCCGGGACGGCGGAGTCATCCGCGCGGGCGAGGCCAGTGTCCGCGGGTTATACGGATACACATAGATATTTTGGGGGTCTTCTGAATGAAATTTTTACCCACATTTTGCGGTTGCTATGTTATATGCGCGGGCCTGCTGTTTTTCAGCTGGCTGTGGTTAAGCAATCTATGGCTGGGGCTGGGCGTTTGCGCGCTGATGCTGACGATACCGGTCCTTGTATTTTCCGAACACGACGACCGTATTGCCAGGCTTGAAAAGAACGCGGCAAAAACTCCCGGCAGAAGCCGTCTGAGAAAGCGGGGCAGAAACCGCATGCACCTGCGTTTTAAAGCAAGAGCAAGAGCTTTGTAAACACAAACCCCAGCGCCCCGCAGACCGGAAACGTAATTAACCAGGTAAGCAGGATCCCGCCCGGGGTCTTTTTTTTCTTCGCAGGCTCCGCCAAGCGCCGCGGTCTTTACATGTGTCGTGCTAACAGGCAGGCCCAAAAGGCTCGCCAGCAGCAGGACGGCCCCGCCGCTGACGTCGGCGCAGAGGCTTTCGTGTTTTTTTACGGCGAGCATTTTAAAGCCCACGGTCTCGATGATGCGCCTGCCTCCCGCGGCCGTGCCCAAAGCCATTGCGGCCGCGCACAGTAACAGTATAAGCGGATACTCACGCAGGTCTAAGGTCGCACGCACCGGCGCGCCTTTTAGCGCGGCGTCCGCGATTATGAACACCGCCGCGAACTTTTGCCCGTCCTGCGCGCCGTGCATAAAGGCGGCGGCGCCGGCCGCAAGCGTTTGTGCGGCGTCAAGACGCTTTGGAGCCAGCCGCTCCAGCCGCCGCCCCAGTACGGAGCGGACAGCCGCGCCGCCAAAGAAACTCAACAGCAACGAAACTAAAAGCCCCGCCGCTATTTTTGCCCATGCGCCGGGGCTGAAATCCGCCCCCACTTGCAGCGCCGCGCCGCCAAGGCCCGCGACCAGCGCGTGACTTTCCGATGTAGGTATGCCGAAAGCCCACGCAGCCGGCGCAAAGCAGCACACTGCCGCCATCGCCGCCAAAAGCGCCGCCAGAGCCACCCGAGGAGGAAAGCTGCCAAAATTGTTAAGTCCGGCTATAGTCCCGGCGACAGAGCCGTTAAAGGCCCCGAACGTCAAAAGTCCGGCCGCGTTGCAAAAAGCCGCGAGCGTTACGGCGCGGCGGAAGCTGAGCGCGCCGCCGGCCACGGCGCCCGTTATCGCGTTCGGCGCGTCGGTCATGCCGTTTACGAATACGCAGCCCGCCGTAAGCGCAATGAGCAAAACCTGCAAAAGTGTCATATCAGGCATATCACTCCGTAATTCTTCCTATTATTATACGCAGCATGTTTTGCGTACATGCCGCATAGAAATATAGAAAATACGCATATATTTCAGCTTGGAGGGTGTTGCTATGAAGATGGCGGCAAGGGGTTTTGTGTTCACCGCGCTTTGTCTCGCGGCTCTGTTGGCTTTGCTTACGCTGACGGCCGCCGCGGGGGGCGCGGCAGTGCTCGCGGACGCGGCGGTGGCGATAGCCGACCCGGATATAGACCCGAATTTAAACGAGGACTTTGAGGCGGTAGAGGTAATCTCGCAATACAGCAGTGATCTGCCCGCGAAATCGGCGATTCTGATGGAACAGGAAACCGGAAAGGTGCTCTACGAGAAAAACGCCGACGAGCAGATACCGCCGGCGTCAGTCACGAAAGTAATGACGCTTTTACTGGTTATGGAGGCGATGGACGAGGGTAAAATAGCCATAAGCGACCTTGTGACGACAAGCGAGTACGCAAACTCTATGGGCGGTTCGCAGATATGGCTGCGAGTGGGCGAGGATATGACGGTAGACGATCTGTTAAAGGCCGTGGCTATAGCCAGCGCGAACGACGCCGCCGCGGCGCTGGGGGAATATGTGGCGGGCAGCAACGACGCCTTTGTAAAAAGGATGAACGAACGAGCCGCCGAGCTGGGCATGAATAACACGCATTTTGTAAACGCTACTGGGCTGGACGACCCCGGGCACCTTACCACCGCGCGGGATATAGCAATCATGTCACGCGAGCTGATAAAATACCCGAAGATAGTGGAGTATAGCACAATATGGATGGACTCTCTGCGCGGCGGCGCGACCGACCTTGTAAACACCAACAAGCTTGTGAGGTTTTACAACGGAGCGACCGGCCTTAAGACCGGCACCACGGACGGAGCGGGTTCCTGTCTGGCGGCCACGGCCACGCGCGACGGTCTTTCGCTGATTTCGGTGGTCATGGGCGCGCCGTCCTCAAACGACCGCTTTGCCTCAGCGCGCGGCCTTTTGGATTTCGGATTTTCCAATTACCAGAGCGCCGAGCCTCCACCGGTAGACGGCGAGCTTACCCCCGTGCCGGTCCTGCGCGGAGTGAGTGAAAGCGTCATGCCCACCTATAACGACCCCGGCCGCTTTATAATAGAAAAGGGCGGGGAAGACAAGATCACCCAGCAGGTGACGCTGGCGGAGGACGTGGAGGCCCCGGTGTTGAGCGGACAGATATTGGGTGAGGTGCAGGTTATGGTAGACGGCGAGGTCGTGGGCGCGTATCATCTTACTGCCGCGAACGACGTCGAGCGCATGACTTTCGGCAGGGCGTTCGGCAAGCTGCTGGGGCATATGCTGCGCACCGGCAGGAACGGCGACGCGAACATGGAGCACGGCGGGGACCACACGGCTTCTCCTCCGGCCACAGAGGGCGCGGTGACGCCGGAGCACAGCCCGGAATGCACCTGTGAGGAGGGTAAATGCTACTGCGACGAGATAGGGGACATTTGCGGCTGTACTAAAAAAGAATAATGATAAAAAAAGCTGGCTCTTTGCCTCGGCAAAGGGTCAGCTTTTTTGCGCTTCTTCATATTCATCAATATCCTCCGCCGTAAGCATAGGATATAAGGGCTCGTCAGGGCGGGCGGCCATATGCCGCCCTATTTTATGCCGGATATACGGTGAGGATCTATTAAGCGCTGCCATGAGCCGCTTTTTATATTTCGAGACAGCCCCGCTTTTTCGTTTGAGATAATACATCATGTACGCCGACAATGCGTCGCGCGGCTCGCTTTTGCAAAGACACTCCGCTGTTTTTACAAGCTCCGCTTCGTTTTCGGGCGCGCCGTCCCTTAGCCTTGACCAAATATACAGCAGTACCGAGGCGTCGCTGCGGCTCGGCAGTTGCATCTCGTCCAGAATAATCTTATCCGCGGCGGCGATATTCGGCTCGCACGAGACTCCGGTGTAAAGCATATGGGCGAACGACGCGACAAAACAGCGGCAACGGCCGGATTCCCGCTTTGCCGCATCCCCCGCCTTAAGGTACAGCGCGGCGGCCTTGTCGGCGTCGCGGGGAACTCCCAGCCCAAGCTCGCGGGCCTGCGCCATTATTACGTACGCGCACGAGACGCCCTGCGGGTTACCAGAGAACTCGTCCACGGCGACAAGCGCGTCCAGCCGTTCCAGGGCTTGCGCGGGTTTTGGAGTAAAGCCGTGGGCGCCCATTAGCTCAAGGTCGCACAGGAATACCGCCGCCGACAGCTTTTCTTCCCCGGTTCTTGACGCGCGAAGCAAAAGGCGGTGCGCCTGTGCGGGGCTGTAATTCCCGCTTTCGGCCAACAATAGAGCCCGCGCCAGCGGGATGGCGGCGGATTCTTCGCCGTCGGAAAACGCGCGGCCCAAGGTTTCGGCGGCTGAAGCGAAATCGAGCCTTTCCTCAAGATAAAGCTTACCCAGCAGAAGCCGCCCGTAGGAGGAGCCGCTTTCGGCGGCCTGCATTAGCAGACGCTCGGCCTCGGCCAGATTTTTCTTTACGCCGCGCCCGCGCAAATATCGCAGCCCCAGATGAAGGCCCGCGCTAATATGCCCCTGCCTGTACGCCGCGCGATAATATCTGCCCGCAAGGCGAAAGTCGCGGGCCACCCCGTAGCCGTCTTCGTAGCACATGCCCACCATATCCTGCGCTTTCGCGAAGCCCTCGTCGGCTAACGGCTTAAGGAGCGCGAAAGCGCGGCCGTTGTCCTCGGCTGTCCCTATACCGAAATAATAATACCTGCCCAAATGATACCGGGCCTGCTTCGAACCCGACCCGGCCGCGTTTTTAAACATCGCAAAGGCTTTGTCGGGGTCCTTTTGAACACCCACGCCCAATTCAAAACAGTCCGCGAGATTGCATATGGCGGGTTCATAGCCCTGCTCCGCCGCAAGGCGAAAATAATGCGCCGCGCGTTCCTCGTTGCGGCTTGTTCCGACGCCGCCAAGCCTGCGCAGGGCATAAAGGTTTTGCGCCTCGGGGTCGCCCGAGAGGGCGGCTTGCCGCAGCCAGTAGCTCGAACGCGCGGCGGCTTCTGCGGTCTTTTCGCCGTAAAGCCACGCCAGGTTCTTCTGTGCCGCCGCGTAACCCAGCTCCGCCGCCTTTTTGTAAAGCTCCAGCGCGCGTGCCGCGTCGGAATTGGTCCCAATGCCGTATTCGCTGCAAAACCCAAGCGCGTTCAGCGCCAGAACGTCGTCCGGGTCTGTTTTGAGCGCGCTTTCATAATCTGCGACGGCCTCGTGATCCTTGCCGAGCAGGCGCCTTGCCTGCGCGCGCCAAAAATAAGCCGGGGCAAAGCTGTCGGGAAGCGCGCGGATGATCTCGGTGAAGTCGTCTTCGGCTTTTACAAGATCCTGCTTCCCGCGGGAGAGCGAAAGATATGTCCGGCCGCGGTAAAACTGCGCCTCGCTCCAGAAAAGGTCGGCCGCAAGCGCCTTGTTAAGATCCTTTATGGCGTCCTCGTACAGCCCCGACCTGAAATAGAGGATCCCCCTGCGCCCGTATGCCAGAGCAGAGGGTTCGGCCGAGTAAACTATACTTTTTGTGTAATCGCTGATCGCGCGCTCAAGGTCCCCGTCGCCACCGGAGCGGTAGTCGTAGCACAGCGCCCGTCCCCAGTATGCCTGGGCCAGATACGGGTCCTCGCGGATGAGCTCATCCATCACGGTTATAGCGGCGCCCAGATCGCCCTTTTTGATCAGCGCGAAGCCCCGCTCCAGTGACGGGCGGGAAGAGGCGGGCTCGATAAGTCTCATCATAGCAAATACCCTAAAATCAAATCAGCGAATATGCCTTTAGCAGATAAACCCCCACAGCGAGCGCAAAGGCGGAACCGAACGTGGTGATGACCAGGATGTTGGAGGCCGTAGGCCCGTCGCCGCCGATTTCGACCGCCATGGCGTAGGAGCTTATCGCCACCGGAGTTGCCAGAGACGCCAGCAGGGTCACCAGCTCCGCGCCCCGGTAGCCAAGGAACACGCTGATTGGTATGTATACCAGCGGCAGGATCACGATCTTAATAGCGGAGGAGTATAGCGCGGGCACTAGCCTTGCAGTGGCGTCCTTAAGGCTTATAAGGCCGCCGATTGAAAGAAGCCCGAGCGGAGTGGCTATCTGAGAAATAAAGATCCCGGTGTTTGACAGCATGACAGGCAGGCTGAAGCCCGTAAGAGACAGCAAAAGCCCAGAGACCGAGGCTATGATCAACGGGTTTTTGCAGATTTCCGAGACGACCTGTGCGGGTCCGGGCGTTTTTGCGTTGTTCCCGCGCACCGAAAGCACCAGGACCGAAAAGATATTGTACGAAAGCACCACCGCGATAGTCGCGACCGCCGCTGTGCCGGCCGCCTCCTCACCCATGACGGCGCGCACAAGGGGAATACCGACCAGCGCGTAATTCCCGCGAAAGCCGCCCTGCACCAGAGTGCCCACCAGCGTTTTGTCTTTCCATAAAAGCTCGGTCACCAGCCAGACCAGGAAAAACGAGGATACCGTAACGGCCGCTATGTACAGCACAAAGCCGATGTTTTTGCCGGGGCCGCCCGAGTTCAGTATCGTCATGAACAGCTGTACCGGCAGGGCCATCCGGTAGACCAGAGTGTTACACGTCTTAAAAAACCCGGCGGAAAAGACGCCCCGCCATTTTAAAAACGCGCCTGTAAGGATAAGCAGGAAAAACGGAAGTACCGAGTTTAGGCTGAACATAATATTGTCAAGAATCATTTTGCTTTTGCCGCCTTTCGCGTTCAGCTTGAGATAGCCGCAGATATGCGGGGGCAAGTATTTCGGCGTCAAGCCACCCGTCAGGGGGAAAGTCGAAGGCCGCGGCGCATACGCCCGCCGCCCTCTGCCTTCGGATGCTTGCAGGCGCGAGCGTCATCTCCGGCATGTCCGGCTTTTCGGCGCATATCTCGGCGCCGTCTCCGACAAGAAGGAACGGCCCTTCGAAGGTTGACAGTATTTCCTTAAGCTTTTCCGCGCCAACGGCGTAATCCGGCGTTATACGCTCCGGCGAGCCGGACCCCGAGCATTTGAAAACCGCAGCGTAAAATTCGTCTCTGCGCGCGTCCATCACCGGGACAACATAACCGTTCCACAAAACCGCGTTGTAAGCCATAGCCAGCAATGAAGAAATCCCCGCGCAGGGGGCGCTTTTCGCGAAAGCGAGACCCTTTACTGCGGCGACGCCGATGCGCGTTCCGGTAAACGAGCCCGGCCCCGAAGCTACGGCGAAGGCGTCTATCTCCTCCGGGGAAATATTCGAGGCCGCCAGCATGTCGCGGATCATGGGGACAAGAGTGCGCGAATGCTGCAGGCCCGCGTCGGAAAAGCTTTCGCAGAAAAGCCGCCCGTCTTTCATGACGGCGCAGCTCGCCGCTTTTGCGGAGGTTTCCAGACCTAAGATGTTAATGGCGGCGCCCTCCTCTTTAGTAGTTAGGAGCTAGAAAATAGAAAATAGTAAAACGGCATGGCAAATGCATCAACAACCGGATATACTTATTTCTCGGGTATTTTCGTCAACAACTGTTATAGTCACGATTATCGCGTTTGACGGCAGCTCTCCGGAGACGTTCTCGCTCCACTCCACCGCCGCGATGCCGTTTGCGCAGTCGAAAAAGCCCGCGGAATATAGCGCGTCCGGGCCGCCGGTACGGTACATGTCAAAGTGATACAGGCATAGCCCGCCGGATTTTGGGTCTTTTGGCTCGTAGACATTCATAATCGTGAAAGTGGGGCTCACAACGTCTTCGGGATTTAACCCCAGCCCCCTTGCCAACCCGCGCGTAAATGCGGTCTTGCCCGCGCCCAAGCCTCCGCGAAAGGCGACGACGTCGCCGTCCTTTAGCGACACCGCAAAGCTTTCGGCAAAGCCTTCGGTTTCGGCAGCGCTGCGGGAAACAAACGAAGCGGTCATTGCCGGCCGGCTTTTGAATTGTCAATCGCGGCCTTTATAAAACCCGTGAACAGCGGGTGCGGATTCATTGGGCGGCTCTTGAACTCCGGATGGAACTGCACGCCCACAAACCATGGATGCCCTTCGAGCTCGATTATTTCCACCAGCTTTTGATTGGGCGAAACTCCTGTCACCCTCATGCCTTTACGGTCAAATTCGTCGCGGTATTTGACGTTGAATTCATACAGATGGCGGTGGCGTTCGTAAACTAGCTCCTCTCCATAGGCGTCGGCCGCGATGCTGCCCTCGGCCAGCTTGCAGGGGAAGAGCCCCAGCTGCATTGCGGCTTTTTCCTCGGCGTCGGCCCGGCCGGGAACGGCCTGCACCACAGGAAACGGCGTGCTTTCGCAAAATTCAGTTGAGTCGGCCTCGGCTTGTCCCAAAACGCCTCGCGCAAATTCTATAGCCGCGGCCTGCATTCCCATGCCTATTCCGAAATACGGCGCCGCGTTCTCCCGCGCGTATTTTGCGGCGGCGAGTTTGCCGTCCACCCCGCGCTTGCCAAAGCCGCCGGGAATGACTATTCCGTCAAGCCCGGAAAGGGACTCCGCCGCGTTTTCACACGTTATGCTCTCGGAGCTTATCAGCTTTATCTCTACGTTGGCGTCGTTGGCGATAGCCGCGTGTCGCAGGCTTTCGCTGATAGACAGGCATGCGTCCGGCAACTCGACATATTTGCCCACAATGCCGACGACTACGTCTTTAGAGGCGCTTTTCATGCGGCGTATCATTCCGCGCCAGGCGGCGAGGTCGGGCGCCTCGGCGTTTTGCAGGCCAAGATGATGGCAGACGGCTCGGGCCAGGCCTTCGTTTTCAAGCATGAGCGGGACTTCGTAAAGCGATTCAGCAGTAAGGTTTTGTATTATATCCTGCTCGCGGGTGTTGCAGAAGAGCGCGAGCTTGCGCCGTGTGTCGTCCGGCAGGGGGTACTCGCTGCGGCAGACTATAATATTCGGCTGTATCCCGAAGGACAAAAGCTCTTTTACCGAGTGCTGCGTGGGCTTGGATTTGAGTTCGTTGCTCCCTGCGATATACGGTACAAGAGTAACGTGGATATATATCGCGTTTTCGCGGCCAACCTCGGTGGCAAACTGGCGGATCGCCTCCAAAAACGGCTGGCTTTCAATGTCGCCGACTGTACCGCCAATTTCGGTGATGACTATGTCTGTCGCGCCGGAATTCGCAAGGCGCATGATGCGTTCCTTAATCTCGTTCGTGATATGCGGGATCACCTGCACGGTCCCCCCAAGATATTCGCCGCGGCGCTCCTTGTTGAGGACGTGCCAGTAGATCTTTCCGCTGGTCACGCTCGAGTTTATGGTCAGGTTCTCGTCCACAAAACGCTCGTAGTGGCCAATATCCAAATCGGTCTCGGCACCGTCGTCCGTGACAAAGACCTCTCCGTGCTGATAAGGGCTCATCATGCCGGGGTCTACATTTAAATAAGGGTCAAACTTCTGGTTTGTCACGCGGTAGCCGCGCTCTTTCAAAAGCCTGCCCAGAGACGCCGCGGTTATGCCCTTGCCCAACCCCGAGACAACACCGCCCGTAACAAAAATATATTTAACATTTTTTACCGCCATTTTATTTCCCCCAACGAACTGTCTTTTAATTTCTAACATAACATTTTATCATGGTTACATGATAAAATCGGCCATTTTCGGCGGTTGCCGCTTACGCGGCGAGCCAAAAGGCCATTTTAATAATTTTACCATAGATATACGCGAAAAGTCAAATTGTCACAAAATTGGCAAAAAATCATTCAACATATGCTTGAACTGTGACCATAGACGTGATAGAATAGAGTTACCGCTTACGAGGGGAGGATTTTAGTTGCCTGTAATCCATGGCTTTGTGACGCCTCATCCGCCGGTCATCGTACCCGCGGTCGGCAACGGCCGGGAGCGCGAGATAGAAAAGACGGCGGAAAGCCTAAGGCGGATGGCAAAGCAAATTGCTGAGCTTAAGCCGGACACACTGGTCATTATTTCACCGCACTCAACCATGTATTCCGACTATATACACATCTCGCCGGGGGGTGAGGCCAAGGGCAGCCTTAAACGATTTGGCGCGCCGGAGGTTTATAGGGCGCGTTACGACGCCGATTTTGTCTGGGCGCTCGAATCTCTCTGCGCCGCCGGTAATCTGCCTGCCGGTACCCAGGGCGAGAGGGAACCCGAGCTTGACCACGGCGTGCTGACGCCACTTAGCTTTATAAACCGGGAATACACCGGATACATGCTGGTGCGCGCGGCCCCGTCGCAGCTTTCTCCGGAGGAACATTACCGGTTTGGGATGCTGATAGAAGCGACGGCAAACAATCTTGGCCGCCGCACCGTTGTGATAGCCAGCGGGGATCTTTCCCATAAGCTTTCCGCTGAAAGTCCCTATGGCTTTGCATCGGAGGGACCGGAACTGGATAAGAGACTTACGGAAATCTTTGCTTCGGGGGATTTTGGCGCGTTGTTTGATATTGACGAAGCCCTGCGCGACAAGGCGGCGGAGTGCGGATATTTGCCTTCGCTCGTGCTGGCGGGCGCACTGGATAAAAAAGAGGTCGCGGCAGAATTGTTCTCTTACGAAGGACCTTTCGGCGTGGGCTACGCCGTGGCCTCGTTCTCGGTCGCCGGGAAAAACCCAGCCAGAGATTTTCTTTCGCGGCAAAAGGAACGGACTACAAGGCATATCGCGGGTATAAGGGCGGGGGAGGACCCCTATGTCCGTTTGGCGAGGGAGACGCTGGAGGCTTTTGTTCTCGGAGAAATTCCCAAAGATACGCCGCCGCAGTGGCCAAAGGAGCTGCGCAGCGAACGCGCCGGCGTTTTTGTTTCTATCAAGAAGCGGGGCAGGCTTCGCGGATGCATAGGCACGACTGAGCCGACGACGCCCAACGTCGCCGAGGAAATACGCCGTAACGCCGTTTCCTCCGGAACCAGAGATCCGAGGTTTTCGCCTGTTACGCCGGAAGAACTCCCCGAGCTTGTATACAGCGTGGACATTCTGTCTCCCGCCGAGCCGTGCGACGAGACCATGCTGGCCCCGGACATTTACGGGGTGATCGTTACAAGCGGCGCGCGGCGCGGATTGCTGCTGCCTAATCTTGAAGGCGTCAACTCAGTCGCCGCGCAGCTTGATATAGCAAAAAGCAAGGCGGGGATCGGGCGCGGGGAGCCGTGCGGGATAGAGCGTTTTAAGGTGGTGCGGCACAAATGATGAGAGAAGCCCAATATTGGAAAAGGTTTTCCGCAAGCAGCGTGCGGTGTCTGCTCTGCCCGTGCCGATGCCTTATCCAGAACAACCAGACGGGGAGATGCCTGGCCCGCCGGAACCTGGACGGCGTGCTCTACGCCGAAAGCTACGGGCAGGTGACTTCAATGGCGCTGGACCCGGTGGAAAAAAAGCCGTTGCGTTTGTTTGAGCCGGGGAAAACGGTGCTTTCTGTAGGCGGCTACGGCTGCAATCTTGCCTGCCCGTTCTGCCAGAACCACGAGATATCCACGCAGCGCGTAAAAAAAAGCCGCGAGCTTTCGCCAAAGGCTTTGGCGAATCTCGCGGCTGAAGCGGTGGGAAAAGGAAATATCGGCGTGGCCTACACCTACAACGAACCGTTAATCGGCTACGAGTATGTGCTTGACTGCGCGAAGCTGATATGGGATATTGGATTGAAGAATGTGCTTGTTACAAACGGGATGATCAATTCCGCCCCGCTTAAGGAGCTTCTTTGCTTTGTCGACGCCATGAACATAGACCTTAAATGCTTTACGGGCGAGGGGTACCGCCGTTTGGGGGGCATGCTCGAGCCGGTCAAGACGACGATACGTTCTGCCGCAGGCGTATGCCATGTAGAGGTCACGACGCTTATCGTGCCCGGCTTTAACGACAGTGAAGATGAGATAGAGGCGCTGGCGGAGTGGCTGGCCACGGTGGACGAAGAAATTCCACTGCATGTTAGCCGCTATACGCCCCGCCACATGTACAAGGAACCCGCCACCGACGTCGAGTTGGTTTACAGGCTTGCCGACATTGCCCGCGCGCATCTTAAGAATGTGTACACCGGCAACTGCTGAGCTTTATCAGGCGAACGCGATCCATCCGTAGGTGACGCCCGTGTCGTTAAGGCGGACAGACTTTCCGCCTACCGCCGCCGTGTTGTGAGATACCTGAAAACCGTTTGAGAGCTTTGCGATTCCCTGAGTGGAGCCGTCGGAGCCTGCCGTGCCGCCCATAATCAACTGGACGCCTGAGCTCCAGTTCATCTCTACAGAGCAGCGGCCTACAGGATATACTATCAAAAAGCTTGGGGCATAGCCCAGTGTGACCGTCCTTGTGCTGGCGCCGGTCCCGGTATAGCTGCCGCTCTCAAAAACCGTTTTGCCCAACAAGGCCTTTTCGTCCCCGCTAAGATGCACAGCTGTGTCGCGAGCGTGGGCGGAAAGGCCTTCCGCGTTTTCGCCAAGGCTTTGAGAGAGCTGTCCGCAGCGTTCGTCTACTATTTGGGAAAGCTGCCCGAAGCGTTCGTCTACTATGCGATTATCAGTGTTAAAGTCGTCTTTTTTGGGCTTGTCAGAGCCAAGCCAGCTGTTAAGCTTCAGATTCGGGGTTTTGTTCGTGCTGGGAATGTCGATAACCTCCTTTTAATTCTTAAATACTTGATCAAAGCTATTCCGCCGCCCCCAGGTCGAATTCCTCCCAGGTTCGGCCAAGCCCGTCCAAGTCGTCCCATGCGCAGTCTTTCGCGTCCAGCATGTCCCATGCCATATGCCCCACGTCGAAGATTATCTCCAGATGCGCGGGCAGCATGGTAAAAAGGCTCTGCTTTACGCTGTCAAGGTCAAGAAAGCGATCTAAAAGCCTGCGGCTTATGACCGTGAGTTTTTCCCCCGCGCAGTCCTCAATAAGCTCGGCCTGCATTCCCACAGCGAGTATAGAGTTAACAAGCCCGTTCAGATTAAAGTCGAACGGGGCGACGCTGCGGCGGTAGAGCACGAGTTCGCGCCGTGTTTCAAGGTCTATTTCCGGCCGGTCGCCCAAGCCGACCAGTCTTTCGTGCCGAAGCAGCCCCGCGGCGTCAGCCGTTTGTACAAAGGCCGCGGCGAGCAGTTCCTTCAGCTTTTTCTGAGCATGCAAAAGCTCTGTCTCATAGGTCTTAAGCTCGCAGTCGACCAAGCTGTTTTGCCTCAGCGCGTACAGCTTTAAGGGCTCGAGCTTTGTGTAAAGAGACATCACCCCACCGCCATTCCCGTCACGGAAACTGTACCCGGACGTATCACCTCGTCCTCTGCGGGGAAATAATCCCTCTCAGGCGCAGACAGGCTGTAATTGTAAACGCCTTCCACGTTTAATATCCTGCTGCCGAGCGACGCTAACAGCAGCGGATTGCCGACGCCAAGGCCGTTCAAAAAACGTACGGTCTCTTCTTTTACGTTTTCGCTCACCATATTCCGGTCGTGGCCGGGTAACGGCGTGATCTCCACAGCTACGGCGCGGGTGACCTTTCTTGCGGCCAGTACCAAAACGTCCACGTTGATCTCCTTGCGCACGCCAAGCTCGCTTTGAAGCGCGGAAATGATCTCATCCCCGGCGTCCGGGTCGCGGCAGTCCACCACCACGTCAACGGTGCCGCGTCCGCGCCGCCTTGGCAGCACGTTCACCGAGCCCACTCCCTCGTGCGAGATGGCTATGTCGTGATAAAAGGCGCTATTGGTGCCGTTGGAGATATTTTTGTAAGCCAGCAGCAGACGCTCGCGCAAAGACTCGTCGCTCTCTTGGTCCGCGCCGCCGGAAAATGGCTCCGGGTTTTCAACGGCGGAGACGCCCGCGGCTGGGGTGATCATCACGCATACGGCCCGTGCGGCGATATTTCCTCCGCCTCCTGCGGCGTCCGCCTCGGCCGGCGCGTCCGCGAAAAGCTCGCCGGCATGAAGCACGGTTTCGGAGGTCGTGACGAATCTTAGCTGAGCTTCGTTGTTTTGCGGCCTTGTGGCGCAGACGACCCCTGCGGGAATGACGATGTCGTTGTACGCGGGGGTCTCGCGCAAAAACCGCAGGCTACCCGCGGCCTTCAGGCCGGGCTTGCGGAAGACGGCCTTTGTCTCGGCATGGAACTCAAGATATTTTCCGCCGCTGGTCCGGGGGAACACCTGGCGCTCCAGTTCTCCGAGTCTGGCGTAATACTCCGCCATTTCGGCCGCGAATATTTTAAGCCTTATGCCAATATCCGACGCATTGTCCGCGTCAAAGCCAGAAAGCTCGCGATATTGCGCTTTCATCCTGCTTAATATGTTTTCATAGGTCATAGTCAACCTCCAATTCATATTGCGCGCGGTTCAGCTTAAGCGCGGCGAACAGCCTTTTTTCCCCGGAGCCGCCGTTCTCTAGCCTTACTTCTGTGACTGTGATCTCAGTTATGGGCAACAGAGCCTCCTGCACATAGCTCAGGGCAAGCTGCTGTTCTGTGCCGCCGCTTCTGCGGGGCCGCGCTAGCTTGTAGAGCTCGCTGCCGAGGTCCGGGTCGCAGGCGAAGCTGCCTTTTCTGACCGTGAGCCTGATTAACGCCCGCTGTATAAGCTCGCGGTCGCCCGTGATACTTACCGGCAGGCCGCGGCTGTCACGGCAGTGGTCGCCGTTTACAAGCAGCGTGTCTATAGATGTTCACCTCCCGGGGATAAGATACGGCCTTCCTTTGTGATAGTGAGGCCGTTTATAGTAACGTTTCCGTCGCTTTTAAGATGAATGCGCGCGCCTCCTGCGGAGTACAGCGCGAGTTCGCCCTCCGCAACGGCGTCCTGAGCCGAAAGGCATCCCGCGCAGACGTCCGCGCCGTCGGCCCTTACAAGCAGCAGGCGGTCGCCCTCCCGCGGGCGGTAGGATATTCCGCGCGGGGCGAATACCGGCACGCCGCGGTCTTCCGCCGCCGCCAGCGCCCCAAAGCCCAGGCTTCCGGAATAACTCACTTGGGCTACTGTGGCCTGGCTGCGCTCACGGCGGTTTGTGTTTGTTATAATACGCATAATGCCAACCCCTTTAATTGTAATACAATGAGCTTTGCAGCGTCAGCCGCGTGAATATTCCGCCGGCGGCGAAAATATACTCCCGCCTTGTAACCATCAGGTTGTGAGCGGAAAGCGCTTCGTCCGCAACGGCCGCATCGGCGCCCAGACTGACCTCGTATATCCCGGGCAGCTCCGTCACTACGCGCTCCGACTCGAACATAGACCGCCTGATACGAAAATTCGCGTCAAGTCCGCGGTTGTCCGCGTACTCGCTCGCGGGGGAGACAAAGCGTCTGCGTTTTATCCCCATGCCTGCCGCGGCCGAGTTGTGTACGGCGGTTGCGTAAGCGCCGTCCGCGTCGCGCAGATAAACGCTCGAGATAATATGATACGGTATTCGCTCGTGGAAGAGCGATGAAAACCGCGCGCCGCCGCCGGTGTTTGAGATTCTAAAAGGCTGCGCGCCCGGCTCCGGCCGCCCCACGACTACGTTTCTACCCGACACGTAGGGAGTGACCCCGTACACCCGCCGGATGAAGTCCGCAAAGGCGTCCCACTCGCTCGTGCCCGCGCGTACGGTGTAGAACGGCAGCGCGGAGCCGCCGTGCGGCGCGAGCATCGCGAAGCCGTATGGCGAAATAAACCGCATGAACACGTCCGCGGCGCGGGCGTTCTGCAGCTGGCACGGCTGAGCCTCGTTGTCGAGCAGCAAAGCGCCGGCGCTTCTCGCCTCCAACTCAAGCAGCACTCCGCCGGAACCCAATACGAGCTTTTGGGAGTCCGGCGCGCCCTCAAACAGCAACGCGCCTTCGTGGTAAACTCTCAGCGCGGTAAACACATCCCGCGCGCGCCGGGGTTCTTCCGGTACAACTGTAGCCGTCAGTTCTGCGGCGGGGGAGCCTATCGTCACAGAAATACTCAGCCTCTTGACACGGCCGGGTAAAACGGAGGCGCCGTCGGCGCGGAGAGCCGTAAGGACCGCCGCGCCCACTACATCCACCCCGCCGCGTCAAAGGCGACTCCGGTCCCCGGCAGACCAGAGTCCCCCGCGCTGCCCGCAGGCAAGCCGCTAAGGCCGTCCTGTCCGCTCGCCGTCTCAATGAATTTAATGGTGTACAGGATTATCCTGCCGTCGCCCTCAGCGTCGAAGTCAAGCTCCAAAAGCCGAGCGGGAAACGGCGGCACTCCGGGCAGATACAGCATTCCGGGCCCAAAGCTATTTTGCCGGAACTCTATGAGCTGGCCCATGGCCTCGCCAAGGCTTTCGCCGAAAAAGCTGCCGGAACAGACGACCGTTCTTGGTCTTGTCCCCAGGTCCTGGGCGACCTCCGGGCCGCCGGGGCAGAAATGTGAGACTACAGCCCTGGGATCGCTGACAGTGATCTTTGCGGGGTTGTGCCGGAACACATAGTCGCGGAACTGCGTGTTGCCCAAAAGCTCAAGCCTCCTCTCCCATTACCTGTGCAACCAGCCGCGAGTCTCGTTCCAGCCGCAAGTACACAGCGTCCACGGCCTTTTCATAAGACTCGTCCCGTACTGTGTATTCCGCCTGCCCGGGGTACCGGGCAGCGGAAAGACCCGCGTAAGAGCTCACGCTGTACCCGGCCTCGCGCGAAAGCGGACTTTGGAAAGACGGCGTTGCGCTTTTAAGCGAATATGTGGGGACGCTCTTAGCTTCATATATCGGCTTGCTAGAAAACTCTGGCAATTCCAAAGAGTCAGCCCCGTCCACCTCCGCGTCTAAAGCCTCAAGCCCCAGACGCAGCAGCGCGGGCAGGTTGGCCAAGCCCCGGGCCAAAGTCGCGAGTGCGTTAAAAAGCCTGCTCATTGCGTTAGCTCCATGCGGTGCGACGCCACGACCGAAACCGACTCCAGCACCACATTGCCCAGCGCGCCGGTTTCCTCGATATCGCCCCACTCGCAGCCCGAGTAGATTATTTTCTTGTCGGGCCGAGCGATCACAACATTGAAATTTGAAAGTGCGTGGAAATCTATGCCGTCTCCCAACGCTGCTCCGGTGGCCGCCACACGCGTGAGCTCCAAGGTGTGCTGCATTCGCATGCCCACCGCGCCCACGGGCTCAGCGGAACCGAAAGCCTCCACATACCGGCTCTGCCTGCTGCTTTTGGCGCGGTAGCCCTGCGCAACGGCGAGCTTTTTGCCGTTTACCTCTATCGTTATGTCGTTACTGGTGGGGCCTCCTTTACACCTCAATATGCGCCGTCACGCTTATATGACTGAGCACGTGGGCCACTTTGAAGCCCATCTCGACCACGCAGACTGCGGGGTCGTCCGCGTGCGGGTAGCATCGCGGCGGGGAAAAGCTCGCGAGCAAGCCTTCGGCCATTTTCTCCGAAAGAACCACGGCTGCCTGTGAGCGGATGCTTTCCAGCGGCGCTCCGCCGACTCGCCCACCGCCGAGACGGCTTTTCAGCGTTGCCCGCATAGTTTCGATCACGTTATCGATGATAAGAATCGTGTTTACTCCCGCAAGCCCCCTGTCAGGGGCCCCGGCGGTGGAGGTGCGGGTCGTGAGCGCGCGTATGCACTCGGTGACGCCACCGACGCTTTCGAACACCGTTACGCCGTTTGCCAGCAGTTCCTGTATCACAGGCTCGTTCAGCGGCTCCGGCATGGTTATCCCCAAAAACTGCGAGCCGTTGAGGTTCGCCGCCGGATCGCTTGAGGCGAGTATTTTTCCGGCCAGAGCGGCGGCGGCAAGCACAGACGAGCGCGAACCCGTGGCCAGAGAGCTCACGGAGGGACAGCACAGCACAATCCTTTCGCAGTTCAGCAGGCTTGCGGCGTCAAGGGCCTCGGAAGGGTCGTCAATGCCGCAAAAGCCCAATCTTTCGCGCCGTTCCAGCGAACAGGCGGTGACATGCGTTTTAAGTGCTTCAAGGTCTGGGCTTTCGCATGCGTCGGTGACGACGGCGCCAATATTTTCGGCGGTCCTGAGCGCGGAGAAAGCACTTTCGTAGTCCGCCCCCACAGGGCAGGCCAGAATCTCGCTGACGCCGCACTCAAACAGAGTAAGTATTGTTGCCCGCATGAACACGCCATCCTCGTCCGGCAAAAATACCTCGCAGGCTTCGTTGTAGCTTTTAAAACGGTATACTGTCCCGTCAGCCGCACCGCCAGAGGCCCTTGCCGCCACCGCCGCGTATTTAAGCGAGAGCGGGGCCGTTCCCGACGAAGAGACGTCGTATCGCGAATACACTCCTGGCCGTTGGTTAACAGTAATCAATCCATCACATCCTTTTTTATCAATACAGAGTCGGTGAAAAGTCTTTCACCGGGCGTCCGCCGCACCCATACCGCGCTCAGCGCGGCCTGCGCGTCTGCGCGATAGGCGGCTTTTTCGGCGTCATACAAGGTTTTTTCGCGGCTGATCTTTTTGACTGAAAGCTCCGCCATATTGAATAATGCGTCGCACAGGGCCTCAAAATACCCCCCGCATTCTCCGGCCTCCCTGCAGTAGAACGAAAACCCCAGCGTCACCGAGGCGGAGGCTCCGTACTGCGGGGATTCCCCGCCCAGGTACCCGCCCAGCCCGGCGGAGCAAAGCTCCGCCGCCGCAATCTCTACGGTAATGACCGGGTTTTTTAAAGGGAATTCTCTTCTTGCGCCTGTGAAGGCAAGCAGCACATCCGCGCCGCTAAAGGACTCCAGCCCCTTGAGATAGTCCGCTATCCGCGTTTTAAGCTCTGTGAATTCCCCTGGCATATCACGCCTCCTCCGTCTGTCTTAAACGTCCCTTGCGGAACACCCCCGCCCCGCGGTAGGTGAACGTCTCTATACTTTCGACCACATAAGACTTCCCGGCGCAGGTGATCTCGCCGCCCGCTTCCAGCGCTTCGCTTGCGGAACAGAGATCAGCGTAAAGACTGAACCTGGCCGTCTGCCCGCGCCCCGTGCTCCCGTGGCCGTCTCCGCTTACGTCCAAAGGCTGTATGCTTGCCGCGAACTCACCGCCGTCACGGTTCATGGCCGTGGCTCCCGCGGCTTTGATCGAAGCGGAAAACAGCGCTGTCAAAGCTTCACCTCCGCCGAGACGAAAGCAAAATTCTTTTGAGAACCCGCAGCCTCCATCAAATCGGCTACTCTGGCCAGATATTCGTCTCGCAGAAGCTTTGCTTCCGCGAGCCCTCCGGCTGAAGACCGCACCGAGATGTCGCCCACACGGATCTCTTCTGCGACGCCAACCGCCGGACCGAGCATCAGATACATGTACCAAGCCTCGGCCGCCGCCGCGTCGCAAAGCCGCTCCATGTTGCCGATTATGTCCGCGTCGGGCCTTAGCCGTTTTATTATTTCAGCTTCTGCCCCGCGCAGCAGCGGCTCGTATTTTTGAAGCGCCCCGTCACCGGGCTCCGCGAGCATTCTAAAGATCCGCAGTATGTACTGTCTGTCGAGCTTCAAGACTACGCCTGCTTTCTAAGTACTTTTACCGCTCCGGGGAATATCTTTGAAAAGCCCGAGATCGCCGTCACGGCCGCCCTTTCAAGCTGGGTGTCGACAAGCTTGTCGTATTCGACCAAAACTCCGCCGGCCGTCACCATTTCAAGCGCGAAATTTTTGTCCAGAGCAATGACCGTTCCCGCTTCCACGGCAGAGCTGCGAAGCAGCTTCGCGCCGAAGGGCGTGCCCAGCGCGCCGGTCCCCTGGAAATTAAGGCCCGTGGCGGGGTCCTTGAACTCGTTTATAGAAAGCATGTCCAGCGTCATGTCGGGAGAAGCCAGCAACACGTTCATATCGAACTCCTGGAATTCACCCCACAGCGCAAGCAGGTCCCCGTACGCCAGCTTATCCCCGGCCGTGGCAAGCTCGTCCACGTCCGCCAGCAAAACGCTCACGGCGTCCTTGAGCTGCGCTTTCGCAATATACGCGCCAATCTGCTTAAGCGCCACGGTAAAGACGTCTACCCGCTGGAATTTTATCGCCTCGTAAGACGCGCGTAAAAGCCTGCCACGCTTTTTAAGCGGAACAAGATTCTCACTCAGCACGATGTTCGTCTCCGGTATAGCCGCGCCCTGCTCAATCTCATCGCAGTAGTCCGTGTCGCCAAGGTCGGTGGTGATGCTGCGGTAGTCCAAAGAGGCTATGTCGGTCTTGGAGGCGATTATCTCGTCGATGATTCCGGAGTCGTTCGCGCCCTGCGCCACCGCGCGCGAAACATATTCGGGAAACAGCGCGGAGGAGCCGGTACTTTCAAAGAACTTGGAGATCGTGTCGGAGCCGGCTCCGCTGACCTTGATGTCAAACCGCTTCAGCTGACGCTGGAATGCGTCCAGCCCCGCGAACTCCGTGCCCGCGTAGGCTCTCGTCGGGTCCTGTGTCTCAAGCGCTTTCGTGAATCCGCCGGGAGCCTTGTACATGTCCTTGCTGAGCTTTACATTTTCGTAATTCATAATTGCCTCCGTTAAATTTTAAATTGGCTGTCGGCTTTTACAGGGGAGGATTCTCCTCCTGCGCATTGCGGCGAAAGGGGATAAAGCCTCGCGGCGGATTTTTGAAACCCGCGCTTTAGCTCTTCAAGCTCACCCGCGTCAAGCTTCTTTACTACAGACTCCAGCGTGGCCGCATTAAACTCCGGATGCGACAGCGCCGCGAATCTCACGACGTCGCGCCGAAGACTATCCGTGAACCGCTCGCCTATCTGCGCCATTGCTTTCAGCCGTTCAATATCCGCGCGGCTTTCGCCCTTTTGTTTGGTCACACCGGCGTTCCTCTGGGCGGGCACGGCCACAAAGCTCCACTCGTAGGCGTCGGTTGGGTCGGTGATAATACCGTTTTCCACGGTCGCCCGGACCCCCACGCTGACCTCCTTGAGAATGCCCGCGTCAATGTCCAGAATTATTCCGGCGGTGCGTTCGTCCTTCACCATATACGCCGTCGCGGTGAGCTTGGTGTAGGGTTCTCCGGCAGCGGTGACGCGGCTTTCGTCCGTGACGACTTCTGTTGAGTAGATTCTCGCCGTCTGGTTCGTGGCCTTGGGGTCGTGGTCGAATATGCCGGTCTTGCCAAGAAATAACTCCGCCAGAGTCTTCAACGCCGGAATCGAGAACCGTTCTCCGTCGCGGTCGCACTCGTTGTCGCAGAGTGTCAGCGGAAAGGCGTACACCTCCTCCGCGCCGAGCTCGCGGCGCGAATACTGGTTTATCAGCGCAAGATCGTTTGAGGTGATCTTTGCCGTTTGCTTTTCGATCGTTCCTGTTTTCAACTTTCGCCTCCTGTTTGCAGTATTTGCGCGGTCCGCGCGTCTATCAGCCTCGCGTTCGCGGCCTGGACCTCGTCCTGTAAATTGATGTCGTCCCATGTTACCGTGACGTTGCTCCCCATACCCCTAAGGCGCGCGCGGCGGTAGCTCTCTAGCTCAGAGGTCAGAATATCCGCCTGCTGTGTGCTCATGCGCTCGGTGCTGGACCAGTGCAGCCCCAGCATGAAAGGCGGAATACCCAGCTTGGCCACAATCTGCTCGAGCATCTGCCGCACGGGAACCTCGGTGTCAAGCAGCTGGTTGTCGGCGCCTATAACCTTGATATCCACGTCGCCCACCGCCACAAAGTCGCGTATGCTGCCGCTTACCCCGCCCTGCATGGCGTTAGACCACTCGGCGGCGATAGACTCGGCAATCTCTTTGGCGTGGGCCTTGTCCAGCCCCGAGGCTCCCGGCTTGTATGTGACGGCGTAGCGCAGGTTGGCCACCCTTTGGAAGTTTGCGCCGACAGAATTGAAGATCTTGAGCAGTACGCCGCAGACAAATGGCAGCGACCGCAAAAGCGGCGTGCCGAGTATTTCGCCCGCGGGCGGGGCAAGCGGAGTGAAGAATATGAGCTCCGGGTATTTTACCGGGGAAAAGCTCACGCCGTCTCCCGCCTCTATCGTGATCTCAAGGGGAGAGTTACCGCGCTTTAAGCGCACATCCTTAAGGCTTGCATTATACAGCGCCGCAATATCGTCTCCCCCGGCCGTCAGCACGGCTTCGCCCACAGCGTTGCCGTATGTCAAAAGGCTGTCGAGATACGCGTTCACGAACTGCTCAAGCCCGTGAGAGGAAGCCCCCACGCGCACATTTTGCGAGAAATTGGCAAGCTCGCTTTGGTGCGCGGGGTTATCTGTCTCCACGGTGAAGCCGCCGGTCAGCCGCACTATCTTATCCAGCGCGGCGTCTATAATCGGCACCGATTCCCGCATAGCGGCGTAGAGCGCGCAGTCGGGCGTCATCAGAGGCACATAGCTGTCCAGCGCCAAAAACGGCTGCAAGGTCTCGCGGGCAGTCTGCACCGCCTTGACAGGCTTTTTGTAGGAGAATAAATCCTTTAAATTAACTTTGATCACCTCACTGTTATATGTATTATTGTTGTAGGGGCGAACTGTGTTCGCCTGTGGCTTTTGCGGGAGAACGCAATTAGCCCCTACCCCCTTAAATCATCGCTTAACCGTAACGGCGGCGAAGGCGCCGTTCTCCGATTTCGCGCCGAACACATGCGCGGCAAAGTACCTGATATCGTCCATCGCGTGGTCGTTTTCCTTTACGGGGACGTCGCTTGCGGCGTTCAGGTTCCAGCGGTAGAGTGAGAATTCCCGCAAGGCGTCGGCGCAGCTTTTGTGGATTTTAATTCTGCCGGAATACAGCGCCGCGCTCACGAGCCTGATACCGTCCTGCACGTCGTTTTTAGCGGGAACCACGTGAAAGCCGCCCCTGCGTTTAAGGCACTCGATAAAGCTCGCGGCTGAAGGATCAACAATAACAGTTTCGATATGAAGCTCCCCCGCGAGAGCGAGCAGCGCGTCGGCGTACTCCTCGTCGGTCTTTTGCACGCCGGTCCCCCTGCCGGAGTGGTAGTACTCGCGAAGCCGGTACCAGCAGTCCCCGTACTCGCCCCACAGCCCGAAAGAAGCCGGGTTCACGGTGCCGTAGTCGCAGGATATGATATGCCGGGTCATTTTGGCCGGGGGAACCGGAGGCCTTGAGAAGACGTGCTTTTTTTCCAAAAACATAGGGTAGACCGCCCCCTCCGCCGCCACCCATTTGCCAAGCACGTAGCGGTCAAAGAACGCGCCGGAGAACTGAGCTTTGTATCTCGCCAAAATCTTTGGCGAAAGCGCAGGGTTGTCCTCCATGCAAAAATGAAGATAAAACGCGTTTTTTTCTTTCGCGTGCCTGATCCACTCGGTATAGAACCAGTGCCGGGGATGCTCGGGGTTACAGTTAAACCAGAACTTAGAGCCATTAACCGAGCATCTCGCCAGCGCCTGCGCCACAAAGGAGCGTGGCATGAGCGCCACTTCGTCAAAGAGCACGCCCGCAAGGGTCACGCCCTGTATCAGCGCCGCGCTGCCCTCATCCTTACCGCCGAAAAGATAAAACCGGTTTTCTCGCCCGCCGAGTCCGATATCAACAAGCTCCTGTGAGATCTTATACTCGCAGGTAAAACCAAGTTCTTTAAGAGACGCCAGCAGAGGGGTCACGAGATTGCGCCGCAGGGATTTTACGGTTTTTCCGCAGAGCCCGAAGGACTCTCCGTCAAACCGTGCGGTGGCCCACGCCGCGAACGAGATTGAAAGGCACAGGGTCTTGCCGCTTCTGACCGCGCCGTCGCAGATTATTGCGTCGCGCGCGATGTGTTTGCTGTTGTCGCACCACCAGGTCAGCGTGGTCATTTGTCTGTGCGAAAACGGACTAAACTGCATCTGCGTCACACACCGACCTGGCGGCGCTCTCCAGCGCTGCATAAAAAGAGCTTGCTGAGCTTGAGATTTCCCGCGCGGACGTATACGACGCCAAAAGCTCCAGCGCCTTTAGCCTGTCGCAGAATCTGATTTCCAGCGTGCCGTCCTTATGTCGCTTGATTTCCGAGACCGCCGAAAGGTTCAGCCTCGCGATTTCTTTGTCGGTGAGCGAGTCCATACGGCACATGAGACGCACCGCGTCGTTGCAGCGTTCAAAGGCCAGCCGCGCAAGGCCTTCCAGCGCGTCCCGCGGGGTATCAGTCATGTTTTTTGCAGCCACCACCTTTGCGTAATACTTTGCGTGGATAAAATGAAAAGGCCCTTTCACTTACAGGTAGAAATCGGCAAAGTGCGTCCAAATCCGGGACGGATGACGCAGTAGAGCCGTTTTGCGCGGCATGCCGGAAAGCTCCTCCCGGTATTGTATTTGCGCGCAAAATCGTGTAGAATAATCACATGACAAGATGGAGGTTTACTTTTGAGTATTGCATTGATCGTTGCGCGCGAGGTCGGGATGATGCTTATGATCACCCTGTTGGGCGCGTACACCCGTAAAAAAGATATTTTAACTGAAGACCACGCTAAGCGTTTATCTGATTTTTTAATTACATATATCGTGCCGGTGCTGATTCTGGGGACCCTGCAACGCGAAAAAATACCCGGGCTTATGCCGGGCTTCTGGATGACGCTGCTGCTGTCAGTGACAGCTTTTACCGGGGCGGCGCTGTTTTTTACACTTATTTTCAGGCGGGGCGAAAACCGCAAAACGGCCCGTGTGGCGGCGGTCCTGCCAAACTGCGCGTTCATGGGAATACCGCTGTTGCGCGCTGTCACCGGTGAAGAGACTCTGTTTTTTTGCGGCGCGATGTTCGGCGCGTTTCAACTGGTGGTGTGGTGCTGGGCCGTCCCCATGCTGGAGGGCGGCGGTTTCAGCGTAAAAAAATCTCTGCTCAACCGTGGCGTCATTGCGTTTGCGGTAGGGCTCGCGCTGTTCTTGGCGGAAATAAGGCTGCCAGCGATGATAATCTCAATGCTCGACCAACTTACCGCGCTGAACACGCCGCTTTCACTGATCGTTCTGGGCGTTTTCCTAGCGGATATAAAACCGAAAGGCCTTGTAAGCTCTTCGCTGGCCGTCAGAGTCATGCTGTTCCGCAATCTTTTGTTTCCTCTGCTGTTTGCGTTTATTATCCGTGTTTTTAATCTGCATGTGCTGGGTGGCAGGGATTTTGCCCTGACCTTTGTGATTCTGTTTTCCTGCCCCGTCGCCGTCAGCTCCATGCTGCTGCCGGTGCGCGCGGGCGAAGACGGCGTGTTCGCCTCAAAAATTGTGGCGCTTAGCATGCTTGCGTCGCTTATCACTCTGCCGCTGATGACTCTCGCGGCGGACATGCTATACTCTTAAAGGGGATATGTTATGAAAATACTTGCCGTGGATTACGGCGACGCGCGCACAGGGCTTGCCTGCTGCGACCGTACCGAGACTTTGGCGTCGCCTTTGGGCGTAATACACGAAAAAAACTACGACGCCTGCCTTAAAAAGGTAGCCGCCGCAGCGCGGGAATACGAGGTGGGAGAGATTATCGTCGGCCACCCCAAAAATATGAATAACACGCTTGGCCCACGCGCCGAAAAATGCGCAGGTTTCGCGGAAAAACTGGCTTTGCTTACTGGGGTGCCCGTAAAGCTGTGGGACGAGCGCAGCACCACGGTTTCAGCACACAATATTTTAAACGAGACCGACACCCGCGGCAAAAAGCGCAAGGATGTCGTAGACGCTGTGGCGGCCGTGCTGATTTTAGAGAGCTATCTCATTTATCGGAGCAACGGCGGCAGATAACGACAATTATAATAGCGTAGCAATCACCAGCATTTCCTCTATCTTGCTGTAAATGCTTTCAAACCGCGAAATATCCAGAGGGTTTTTGCCGCGTCCAACCTCAATTGTGAAGCCCGGTCGGCGAAATTTATCAATAAACCAGTCTTTCAGCCCGCCGTGAGAAGCCAGGCCTTCGGGAGTCGCTGCGGCGTAGCCGCTTGACGCCGCCAGTATCTGCGCCATCAGCCTGCTGCGCGAAGGAGTGCGGCTGCCGTAGCGATAGTATATTTCCTCTCCCTGCGCGTGCATACTGTAAAGGGCGCGCGGCTGGTAGGTAAGGCAAAAGGTCGCCATTGCGCGGGTTTCGGGTTCGCTTTCGGGACGCGGCCCGCCGTAGCGGGTGGGCGCCGGGCCGGTGATTCCGCTATCCTGCTCCATTTCGCGCAGCAGACACCAACCCGCGTCAAAATTGTGGTTTAGGTCCACTCCGCGCGCGTTGGCCTGCCACAAGGAATAATCCCCGCCGCAAATCTCCTCGGTCTCGTCGGCGAGGTCAGAAGCCCCCTTGCGGCCCGTAAGGCTAATCTCCACGCCGTCCGGATTAAGGCACGGAACGACCACCAGCGAGCGGCCCTTAAGCGCCTTGCGCACATCGATATCCGAAACTTTTTTACCTGCCTTAAGCCCGTTTAGCACGACCTCGCAAAAGCGCATGAGAAGTAAGGTGGTTATCCATTCCAGCCCGTGCGTTGCTCCCACGAACAGCGTCGCGCCCATTGGGTTGCCCACGCACATCGCTGGAATTTCCCGTCCCAACACCGATTTCCCAATCGGGAATACCTTTAGCTCCCGGTAGCATTCCTTTAGCAGGCCGATAGCTTCGAGCAATCTTTCGTATGTCGGCGGTTGCCTGTAAAAATCATTAAGCATAAAATACCTCCACTCATCCCAAATAATATATGTGTGTGACAAGTTTTGGTATCCCAAAGGACAAATTAAATAAATAAAATATTTTAAAAGGATCTGCGTTATGGAGCATATTGAGCGCACAGTCTCGTCCGAAACCGTATATAAGGGCAAAATAATAACCGTAACTAAAGACAGGGCAGAACTGGAAAACGGGGCTGTGGTCCTGCGTGAGGTAGTCCGCCACTGCGGCGGCGTGTGCGTTTTGGCATTTGACGAAAACGGCGACGTGCTTTTCGTTCGGCAATACAGGTACCCATATTCCGAAAGCCTGCTGGAGCTTCCCGCAGGCAAGCTCGAGCAGGGAGAAGCCCCCGAGGCCTGCGGGTTTCGGGAGCTGGAGGAAGAGACGGGGTACCGCGCCGCCAAGCTGTTTTATTTGGGCGAGCTTTATCCGTCGCCCGGGTTCCTTGACGAAAGGCTGTACCTGTTCAGGGCCGGGGATGTTTCCAGGCGCAGCCAGCGTCTGGACGAAGACGAATTTCTGTCGGTTGAAAAAATCCCCTACGAAAGAGCTGTGGAAATGTGCCTTACGGGGGAACTCAAGGACGCGAAAACCGTGACGGCGCTGTTGCTTTATCACATGACAAAGGGCTGAATAACTGTGAGACGTCTGATTGCAGCGCTTATTACGGCGTTCATGCTTGCGGGCTGTTCTGCTGCGGGGCAGGCACGGCCCAGGCCGGTAAGCTTTGATCTGGCCGCGCCTGTCGTGAACCTCGACCCGCAGTTTGCCCACGAGCCCGCCGCAAAGATGATAATCCAAAACGTGTTCGAAGGACTGTGCACGCGCGGGGAAAACGGCTCGGCGCAGCCCGGTGTCGCCCAAAGCTGGGAGACCGCTGACGACGGAAAGACTATCACGTTCAGGCTCAGACCTGACGCCCGGTGGCTTGACGGCGAATCTGTTACGGCTGACGATTTTGTGTTCGCGTTTAGAAGGCTTTTTGCAAGAGGCGCGGCCTCGCCATACGCAAAGGATTATATCGCGATCCAAAACGCGGGGGCCGTGCTGGCGGGGGAAATGCCCGCCGCAAGCCTTGGGGTTAGGGCAAACGGTCCCGGAGAACTCATCATTCGCCTTTCGCATCCCAGTCCATTTTTCCCGGACCTATTGGCTGAACCCGCCGCAATGCCCTGTAACGAGAGCTTCTTTTTAAATTCCCGCGGACGTTACGGGCTTGACCGGGAATTTGTAAACTCAAACGGCCCATTATATGTAGATCGCTGGGACGATAAAAACGCCGTCCGGCTGCGCCCCAACGAAAACTATGCGTCGGAGCTGCCGGCTAATACAGGCGGAGTCAACCTGAATATTACCGAAGAATCCCCTGCCGACCGCATATTGGACGGCGAGTCTGACGCCGCGTTTTTGCAATTTGAAGACGTGCAGAGACTGGACTCGGAATACTCCGCAACATCATTTGAGTCCACAGTCTGGTGTGTGATTTTTAACCAACGTTCGCCGGTGTGGGGCAACCCTTTACTCAGGCAGGGTCTGGCCCGCGCGGTTGACCGGGAAATGCTTTGTCCGTCGCTGCCGGAAAAGCTGGTCCTTACAGAGCTGTTCCTGCCTCCCACCGCAACTCTCGCGTCATTAAGCCTCAAACACGGCCAGCCCTTGGGGTTCGACCCGGAACAAGCCGGTCGGCTTTATGGTATGGGTCTTGACGCAATGCCCAACGGCCAGCTTACAGACACGACTATGTACGCGCCAAGCTCCGCCGAGCATCAGCTTGCGGCCGGCATGGTACAGCAGAGCTGGCAAAAGCATTTAAACGCATTTTTAAACGTCACCCCGCAGACCCCGGAGCAGCTTGACGAAAGGTTTGAGTCGGGCAATTTCGGTATTATGATCATGCCGTTTACCCTGCAGACGCCAAGGGCGGAGGTTATGCTGCGCGCTTTTGCCTCCGACTTGGGCGAAAACGAATTTGGCTATGCAAACGCGCTTTACGACCTCAAGCTCGAAGAACTGGCGGCGGCGAGCGGCGCCGACGAAGCCCTCGCGCTCTCGGAGCAGGCCGAAACCATGCTTTTACAGGACGCCGCGGTAATTCCGCTTTACTATGAAAGCGCCGTGTTTGTAACGGCGCCTGACATAACTGGCGCGGTCCCCGTCCCGTGCCTTTCCCGCTTGAGTTTTAAATATTTGGCAAAGTGACTTTTTGCAAACAGGAAAAAGACAAAAGCCCTCCCGTTTAAGGAAGAGCTTTTGCCTTTGCCAACCTCCCCCCGTGCCCCCCGACACATAAGAAGGTTAGTTAAATCCACAAGTTCCAGCTTGCGGGGCAAGGGATTGCGAGAACATCATACACCCAATTAGAGACATCTTTATTATACATCAGTCTTCAGGCTTTGTCAAACCGATTTTGGAGCGCCCGCCGCCATGCCGCAAGACCTTATTCGGTCGCTGGAACAACCGCTTATGGCGCCACCACTCCGCCACCGGCTTCCCGTTACCTTTTGCTTATAAAAGCTGCCAATGCTACAGAGAAGCTTAATGCCAGAAAAACGGTATAAACTGTCTCAAAGGGTGACATTATATGTCCTCGCTTTTTATCCTGCGGCGTGGGTGCAGACTTATATTACCATAAATGAGATAAAAACACAATAAACTTAAAAGCTCGCGAACAACTGCGCGGAAGCTATTTTTATTTCATCCTCGACGGCGCTTACCGTAACGCCGATACCGATCTGCGCAAAATTCCCGCGAATCATGTTTTCGCGGTGTCCGGGACTTTCCTTAAGCCCTTCAAACAGTTCGAGCGCTGCGGTTTTTTCATCAAAAGCGCCTGCGGGAAACGACAAAGCGGCCAGATTTTCACCGTGCCACTTGCCGGAATACTCAAACCCCGATTCGTCAAAGACCGTGTTGTACGGCGTTTCGTTGGGCCTTGTGTGCGAAAACTTGAGCAACGCTTCGTAGCTGCGTATACCCGCGGCGACTTGCATTTGCTCCTGTAGCCCCAGCGGTTCTATTCCCTCTTCCAACCTGAGAAGATTGATAAGCCTCAACAACTCGGCTTCGACCTTTACGGCGTCAAACACGGTGTCCTTTGAGGAATATGGCAATATTTCAGTCGAGACGGATTCATCCTGCACAGTAGCGGGTTCCTGTGACTTGGGAGCAGCCGCGCCGGGTTCGTTTATAGTTTCGAGCTTGGGTTCGCTTGCGGGCGGAGGCAGCTCCGAGGGTGCGTCACGCGGGTCAACAGGCGGCAGGGGAGACACCGGAGGGACCGGAGCGGTGGCAAAAGGGTGTTCGTCCCCGGACGAAGCAAACGGAGTTCTGGGGTTATTACAGGCGGCGAATAAAAGCAGCGCCGCCAAAAACAAAACGGTTATTTTACGGTTCAAGCTTTCACCTCTTGCTGCAAACAGAAATTCTGGTTTTACCTAAATGAAGCATTCGCCGTTTTAGGCTTTATTATACATTCGGGGGCAAATTTACCTGAGGCAAATTAGCATAAAAAAAGCCGGATTCGGCCTCGAAATCGGCAGTAAACGACAATTATGCCAAAAAAAGTTGATTTTCGCACTTTGATGCGTTATAATAATCTTTAATCCTTTTTACTGTTCCATACATATGGGGGGAATGTTTATATGCGCAAGCTGCTTTTGGGCAACGAGGCGGTGGCGCGGGGTTTTTTCGAGGCGGGTGTGAAGGTGGTCTCGAGCTATCCCGGCACGCCCAGTACCGAGATAACCGAATACACAGCCCTATACGATGAGATATACAGCGAGTGGGCGCCTAACGAAAAGGTCGCCGCCGAAGTAGCCGTAGGCGCGAGTATCGCGGGCGCGAGGGCTGCCACCGCTATGAAGCATGTGGGGCTTAACGTCGCCTCAGACCCATTGTACACGGCGTCTTACACGGGCGTCAACGGCGGTCTGGTCGTCTGTGTGGCCGACGACCCGGGAATACACTCGTCACAGAACGAGCAAGACAGCCGCGGCCACGCCAAGACCGCAAAGCTTCCCATGCTGGTCCCTTCAGACTCCGCCGAATGCCTTAAATTCACAAAATTTGGCTTTGAGCTTTCAGAACGTTACGACACCCCGGTTATGCTGGGACTTTCGACCCGCGTATCTCACACGCGCGGCCTATGTGAGCTGGGGGAGAGAGAAGAGCATTTCAGACCCTACAAGAAAGACATTAAAAAATACGTAATGATGCCCGCCATGGCAAGGCCCCGCCACGAGTTCGTAGAACAGCGGATGAGGGATCTGGCCGAATGGGCCGAGACCGCCGAGATAAACCGGGTAGAGATAAACTCAACTCAAATAGGCGTGATAACATCTGGCGCGGCATACCAGTACGCGTGCGAGGCGCTGGGGGACATGGCCAGCTACTTGAAGCTGGGGCTTGTCAACCCGTTGCCGGTGCGGCTCATACAGGACTTCGCCAGCAAGGTGGACGTGCTGTACGTGGTGGAGGAACTCGACGATATTATCGAGACACATTGCAAAAAAATCGGTGTAAACGTCATCGGAAAGGCGCTGTTTTCTTTCTGCGGCGAGCTTACGCAGAGTGTTATTGCCGAAAAAATACTGGGTAACAGGCCGGAGATTCAAAGCTTTGAAGGCGAGCTCCCGAACAGGCCGCCCGTGATGTGCGCGGGCTGTCCTCACAGAGGACTGTTCTGGGCGCTAAAAAAGACGGGCGCCTATGTCAGCGGGGATATCGGCTGCTACACGCTCGGCGCCGCTCCGCCGCTTTCGGCGATGGAAAGCTGCGTGTGCATGGGGGCGTCGGTTTCCGGCGCGCACGGCTTCACGAAAGCCGGCGGCGAAAAAAAGGCCGTGGCCGTTATCGGAGACTCCACGTTTTTACACTCGGGCGTCACGGGGCTTATCAACGCCGTATATAACAGAGCGGGCTTTTTGACGGTGATCGCGGACAATTCAATCACCGGAATGACGGGCCACCAGCAAAATCCTGCCACCGGTCGCGACATTAAGGGCGGCAAAGCGCACAGAATAGACCTTGAGGCCCTTTGCAAAGCGGTCGGAGTTCCGCGCGTGCGCATTGTTGACCCGTACGATCCGCTGGGAACACTGGTCGCGCTAAAAGAGGAGATCGACTCGGGCGAGACCTCAGTCGTCATTTCGCGCAGGCCTTGCGCGCTTCTAAAATATGTCAAGCATCCCGAGGGCCGCGCAATAGACGCCGAAAAATGCAAAGGCTGCAAGGCTTGTCTGGCTATCGGCTGCCCCGCTATAAGCTTTAGAGACGGCAAGGCCGAGATCGACAAACCCCAATGCGTGGGCTGCGGCCAGTGCGCGGGCCTGTGCAGATTCACGGCCATAGAGAGGAGGGTATAAGATGCCGGTCAACGAGGTCAAAAGCATAATGATCGTCGGGGTCGGCGGACAGGGGACCCTGCTCGCGAGCAGAATCATCGGCGAGGTGCTCATAGGCGCGGGCTACGACGTAAAGGTCTCGGAGGTTCACGGCATGAGTCAGCGCGGCGGCAGCGTCGTCACCTACGTGCGCTACGGCCAAAAGGTGTATTCTCCCATAATAGAAAACGCCGAGGCCGACGTAATACTTGCCTTTGAAAAGCTGGAGGCCGCGCGCTATCTGCCTTGCCTTAAAAAAGACGGGCTCGTCATCATGAATGACCAGCGTATAGACCCGATGCCGGTCATCACCGGCGCGGCAGTGTATCCTAAGGATATCTCCGAACAGCTAAAGGCCGGGGAGTTTAAATTTATAAGTTGCTCCGCCGCCTCTCTTGCCAAAGAGTCCGGGAGCATAAAGGCCGCGAACGTGGTGCTTATCGGCGTTTTGGCCAGAAACTCAGAGTTTGAACGCGCAGTCTGGGAAGCCGCGATAGCAGCGACCGTACCTGAAAAATTCCGCGAACTTAATCTTAAAGCGTTTGAATTGGGGTATAATTTTCATCAGTAAGTCTAGCTGGTTTGAAGGCCGGTTACTTATACATTCTTACCTCGGGCACGGCAAATAGGCTGTTGCAGTTACGAGGGGCGTATTGTGGGCGGCTTCAAGCCGCCATGAAAGGGGATGAAGTTGTGGGATACGAGACCGGGCAAATTGCAGTCTGTGTCCTCTCATTTGCACTCAAGGCCGAATTGATAAAATAAATAATATTATTACAAAAAGGAATGATTCGCCTTGAAATACTACACACAGGATATTGAAACCGCGAGCCGCGAAAAAATGCGTCTGCTGCAGGCGCAGCGCCTGCACGACACCGTTTGCCGCGTCTACAACAACGTTGAATTCTACCGCAATAAGCTCGACGAACTGGGTATCAAGCCCGCTGACATAACCAGCGTGGACGACCTTGCCAAGCTGCCTTTCACCTATAAGCAGGACCTGCGCGACACCTACCCCTACGGCCTGTTCGCCGCCCCCAAGGAAGAGATCACGCGTATCCAGGCTTCCAGCGGCACCACTGGAAAGATGACTGTTGTGGGCTACACCGCCCACGACATAGACGACTGGGCCGAGGACGCCGCCCGCGCTATTGTGGCGGCCGGCGGCACCAAGAGCGACAAGGTGCATGTCTCCTACGGTTACGGCCTCTTTACCGGAGGTCTGGGCCTGCACTACGGTGCGGAAAAGCTGGGTGCGACGGTTATACCCGTCTCAAGCGGCAACACCAAAAGACAAATTGACATAATCAGGGATTTCGGCTCCGATATCCTCTGCTGCACGCCGTCCTACGCCATGTATATCGGCGAAAGCATTCAGGAAGCGGGCGTCAAGCCGGACGAATTCCCGCTGCGGGCCGGTATATTCGGCGCTGAGCCGTGGACGAACGCCATGCGCCTCGAAATCGAGCGCCTTCTTGGCATAAAGGCCTACGACATCTACGGGCTCTCCGAGATCATGGGGCCGGGCGTCTCTTTCGAGTGCTCGGAGCAGACAGGAATGCATATCAACGAGGACAAATACCTCGCCGAGATAATCGACCCAGACACAGGCGAGGTCCTGCCCGAGGGCGCAGAGGGCGAGCTTGTGTTCACCTGCATATCCAAAGAGGCGCTGCCTCTGCTGCGCTACCGCACAAGAGATATCGCAAGCCTTTCGCGCAAGGCCTGCTCCTGCGGGCGCACGCTTATCAAAATGAGCAAGCCGCGCGGAAGGACAGACGACATGCTGATCATCCGCGGCATCAACGTTTTCCCGTCCCAAGTCGAAAGCGTGCTGCTTGAACTCAACATGGTGACGCCCAACTACCTGCTTGTGGTCGAGCGCGAAGGCAGCCTGGACACCCTTGAGGTCCGTGTGGAAATGACTCCCGAAATGTTTTCCGACTCCGTGCGCGGCATTGAAAAGACCGAAAAGAAAATAAGGTCCGCGCTGCTGTCCACTCTCGGCCTCGCCGCCGGGGTTAAGCTGGTAGAGCCAAAGAGTATACCGCGCAGCGAGGGCAAGGCCAAGCGGATACTCGATCTGCGCAACAGTTGAAGGAGGGAAACGATATGACGATTAAACAGCTTTCAATATTCATTGAAAACAGATTGGGCCGCATGGCGGAAGTAACAGAGCTTCTGGGCGCGGCTGGCGTGGATATCCGCGCGCTTTCCATTGCAGACACCAGCGATTTCGGCATACTGCGCCTTATCGTCGACAAGCCCGATGAGGCGGTCGAAGCCCTCAAGGCTTCGGGAGCTACGGTCTCGCTAACAGACGTTGTAGGCGTCGGGATAAACGACACGCCCGGCTCGTTCGCAAAGGCCATGCGCGCGCTGGCGGACGCATCGCTCGGCGTTGAGTACATGTATGCGTTTATCACGCGGAAAAGCGACGAGGCCTTTGTAATTATGCGAATAGAAAACGTTGCGGAAGCCGTCGCGGTATTTGAGAAAAACGGCTACAGACTGCTTAGCGGCGACGAAATTTACAGTATCTGATTTATTATTTTTAAAAGGGCCGATGTCATGTAAAAAGTGACGTCGGCCCTCTACTATTTCCTAATTCCTATTTTCTATCTACTATACGCCCACATATCCCGTTTCTTCAATCAGACACTGCCCCTGCGGGGAGAGTATCCAGTCAACAAAAGGCTTTACCTGCGGATTTGAACGGTTCGTCGTCACCGCATAAAACTGCGCCGTGACCGGATATTCCCCGTTTCTTATCGTATCTTTATCGGGATAAACGCCATTTATCGCAAGCAAGCGTATTTCATCCTCCTGCACAAGCTCTGTGGAATAGAAGCGGAACGAAAAGCCAATCGCGTTTTTAAAATTCTTATAGCTCGAAACGGCGTCTATGATTCCACCCATCCCGCCAAGCTTCCGATCCTTTGGCGCAGACATAAGAGCTTTGCCACCCATCAGGCGCAGGAGCGCCGTTTGGCTGCCACTGCCCGCGTTGCGCTGGTACGCAAGGATAGACCCGCCACTCCCGCCAAGCTCTTTCCAGCTTTTTATCTCCCCGCTGTAGATACCCTGTATCTGCTCAACTGTCAGGCTTTCGACCGGATTTTGGCTGTTTACGAAGAATACAAAGGCCTCGCGGCCTATAGGCGTCAGAATCAACTCCGTGCCGCGCGCTTCAGCCGCCGCGATTTGCTCGTCAGAGGGCCCCGCCGCGAATAATATATCCACTCCGCCCTTTATCAGTCTGTCGTACGCCTCCCCGGTGCCTGAACATTGCAGCGCGGGGTCACTGCCAGCCCCTTTTACGCGCTGTTCGCTGTAATCTCCTTCGGGGTACGCGGCCTCAACAAACGCCGCCGCTACCGGATACAGGGCTGTGGCGCAGTCAATAGCAGGCAAGTCTTTGGAAATATCCAGCGTTGAAGGCTCGTTTAACCTTGCGACCTTTTCGCCCTTGAACGGCTCGTAGTCGTTTAAAAGATTCGCCGTAAGCGAGTTATTGCCGCCGTATTCCTCAAGGGTGGGGATACTGTCAATATATGCCTCATAGGTAAAGAATCCTCCAAGGACGATTGCCGCCGCGATCAGGGCAAAAAGAATTACCAGGCCGGCCATTTTACGGTACGGCTTGCTCCACAACGCCACGCACGAAGACAACACGACAATGGCGTACAGAAAGCCCAAAACACCTACTATTATCTGGTTCGAAATCGTGAACGCCGCGACAAAAAGCCCGAAGACGCCGGCAAGGCAAGCGGCGGCAAGTATTGCCGCCGTAAGGACTATTTTTGCTATTGTAGAAAGCACAGCTTGCTTGTTCATCAAGTCAACCTCTATCTGCAATTTTTATATTTCTTAAAAAAATTCGTAATGTCGAATTCCGGCGCGGCGGGGTAGTTTAGCTTTTTAAAAAGGCTTTCGTGTAAGGCCCTGAACTCCTCGGGTATCCGGCCGCGCGCGATCCCCTGCTCAAACGCATAATTAAAGCCCGCCCGCAGCATTCCGTCAAACAGCCAGTAGTCGTCCTGGTCCGCGCATTCATACAGGCGCGCACGCACGGCGTCGCTTTCCACCTCGAACAGGCAGGCGGCCAGTAATTCGTTTTTGTTCATAGCCGTGTACATGTAAAAAGCTTCGCCGAACATTGTCCCCAGCTTTTTGCAGTACGCCGCAATTTGTTTTTTGTCCGTGCAAAGCTTTATCTCTAGCATGTTGGCCCCCAGGCTTTAATGTAGCATGAACATCGTGCGCTTTACTGCGCCGGCTTGATGATACCCGCCCCGAACAGCGCCTCAAATGTGTTAACGGCCCCGCAGTGCTCGACAATTTTTCCGCCATAGAATTTATCTATGTCCACGCCGTATATCCGCAGCTTTTTGCCTGTCGGTTTCGTGCCCGGCCATCCGCCCAGATGCGTGCCCTCCATGATAAACTCCGAGATCACGGTGTCGCCGTCGGCATATTGGCGGATGATATTCATTTTTAAATCCGGGTAGGTGGTGCGCACGGCGAGGAAATGCTCGCGCATGCCCTCAACGCCTGAGGGCAACTCGTCCTCGCCGACCCTTATCACGCAGCTTTCCGCGATGTAATCCTGCAGCCTGTCCAGCAGGTTGTTTGTGGCGATATACTCATAAAAGTATTTCGCGGTTTCCTTGTTGGTCATTGCTTTCCTCCATTTCCCCACGCACGGCCGATATTTCCTCCCTTTACCGCCGCGCCGCGCAGGCCGCGCAATTCCTCGGCAGTAAGCTCGCGCCAGTCGCCGGGCTTTAGCATCCCAAGCTTTACAGGCCCCACCGAAACGCGCTTGAGCCGCGCGACGGTGAGGCCGACAGCCTCGCACATTTTCCTGATCTGACGGTTGCGTCCCTCGTGGATGGTAATCTGAAGCACCACCCGGCCGGGTTCGCGCTCCAGCACATGCACCGCCGCGGGCAAGGTCTTGTGCCCGTCAATAACGACGCCGGACGAAAGCTTAATAAGCTGTTCTTCGCCGATGTCGGGCCGCACCGTTGCGCGATATGTCTTTGAGATATTGTTGCGCGGGTGCATTATTGTGTTGGCGAAATCCCCGTCATTGGTGAACAGCAGCAGACCTTCGCTGTTTTTGTCCAGCCGCCCCACGGGGTACACCTTTTCGGGCGCGTTTGCCAAAAGCTCGGTCACATTCGCACGGCCAAGCTCGTCGCTCGTGGTCGTTACATACCCGCGCGGCTTGTTCAGCATAATATAAAGCCCGCGCTTTTTGGCGTTGATACGCACGGCCTCGCCGTCAACGGCAATCACGTCTCGACGGGGGTTCACTTTCTGGCCGATAAGCGCGGGGTGGCCGTTTATTTTCACCCGCCCCTCGCGGATAGCGTCTTCCGCCTTCCTGCGGGATAATATGCCATTATCAGACAATACCTTTTGTATTCTTACGCCCAGATTATCCATTTTGTAACAAATCCTATCTTTTTGGTGGTACACGGAAAAGCCTGTCGAAAAATTCAGACAGTATATCTTTTACCGTTTTTTTCTCCTTGTATTCATACAACAGGGGGATATCCTCCCCGGCTGTAAGCGTTATCCGCCAAACCTGCTGGCTGTCGACCATAACCTTGATCTCGCCGAGGTATGCCCCCTTGCGCACAGGCGCATACACGAACGGCTCCACGCTGGGCCTGTACTCTATTTTTGCGCCGACCGGAACAGGGACCTCTGCCGGGCCGGTAAGCTTTGCTAAAACCTCGGATTTTGTGCCGCCCGTCACCGGGACCGCAAACCCCGTCGCGTCCGGCGAAAGATCACGCAGTTCCACCAGCTGAAAGCAGCGGTCGTAAAGCTGCTGATGCACGTTCCAGTCGTCCGGGCAGCCGAGCGTCACGCAAATAAGCGTAACGCCGTCCTTGACTGCGGCGGAGACCAGGCACCTGCCCGCTTTTTTTGTGTATCCGGTTTTCACGCCGACCGTGCCGTCGTAGTAATTCAAAAGCTTGTTGTGGTTTGTAAGCCAACGCTCGTAGGGCGGGTCGCCGAACTTTACGCGCAACTTGTACTGCGAACAGATAGCCGCGAACTCACCGTTTTCCAACGCCGCGCGGGCAAGGCGCGCCATGTCGGCGGCGGTGGAGTAGTGTCCCTCGGCGTCAAGTCCCGACGGCGTTACAAAAGCTGTGTCAAACAGGCCAAGCTCCTTCGCGCGGGCGTTCATACGCGCCACAAAGGCAGGGACCGAACCCGCGATCCGCACGGCGGCGGCGTTCGCGGCGTCGTTGCCCGAACTCAAGAGCATGCCTGCGGCAAGAGTCCGCAGGCTGACTTGGTCGCCCGTCTGAAGGCCCATTGAGGAACCCTCGATCTTTATCGCGTCGCTGTCCACGGTAAAGACCGCGTCAATATCATACTCCTCCAGTGTGAGCAGGGCGGTCATTATCTTGGTAGTGCTGGCGTTGGGAAGCCGTTCATCCGCGTTTTGGCTGTATAACTCGCGGCCTGTCATTGCCTCAACGACCACGGCCGCTTTCGCGTTCACCTCCGCGTCCGGCGCGGGATTGCCCGCCGCGGACGCCGGCAATGAAAGAATCACCGCAAACAACAACGTTAACGCTGGCTTAAGAGCATTCCTCAACAGTCACACCTCCGGATATATCTAAAACAAATATATTCGGGGGATATGCAAAAATGAACAGCACGGACCCTGAATGCAGGGGACGGCTACCGGACGTCCCGCAAATTTCGTATATCTCCGGGGCGTCTGGGAAGTCGCCCCCTACAAACCTACTCTGCCGGATTCTCTTTTTCCTTATCCTTCTTTATCATCCCCGCAATTTTGTCGATTAAGCCCGGCACGCTGTTGACAATGCGGTCAGCGGTGTTGTCGGCCGTCTGCATATGCAAGAGCTCGACGCCGCCGCCCCCGCGAATGACAAGAAAGGCCATGGGCGTAATTGTAACGCCGCCGCCGGTGCCGCCGCCGAAGACGTCGGGTTTTTCCGTCGGCAGGTCACTTCCCCCCGCGGCAAAACCGAAATGCACCTTAGAAATAGGAATTATCACCGTGCCGTCAGGTGTGGTGATCGGGTCCCCGATAACGGAATTGACGTCCACCAGCGTGCGCAGGCTCCCTAACGCCTTTTCAGTGAAATCACTTGTTGGAAGCTGCTCTCTCATGTCTTTTACCACCCTTTACTTTTTTATGTTTCCCTTGCTTTTTAAGCAATATCTTCGCAAATTTAAACAACATGCACACCGCCGCCGCCAATACGAAGCCCGGGGCGATCCTAACCTTAAAGGCTATGCTCCAAAATGTCGTTTCGCTCATAAAATTCGGCATTATCAACACTTGAGGCTCCCGCGCCGAAAATACCGAGTCAAGCAGGCTCAAAAGGTTCGGGATGATCACGCAGTACATGCCGTAGTTGTTTCCGGTGGTGTGCGCGTCCGGCCCGCCCACCACGGCCGTCACCTTAATCTTATAAAATATCAAATGCTTTCGTAAAATCCGCATGGCCCTGCGGCTTGTTTTTAAAAGCTCCCAGGCGACGCCGGCAGTCTCGGCAGGCGATCGTTTCTTTTCGGGCTTCTTTTTTTCTTTTTCTTTTGCCTTTTGCTTCTTCGGCTTTTCGCGCTTTGGGGGCTTTGCGGCTTTCTTGGTGAGGTCTATTCCCACAAAGAGATATCTTATCTTTAAGCCGAGTTTGCCGCCGTCATATGTAAAGGAGACGATAACGGGCGAAAACAGCAACAGAACAAGCACGGCCAAGACACTAAAAAAAACAATCAAACAATCGCCTCCTATTCAAAAAAATCAATCTGGCCTTCAAGCTGACCGTCGTCTTCAGGCTCGGCGGCTTCCTCCGGAAGCTCGTCCGGCAGGTCCGGTAGCTGCGCGAGGCTGTTGAGTCCAAAGCTGCGCAAAAACACCGGCGTGGTACGGTAAGAGATCGGCTTGCCGGGAATCGACAGCCGCCCGGCCTCCTCTATCAGGTTCTTTTCAACAAGCGTGCGCACAACATACGCGCAGTCCACGCCGCGCACCTGTTCCACGAACGCGCGGGTCACGGGCTGGTTATACGCCACAAGAGCCAAAACCTCCAGCGCCGCCTGAGATAGCGGGGCGTTCTTTTTAAGCGCCAGTATCCCGCGGATCGTCTCCGAGTACTCCGGCAAGGTGTGCATCTCGAAGCTGTCACCCAGTACGGCGATGTCAAAAGGGGAATCCTGCTTCAAGTATCTTTCGCGTATACGCTCGACCAAATTTCTCACGGTCTTTTCGTCCAAACCAAGCGGCTCGCATAGCTTTTTTAGCTCAACGGGCTCGCCGCTCGCGAAGAGGACAGCCTCTATATTGCGCTCGGCTCTGTCTATATTAAAGTTTGTCGGCTGCACCCGTTTGCTCCTTTTTAAAAATACTGACTTTGCCGCGCTCCATGCGGATCTTCTTGGATTTCATGAGCTCCAGCAACGCCAAAAAGGTCGCGATGATCCCGCTTTTGCCGGTGTCGGCAGTGAAGAGCTTGTCCATTTTAAGTCTACCTTCGCGCCTTAGCGCCCGGAGTACCGCAAAGATCTTAGACGACACGGATATCACAGGCCGCGTGACTATGGGGTCGAAGCTCTCTCGCGGCGGAGGCTGACGTCGCGCGTTTTTGCCCAGCGCGTCCCGCAGCGCGGAGTACAAAAGACCGGGCGGGTGTATTAGCGTGTAGGTCTGGTCAAACTCAAACTCAACCGGCTCCCGCACATAGAGGTCCAGGCCTGTCTCGCCAAGGCGTTTTGCCGCGAGCTTTAACAGCCTGTATTCAATAAGCTGGCCTGTAAGCTCCAGTTTAAGCCGCTCTGCCTCTTCCTCGTGGCGGGGTAAAAGGCTAACCGTCTTCATATACACTAGCCTGCTCGCCATCTCAAGGAATTCGCTTCTCACCTCCATGTCGCGGGCCTGCCACAGGGAAATAGCCGCGACATACTGCTCCAGCAAGGAGGAAATGTCTATATCAAGGATGTCCAGCTTGTGCTTGGAGATTAAAAACAAAATAAGGTCCAGCGGCGCGTCGTACTCCGCGACCTTGAACGTCAGCCTCTCCATAGCAGCTCTATCGGAAACGTCAGGGCGTCAAGGACAAAAAGCACTCTGCCGGTCAGCCACATGAGAGGGCCGGATAGAAAGCCGAAAAACAGCAGCAGAATAAGCACCGTTGAAATCACCTGCTGATACCTGTTCATGGCGAAATATAGCTTTTCCGGCAACAAAACGCCAAAGATCTTGGAACCGTCCAGCGGCGGCACGGGCAGCAGATTAAAAACTGCGAGGCTCGTGTTTATCATTACAATCGTGTAAAATATCTGAGCCAGCATAGAGGCCATGTTAAGCATGCCGTCGCCAGGCTCCGCGATCAACAGCAGCTTTAGCACGACCAGCATGACAAGCGACATTATCAGGTTTGAAACAGGCCCCGCCAACGCCGTCAGCGCCATGCCGAGCCGCGGGCGCTTGAAATTACGCGCGTCCACCATCACGGGCTTCGCCCAGCCGAAGCCGGTAAAGAACAGCATCAGGCTTCCAATGCGGTCCAAATGCGCAAAAGGGTTAAGCGTCAGCCGGCCCTGCGCGCGCGGGGTGTCGTCGCCCAGCTTTACCGCCACATAGCCGTGGGCGCATTCGTGCAGAGGCATGGCGGTAAACAGCACCAGAGCCCTTATCAAAAAGTTAAATAGCATTTCGCGCGTTATGCCGAACAAAAAAACAACTCCATCGCGTATAGTATCTATCATATTATAATGTCAAACGGGCAAAAATACAAGCCGCAAATGCACGGCGGGCAAAAACTGTGAAAAAAATGCTTGCATTATGTCACGCAATCTGATAAAATACGAATGTTGACTTTAAACGCAATTCTTAAAATATTAACCGTAAGGAGGTGCAGAATATGGCGAAATGCGAAATCTGCGGCAAGGGTGTGTCTTTTGGGATCAAGGTCTCCCATTCGCACAGGAGAAGCAATAAAATGTGGAAGCCCAACGTAAAGCGCGTCAAGGCAATCGTCGACGGTTCGCCCCGCCGGGTGTATGCCTGCACCAGGTGCCTTCGCTCGGACAAGGTTGTCAGAGCCGGCACAGTGACCACTGCCGCCGCGATATCGGCCGAATAGCAATAGTAAAGATAAATCCCCGTCGCAAGCGGGGATTTATTAGTTTATCGACATCAAATAAAGGAGTTTTGACATGAGCAAAAAAAAGAAGCGCATATTGAACGGCGTCGGCGCCTTTTTCGCCGTAGCGCTGCTAACGGCGATTATCGCATTTTATCCCATGCTGACAATGCGGCCTACCGAGACGGGCGCTGTCGCGCACACAAGCGTTTACGCAATTAAAAACGCCACGGTCGCTGTGTATTTTATCGATACCGGCGAGGGGATCATCATGGTGGACGCGGGTGCATACGCCGACGCGCTCCAAGAAGATATGAATCTTGAGGGAATATCCGTCGAGGACATCAAATGGATACTGCTTACTCATTCTGACGCTGACCACGTTGCGGCGCTGCCGTTGTTTCCAGATGCGGAGATATATATCGGGGAGGACGAAATCGGCCACCTAAACGGCTCCGTCAAGCGCAACGCCTCGGGTTTTACAAGCCTGCCGGACGGCGTTGACGCCGAAAGACTTATAACATTGAAAGACGGCGCAGAGCTTTCGCTGGGCGGCCTGCCGGTGCAGTGCTTTCTCACGGCGGGGCACACGGTAGGTTCAGTGACTTACCTGGTGGACGAACAGCATTTATTTACGGGAGACGCGTTCAGCGTGACCGACGGAAAAATGTCCGTACACCCATTTTCTATGGACGAAGCCTTTGCCGCAGGCAGTATAAGCGCGCTGAAAGGGCTTGTGGCTTCCACTAAGCTGACATTTACCGGGCATTACGGGGTTTTTGCAGCGGGCGAGCTGTCATAAATAGAAACATGCAAATGTTTCATTATGAATTGGTATGTGTTATACTCGATTTCAGAAAGTAACCGCACGAACTGGCTGGCACAGGCAAGGGCGGTTACTTTTTTTGCGTTTAAAAGCGCAGGAATGAACATCCCAAAAGCTGCAAGTAAATACAGCGTTTCAAAGAGTGCGATTATTTCCCGATCGCGCTTTTTATTTTGTCAAAAAAGCTCCTGCGCTTCTCGTAATTCTTCTCGCTCATCATGGACTCAAAGCTCTTGAGCGCGTCCTTTTGCCGGGTGTTGAGGTTCTTTGGCACCTCCAGCACCATGCGAACGTATTGTTCGCCGCGTCCGCGCCCGTTTACATAAGGTACGCCCTTGTTCCGCAGTCTGAACACGGTCCCCGGCTGCGTACCCTCCGGCACGGTGTAGCTGACCTTGCCGTCCACCGTAGGCACGGTTATCTCGTCGCCCAGCGTAGCCTGCGCGTAGGTGAGCGGAATCTCGCACCAAATATCAAAGCCGTCGCGCTCAAACAGCGCGTCGCTGCGCACAGACACCAAAACCGCGCAGTCCCCGGAGGGTCCGCCGTTGGTGCCGTGATCGCCCTCGCCGCGCAGGATAAAGCTCTGCCCGTCGTCAATGCCCGCGGGCACGTTGACCTCCACCGTGCGGGAAACCCTCACACGGCCCTTGCCGCCGCAATTCTTGCAGGGCTCCTTGATTATCTTGCCCTTGCCGCCGCATCTGGCGCAGGGCTTGGCGGTCTGAACCACGCCGAAAGGCGTGCGCTGGCTCACCCTGACCTGCCCCGTGCCGTTGCAATCCGGGCAGGTCTCGGCCGAGGTGCCCTGTTGCGCGCCCGTGCCGCCGCACTCCTTGCAGTTTTCCAAATGGCTCAGGTTCACGGTTTTTTTGCAGCCCTTAACGGCCTCCATAAAGTCCAGAGCAATCGAAACGCGCACGTCGTTGCCGCGTATAGGCGCGTTGGGGTTCCTCGCGCGGGAGGAGCCGCCAAAGCCGCCGCCAAAGAAGCTTTCAAAAATATCGCCTATCCCGTCGAAGCCAAAGCCGCCCGCGCTGCCAAAGCCGCCCGCGCCCGCGCCGTAGCTCGGATCCACGCCTGCGTGACCGTATTGGTCGTAGCGGCTCTTCTTTTGCGGGTCGCTCAATATCTCATAGGCCTCGCCAACTTCCTTAAACTTGGCTTCGGCCTCTTTGTTATTCGGGTTCAGGTCGGGGTGGTACTGCTTTGCGAGCTTGCGGTACGCCTTTTTGATATCGTCCTCGGCGGCGCCCTTGTTCAGCCCCAGTACCTCGTAATAATCCCGTTTGTCTGCCATCATACACCTCTATATAATTGACAGTTGATAGTTGATAGTTTACAGTTGTGGTATCGCTTCGCGATGATTTAGATATTGTCCGCCTGCGGACTCCTTTACTTTCAACTGTCAATTTTCAACTGTCAACTTGCTTGTTGCATTAAAGCCTTGTGCGGCGGGCCACAAGCCCGCCGCATAACGACAATTAAAATTAGTCGTTAGAATCCACTTCCCTATATTCCGCGTCCACCACGCCGTCGTCGCTTGGGGCCTGCGCTCCGTCCTCCGGCGCGGCCTGCTGCTGTTCGCGGGCGGCCTGCTCGTACATCTTGGAGGAGACCTCGTACAGGGTCTTCTGCAGTTCCTCCTGCTTTTGCTTAATGGACTCTATATCGCTTCCTTTAAGGGCTTCCTTGAGCGCGTCAGATTTTTCTGTCAGGGAGCTTTTCTCGTCCGGTGAAAGCTTGTCGCCCATGTCGGCGATTATCTTTTCGCTCTGGAATATCATCTGGTCGGCGGAATTGCGGGCGTCGGCCTCCTCGCGCTTTTTCTTGTCCTCGGCGGCGTGCTCCTCGGCTTCGCGGACAGCGCGGTCAATATCGTCCTTGCTCATGTTGGTGGAGGAGGTTATCGTCACGTGCTGGGTTTTGCCGGTGCCCTTGTCCTGCGCGGAAACGTTCACTATGCCGTTTGCGTCTATGTCGAACGTGACCTCTATCTGCGGGACACCGCGCGGCGCGGGCGGGATATTGTCCAGATGAAAGCGTCCGAGCGTCTTATTGCCGCTGGCCATTTCGCGCTCACCCTGCAGAACGTGTACCTCAACAGATGTCTGGCCGTCGGCCGCAGTAGAGAATACCTGCGACTTTTTGGTGGGTATCGTCGTGTTGCGGTCGATTATCTTTGTGAACACGCCGCCCAGCGTCTCAAGACCCAGCGAAAGGGGAGTGACGTCAAGCAGCAAAAGGCCCTTTACGTCGCCGCCCAACACGCCAGCCTGGATAGCCGCGCCGATAGCCACACACTCGTCGGGGTTTATCCCCTTGAACGGCTCCTTGCCGAAGAAATTCTTTACGGCGTCCTGCACGGCGGGAATCCTTGTGGAGCCGCCCACCAACAACACGCGGGAGATATCGCTCGGCTTCAGGCCGGAGTCGCTCATTGCCTGCCTCACGGGGCCCATGCTGGTCTCCACAAGGTCGGCGGTAAGCTCGTTGAACTTTGCCCGTGTTATGCTCACGTCCAGATGCTTGGGGCCGGATGCGTCCGCCGTGATAAACGGCAGGTTAACGTTGGCGCTCGTCATGCCCGAAAGCTCTATCTTTGCTTTCTCGGCAGCCTCTTTAAGGCGCTGCATGGCCATTTTGTCGGCCCGCAGATCAATGCCGCTGTCTTTTTTGAATTCGTCCGCCAGATAATTAATTACGCGCTCGTCAAAGTCGTCGCCGCCCAGCTTATTGTTGCCAGCCGTGGCAAGGACCTCCTGAACGCCGTCGCCCATCTCAATTATCGAAACGTCGAACGTGCCGCCGCCCAAGTCGTATACGACGACCTTCTGGTCGTTTTCCTTGTCCATGCCGTAGGCCAGCGCAGCCGCCGTGGGCTCGTTGATGATGCGCTTTACGTCAAGCCCCGCGATGCGGCCCGCGTCCTTGGTGGCCTGCCGTTGTGCGTCTGTGAAGTACGCAGGTACGGTTATGACGGCTTCTGTGACCTTATGACCCAGATACGCCTCGGCGTCGTCCTTCAGCTTTTGCAGGATCATCGCGGAAATCTGCTGCGGCGTGTAGGTCTTGCCGTCTATGTTTTTGTCAAAGCGCTCGCCCATATGGCGCTTTATTGAGATGATAGTGCGGTCCGGGTTGGTGATAGCCTGCCGCTTCGCCACAGTGCCCACCATGCGTTCGCCGTCCTTGGAAAACGCCACCACAGAGGGCGTCGTCCTCGCGCCTTCCGGGTTCGGGATGACGACGGCCTCGCCGCCCTCCATTACCGCCACGCAGGAATTTGTGGTCCCTAAATCTATTCCTATTATTTTTCCCATGATATGTTTCCTCCCAATTTTAAATATAATTTACAGTTTATAGTTGATAGTTGACAGTTATGGTATCGCTTCGCTATTGATACAGAATTTTCCGATTGAGAATCCCTTAAACTATCAACTGTCAACTGTCAATTCGCTGTCTGCACCATCGCGACCCGTATTACTCTGTCTCCGAGCTTATAGCCCTTTTGCAGCACCGCCGCAACCACGTTTTCGCCAAGGCTCTCGTCGTCCACGTGCATCACCGCGTGGTGAACGGCCGGGTCAAAGGGCTCGCCGGCCTCGCCTATCTGCGTCACTCCCATATTCCCCAGAGTGTCGTTAAGGCTCTGGTGGATGAGGTCAAAGCCCTTGCCAAAGTCGTCGGCGCCGTGGGGGAACGCCGCCGCCCGCTCAATGTTGTCAAACACGGGCAAAAACTTTGCCAGCGCGTTTGCGGTGGCCGCCGGGTAGATATCCTCGCGCTCCTTTTGGCTGCGTTTGCGGAAGTTGTCGTACTCGGCTCGAAGCCTTAAATAGCTGTCGTTGAGCTCCGCGAGCCTTTCGTTAGCGAGTTCAAGTTCGGTCTTTTCATCCGGCTCCGCCTCGCCTGCGGGATTTTCCGCAGCTTCTTCCGCCGCCGTTTCTTCTGTCTTTATTATTTCTTCATCAGGCATATTTATTTTCCTCCCGGTCAGTTGTCCAGCTCATAGGTTTCTGCAAGCGCCTCTCCGAGCATTTTGGCAAAGTACTCAAGATGCGGGATGATCTTTGCGTAGTCAAGCCGTACGGGGCCGATAAGCCCTACCGTGCCGGCCTTTTGCCCGCCTATCTCGTAGTTTGTCGCCACAATCGAAGCTCCGGAAAGCTCCATGGAGCTGTTTTCCTTACCTATTAAAATTTTAAAGTCCTGCGCGCCCCAGTCAAACAGCGCGTGAAGGCGTCTGCGGTTTTCAAGCAGCACCAAAATTTCGCGCACCAGTTGGGAGAGCTCCCCGTACTCGAGCAGCTTGCTTCCTCCGCTAAGATAATACTGCCCGTCGTTAATCTCCCGGCAGAGCTCGAAAATCGCGGACATTAGCGGAGTAAACAGCCTTGAGTACTCGCCGAGCGTCACCGAGACCGAGTTTATATAGGTCGAGGTGACGGAATCAAGGCTGCGGCCCACAAGCCGCGCGTTGGAAAACTTAGTAAAGAACTCAAGCAGCTCCGGAGTCACCTTAAAGTCTACACGGCAGACCTTGCTGCGGACAACTCCGCTTGTCGTGATCACCAAAATCACCACAGTGCCGGCCCCCGCCGCGATAAGCTCTATCCTGCGCACGGCCACGTTTTTGGGCGTTATAGAAGTTGTGACGCTGGCGCAGTTTGTGTAGTCGGCCAAGGCCTCCGCCGCGTCCTCCAACAATTTGTCCGGGTCTGGGTCGCGCACGTTGAAGAGCGAGTTTATCTCGTTTTTTTCATCTTCGGTCAGGGGCTTGCAGGTCATCAGCGAGTCTATATACTCGCGGTAGCCCAAATGCGACGGTACACGCCCTGCGGAGGTGTGCGGCTGTTCCAGGTACCCGCGTTCAAACAACCAGGCCATTTCGCCGCGTATTGTAGCGGGTGAAGCCTGAAACTCCAGCACATGGCTCAAATGCTTGGAGCCCACAGGCTCGCCCGTTCGTATATAGCTCTCTACTATCGCCGAGAGTATCTGTTGCTGGCGACGGCTTAAGATCACGTTTTTCACCCGCCTCAATTGGGGTATTGCGCCCGAGTTAGCACTCGGCACCCATGAGTGCTAACAATACTTTAGCATATATTTCCCGTCTTGTCAAGCGCCATTCAAAATTATTTTGCACTCTCACCGTAAGAGTGCTATGTTGGATAGATGTTTTATTATTACTACGGTTCCCGTAATAAAATACAGCCAAAAATTTCATGCAAGAAAGCTGGACAATTCATCGCGTATTTGCTATAATTAACTTCAGACGCATTTGTGCTTTTTGCGAGAAATGCCTGTAAAATCTTACGAAAATATTGTGGAGGTTTTGTCTAAATGGCAAACAAAAAAACCAACGTCCCATTTCACGGGACTCCGGAGCAAAAAGCGGAGCTGATGGAAGCCCTGCACGAGCTTAAGCACCAGCGCGGCGCGCTCATGCCCGCAATGCAGAAAGCGCAACATATCTACGGGTATCTTCCCATAGAGGTGCAGAAAATGGTTGCGGACGGGCTCGGCGTCCACCTGGAGGAAGTGTACGGCGTCTCCACGTTTTACTCGCAGTTCGCGCTCAACCCAAAAGGCAAGTACAAGGTTTCGGTATGTCTCGGCACCGCCTGCTATGTCAAGGGCGCGGGCGCCATATTTGACAAGATCTCCGAAAAGCTGGAAATAAAAAACGGCGAGTGCAGCGCAGACGGAAAATTCTCGCTTGAAGCCTGCCGCTGCATAGGCGCGTGCGGCCTGGCCCCGGTCATGACGATAAACGAAGACGTCTACGGCCGGCTCGACCTCGGCGAGGTAGAGGGCATCATCAAAAAATATCAGGACATGGAATAAGAATAAGCTTACGGGCTCACATTAAAGAATCCACCGGCGTTTGCCGGTGGATTCTTTGTGTGTATCATTGCTTTTTCTGCCGCAGCTCCGCGCGTTTTATTTTGCCGCTGATTGTTTTGGGCAGCTCGTCCGTGAATTCAATTATTCTCGGATATTTATAAGGCGCGGTCGTGCGCTTGACGTGCTCCTGCAGCTCCTTTACAAGCGCGTCCGAAGGCTCAAAGCCCTTGTTGAGCACCACGGTCGCCATTACTATCTGCCCGCGTTTTTCGTCGGGCGCTGCGGTGACGGCGCACTCCAGCACGGCGTCGTGCTCGGAAAGCGCGCTCTCGACCTCAAAGGGGCCTATCCTGTAGCCGGAACACTTTATAACGTCGTCATTGCGTCCCACAAACCAATAGTAGCCCTCGTGGTCGCGCCACGCGACGTCTCCTGTATTGTAAACCCCGCCGTCAAAGGCTTTCGCGGTGAGCGCCTCGTCAAGGTAATATCCCTTAAACAGCCCCACGGCGTCGAGGTTGCGCACGACAATCTCGCCCTCCTCGCCGTCCTCGCAGGAGTTGCCCTCGGCGTTTACAAGGTCTATGTCGTAGAGCGGAGCGGGCTTACCCATAGAGCCGGGACGCGGCTCGAACCACGGGAAATTCGCGATAAGCACCGAACTCTCCGATTGGCCGAAGCCCTCGGACATCTTAAGCCCCAGCAGGCCTTCTATCTTGTTGAATATTTCAGGCGAAAGCGGCTCGCCGGCATTGCCCAGATGCTTGATAGACGAAAGATCGTACTTCTCCATTCCCTCGGCAAGCATAAAGCGGTACATCGTGGGCGGCGCGCAGAAGGTCGTCACCTCATATTTTTGCAGCTTGTCCAGCAGGTTGGCGGGTACGAACTTCTCCATATCGTAGGCAAAGATCGCGGCGCCGCTGATTAGCTGGCCGTAAATTTTGCCCCAACCGAACTTCGCCCAGCCGGAGTCTGACACAGACATATGCAGCGCGTTTTCCCGCACCTGCTGCCAGTACTTCGCGGTCACGATATGCCCCAGCGGGTGGGAAAAATCATGCAGCACCATTTTTGGCATGCCCGTTGTGCCGGACGTAAAGTAGATGAGCATGGGCTCGTGCAGCGTTGTGGGGACTCTTTCAAGTCCCGCCGGCTGTTTGTACATGTCGTCAAAGCGCCGCCAGTATACATCCTCACTTGCCCGCTCGCCGGCGACCGTTATGGCGGTCTCAACGGTGGAGCAGGAGGGCAGGGCTATTTCCATCTGCGTGAGCAGATAATCGTCGTTTACGCAGACTACGGCTTTCACCTTTGCGGCGTTTGCGCGGTAGACGATATCTTTCGCCGTCAGTTGCATGGTCGCGGGGATGATGACCGCGCCCAGCTTACAAAGCGCCGCCGCGGTTATCCAATACTCAAACCGGCGGCGCAGCACGCACATTACGACGTCGCCCTTGCCGATTCCCAGCCCCCTGAACCAGTTTGCGGCCCTGTTTGAGAGATCGCTCAGATCGCCAAAGGAAAAGACACGCTCGCCTCCGCGGTCGTCGCACCAGAACAGCGCGGTCTTTTCAGGCGAAACTCGCGCCCATTCGTCTATAACGTCGTAGCCGAAATTAAAGTTTTCGGGTACGTTAACCCGGTAATTTTTTATAAAGTCCTCGTAGGAGTCAAACTCCGAGCGGGGTAAATATCTATCAAGCAACTAAAACAAATCCTTTTTATTCAATAATTACCGTCACAAAGCGTGCTTTTTCGCTGCCGCACGCTTTTTGCCCATGAGGATGGGTCGGGTCGAAATAGACGGCGTCGCCCTCGTTAAGCCTGTGCTCAACCCCGTCGTAGACCAGAATGACGCTGCCCTCAAGCACCAAATTAAACTCCTGCCCACGATGTGTCACGAGCGCCGCCGGCTTGTCACTGGGTGAGAGCGTGACAAGCAGCGGCTCCATAACCTTGTGCGCAAACATCGGTGCAAGGCTTTCAAATTTATATCCCGGATACCTATTGATAGAACGTCCGGCCCCTCGCCGCGTAATTTCATATGTATTGAGCCTCGCGGGCTTGCCGGTAAGAATCTCGGTCATATCCACGCCAAACTTCTGCGAGATATGATACAGCACGCTGATCGGTATGTTCTCCCCGGTCTTTTCGTATTCCAAATACTCGTCCTTGCTCACGCCGGCCTCGGCGGCCATTTCCTCGACCGTGCAGCCGCATATCTCGCGCAGCTCCGCTATTCTTGAGGCTATCTGCAAAAACTCCTCGTTCATTCCAAACTCCCTTCACCGGTAAAGCATACCTAAAAATATACTATATAAAATAAATCATTTACGCGCCTTTGTCAAGCGACGTCCGGTTATAACATCAACCCGTTTTCAATATATATGTTCCAAATGGGGGTTGGTCACATGCTAAAAGCGAAAGCTTCCGACGTCGTGGCGGGCGCGCTTTTGCTGAGCGCGTCGTCCATATTCGTGCGCATGGTCGGCTTTGTATTCCGCATCTATCTTTCAAACAGGATCGGTGCGCAGGGAATGGGCCTGTATACGCTTATAATGTCATTTTACGCCTTGGGGACCACAGTAGCGCTCTCGGGCGTCAGTCTTGCGGTCTCAAAGCTCGCGGCAGAGGAACTGGGCCGCGGCAGTTACGCTGGAGCCCGGCGGGTCCTTCGCCGCGCGCTAACTCTCGCGCTGCTCTTCGGAGGCCTTGTATTGGCTGTTATGTGGATATTTTCCGATTTTATTGCCATACAAATCCTAAAAGATCCCCGTTGCGCGCTCTCGCTGCGAATCCTCGCTCCCGGAATGCCAATGCTCGCGGTTTCGGCCTGCTTCAGGGGGTATTTCATAGCGTGCCGCAACGTGGTCAACACGGCGACCGGTCAGGTGTTGGAGCAGCTTTCAAAAATGGCGCTCATAGTAGTACTGCTGGGATACTGGCTTCCGCGCGGAGTGGAGCACGCATGCGCAGCCGTCGTGGTGGGCATTACTTTCGGCGAGCTTGTGTGCTTCATCCACACGCTGATAGGCTATTTGCCGGAGCGCCGCCGCTTAAAAAACCCGAAAGAGAAAGTCCCCCGCGGGACTGGCGCGCGCATATTGGGGATAATCGTACCCGTTTCGCTCACGTCCTACGCGCGCAGCGGCCTCAGGCTCATGGAGGACGTGCTGGTGCTCTCGGGATTAAAAACATTCATGGCTCAAAGCACCCTCGCCACCGAGACCTACGGCAGGGTCAAGGGCATGGTCATGCCGTTGCTGGTGTTCCCGCTGTCGCTTTTATCCGCCTTTGTAATCACGCTTACGCCCGAGATATCCCGGCTTGACGCCGGCGGCGAGCGGGAGAGGATGGAGCGCGTGGTCTCGCGGATACTGCATGTCACATGTATAATAGGAATATTTATCGTTGGCATATTCATGACCTTTTCGTATGAGCTTGGCGTCGTTTTTTACCGTGACGGCGACGTGGGCGACGTCCTGAAGCAGATGGCGTTTTTATGCCCTTTCATGTGCGTGGAGATGGTCGTCGTCAGCATTTTGCAGGGCCTTGGCCAGCAAAATGCCGTCATGCGCTATTCGGTGACGGACTGCCTTTTGCGTGTGGCGATGGTCTACGCCCTTGTGCCGAAAACCGGCGTCAGCGGATTTTTGTGGACGGTAGTCGCCAGCAATATCTTCACCTCGGCGCTCACCCTTATAAAGCTCTTAAGGCTCACGAAGATAAAGCTAAAGATAAACGACTGGATACTCAAGCCCGCGCTCGCCGCCGCAAGCGCCTCGCAGATTGTCAAGGCCATGTGCAACTTGTGGTTTTACAGGGCGCTTCCCACATGGCAGGCGCTGCTGTTGGGGCTTTTTGCGATAGGTTTTTGCTATGTAACGGTGCTTTTTTCGGTGGGAAGCATCGCGCCCGAAGACTTTAAATGGGTTGCGTCCCGTCTCGGCAGCCTCACAAAAAAGCCGGAGCCGCAGCCGGAGATAACGGGAATTTAACGTAACACTTGCAAAGTTGGCTTTTCGGTATTATTATAGGTGTGACGGCGTTCCCGCCGCAAAGGGGGTATACTAATGTCAATAACTGCCGATATGACAATAGGAGCCATTCTGGACAAGCATCCCGCCGCCGGCGATATTCTCTATGAGCAGGGCATGCACTGCTTCGGCTGCCCGAGTGCGAGAGGCGAGACGCTGCATGAGGCCTGCGAGGTTCACATGGTAGACGCCGCCGCGCTTGTAAAGCGGATAAACGCCGAGGGTTAATAATTGAAACTGGTGGAGTGAACTATTATAAATTTTCTTTTCCGTCTTGGCAGAGGTATTAGGCGCAAGACTGTCGATGTGCTTGGCCTTGACCTCATGAGCGAGCAATTCCACATGCTCGCCTGCAACTATGTTTTCCTGATGATTTACGCGACGCTCGAGACTGTCTTTGTAAACACCCTGCTGTACCGGATATCCCCGGAAATGTCTATCGTAATACTGTATCGCGGCATGACGTTTCTTTCCTCGGCTGTCACAATGCACGCCGCCGCGTATATCGGGCGAAAAACAAGCCCGGTGCACGTTGTGCGAATTGGCGGCGTGTTGTATCTTGCCATGTACGCGGTGCTGTTTTTTGGGATGGAGCACATGGACGCGCTCATGTACGCAACGGCCTTTTTGTCAGGCACCGCGGGAGCTTTTTACTGGGCAGGACACAACATGCTAATACCGCACTACACACGCCCCGCAAACCGCGACGTGGGCCTTTCCATACTGTGCGTCATACAGGGCTTCGCGACTCTGCTCGTCCCGGTGATAACCGGCGAAGTCATCTCCTTTACCTCGGCCGGCTTCGGCTCGCCGGATATTGGGTACCGCATAATGTTCGGCGTCGGTATGCTTACGGTTTTGGCGCAGGTGCGCTATCAGCGAAAGCTGCCTTATGTGGAGAGTACGGCGCACGAGAGCAAGCTCGGCTTGGCCGCAAGGCTTTGCGTGCGCAGCGCGGCCGTACGTTACGCAATGTGCTACGAGCTTGTGCGCGGCTTTCGAGACGGCACGTTCATGTTCATCCTGAACATGCTGCTGTTTGAGCTTGTAAAATCAGAGTCTCTGGTCGGCGTCAACGCATTTTTAACTGGCGCCATGTCCATATTCGGCGCGTGGGCCTACGGCCGGTGGGTGACCCCGAAGCTGCGCGTGCGATACACGCTTGTCGCCACGACCTTTATGTTTGTTTGTTGTTTTTCGCTGTATTTGCTGCCCTCGGTGGCAACGGTCATGATCTTTGCGATGATCAACGCTTTCTTCGCGCTTTTCGTCGTAAACACAAGCGCCAACAACGCCATAGACGCGCTGACGGAAAACGCTCTCTGCCGCAAGGCGCTGGGCGAATTATTGTCTATCCGCGAGGGCTTCCTTGCTGCCGGGAGAATATCCGGGCTGCTGGTGCTCATGTTGTTTCCCGACGACATGAACGGCGTCATCTCGGCTATGCTGGCGCTCACTGCTTCGCAGTACCTGTTGGCCGCGCTGATAGCCTTAAGCAGACGGATATCTGAGCGCAAGCAACGGAGGATGCAGGCGTGGGGATAATAAAGCTTGACGCGCGCCTGGAAGCGATAAAGGCGATGGTCCCCGCCTGTAAGACCGCCGCAGACATAGGCTGCGACCACGGATATTTAATTTGCAGCCTGAAGCAGAGCGGCGTCATCGAGCGCGGACTCGCCTGCGACACAAACCCCGGCCCCCTGGAAAACGCGAAAAGGACTATCGGTAAATACTGTCTTAACGGCTGCATAGACACTGTGTTGACCAACGGGCTTAATGGCTTGTCCCAACTGTCGATAGACACGTTCATTATAGCCGGAATGGGCGGTGAGACAATTGCCGACATCATGCTCGGTCAACCGTGGATTTTCGACAGTCACTTAGACTTTATTCTACAGCCTATGACAAAAGAGGAAATACTTCGGCGAAGACTTTTGACAAATGGCTTTGTTATCGAAAAAGAACAAGCTGTAATTTGTGATAATAATATATATACTGTATTAAGAGTCAAATACACACAAAGACTACTATGCTATGACGAAAGCACTTACTACACTGGCCTGCACACAGAGAACGGAGACCGCGCGTCCGCTCTGTATTTGGAGCGGGTAGCGCGGCGTCTGGAGAGGCGCGCGGCCGGTTTGAGGGGTTCACGGCAGCCGGCGCAAGCAGTCAAATACCAAAGGCTCGCGGAGTCAGTTCGCGAAAGGATGAAGTCGCCAAATGCCTGAAACGATTTATACAGTGGAAGATTTTCACAATGCAGTCGACAGTCTCGCAAAATTTTCGGCCGCAATGCCGGGTGACAACGCAGGGCTCTTAGCCGGATCTCGCAAATTGACCGTAAAGGCTGCGCTGGTGGCTCTGGACGCGACTGAGTCTGTCCTGGCCGAAGCAGTTGAGCTCGGCGCGGATCTTTTAATTACGCACCACCCCATCATATATCCGAGCGTCAAAAAGGTTGAGGCCGAAAGCCTGCTCTATAAAATAATTTCTGCCGGCGTATCGGTCATTTGCGCGCACACGAATCTTGACGCGGCTCAGGACGGCGTCAACGACTCGCTCGCCGCGAGGCTGGGTCTTACAGGCGTCAGCGTTTTGGAAAGCGAGATATTCCCGGGGCTGGCCAGAATAGGTGCGTTGGAGCGGCCGATGTCTCCGGCGGATTTCGCCAAATATATAAAAGAGCGGCTGAATGCCGGTTGTATTCGCTTTACTCAGGGCGGCGAAAGCGTCCGCACAGTCGCTGTGGGCGGCGGAAGCTGCGCGGAGCTCTGGCAGGAGGCAAAGGCTGCCGGAGCGCAGGCTTTCGTCACCGCAGAGGTCAGGCATCATCAGTTCATAGAGGCCGCGAACGCGGGGTACACGCTGCTCGACGCGGGACACTACGCCACAGAGGCGGTCGTCGTGGAACCGTTTGCCAAAAGGCTTATGGAACGGCTTCCCGGGGCCGGGATATTTATCTCTGAGTCGCAGGCCGACCCCGCGCATTATATATGATCGAAAGGGATATGCAATGGCATTTGACGGCGCTTTTTTAAGCCGGATCAAAAACGAAATAACAGAGACCTCGCTGGGGGCAAAGCTGGAGAAAATTTCCCAGCCCTCGCGCGACGAGCTTATACTGCATCTGCACAGGCGCGACGGCGGCGGCAGGCTGCTGCTTTGCGCCGGGGCGACGGGGCCGCGGGTCCATTTTACGGCGGCCTCGCCCGAAAACCCGGCACAGGCTCCCATGTTCTGTATGCTGCTGCGGAAAAAACTGGCTGGCGCGAGGCTTTCCGGCGTGCGCCAGGTGGGGCTGGACAGAATCTTATTCCTGGACTTTGACTCGCGCGACGAATTGGGAGACCCTGTCACGGTTACTATCACCGCAGAGATAATGGGGCGGCACAGCAATATAATCGCGATCGGGCCGGACGGCCGAGTGTTGGACTCCGCCAGGCGCGTCACCGCAGAAACCTCAAGCGTCAGGCAAATACTGCCCGGTATAAAATACGAGCTTCCGCCCCTGCAGGGCAAGCTCAATTTGACAGAGACGCGCCCGGCCGATGTTTTGGAACAGATATGTAAACGTGACGTCGAGCTGTCGAAAGCACTGCTGGAATGCGCGGAGGGGCTCTCGCCAATAGTCTGCCGCGAACTTGCCTACTACGCCGCGCGCGGGGTAGAGGTCCCGGCCCGAGATATAGACCAGACCCAACGCGAAAGGCTTGCATACGCTCTTGCCGATTTTTCCAGAAAGCTCGCAGACGGCTACTGCCAGCCCACGCTGGTCGCAGAAGCCGCCACAGGACGGCCACGGGATTATACGTTCATTCCGGTGTCACAGTACGGCGCGGCCATGTTCACAAAAAGCTACGACACATGTGGCGAGCTGCTTGACGCATTTTACGCCGGACGCGACCGCGCGGAACGCCTCAAGCAGCGCTCCGGGGATCTGCTTAAGCTTCTCGCGAACGCCTCGGGCCGCCTCCAGCGAAAGCTCGCGGCGCAGGCGGAGGAGCTCAGAGTCTGCGCCGAACGCGATATTCTTCGCATAAAGGCCGACATCATAAGCGCCAATGCCCACGCTCTGGAAAAGGGCATGACTAAAGTAAAGCTGCAAAATTTTTACGACGAGTCCGGCGCAGGACTGGAGATCGAGCTTGACCCGCGTCTTTCGCCAACCCAAAACGCCCAACGCTACTACGCCCTTTACCGCAAGGCGTCCTCAGCCGAAAAAATGCTGACCGCGCAGGTCGCCAAAAGCGAGACCGAGCTTAAGTATATAGACTCGGTGTTCGACTCGCTTACCCGTGCCGAAAGCTCCGCCGAGTTGGACGCCATACGCGACGAGCTTATAGAGGGCAGATATCTGCGCAGGAACGGCCGCGACAAAAAATCAAAGGCCGCAAAGCCGCAAAAATTCATGCCGCACAGGTACCGCTCGTCAGACGGTTTCCTGATACAGGCGGGGCGCAACAACCTGCAAAACGACCGCCTCACACTGCGCGAAAGCAGGCCAAACGACGTATGGCTCCACACGCAAAAAGTACATGGAGCGCATATTGTTATATCTACACAAGGCGCTGAAATTACAGAAATAACACTTCGCGAAGCCGCATGCATAGCCGCTTTCCAGTCCCAGGGCCGTGAGAGCGGCAAGGTGGCTGTGGACTACGCGCTCGTAAAACACGTTAAAAAGCCTTCCGGCGCAAAACCCGGGATGGTTATTTATACGAATTACAAAACATTGGTTGCCGAGCCTGACGAAACGCTCGTTAACTCGCTCAGGGAGGAATAAGGAGGGTATCAAATGAGTATCTTACTCGCGCCGGTCCCGCTGTTCACAAAAGAAATGACTATGGAAGCCTGCTACTTCAGGTATCAAAAGGGCAACGATCTTACAGGGGCGGGGATTGCCGCGGGGCTGTTGGACGGGGCTATGAATTCCCCCGTGCTGGAAACGCTCAGGAATGTCGGCGTTGAAGCGTTTGCCATGGACAATCCCGTGTTTGTCCCCGTAAGTCCGCTCATGCTGCTGGGCGACCTCTCACGCCAGTGCCCCGAGCCGTACGACAAGATCGTATTCCTGCTCGACGGCGAAGTCGAACCAAGCGAGCTCACGATCGCAAAGATGCGAGAACTCACAGACAAGGGCTTCCGCTTCGGCATGTTCCGTATCAGCGACGTGCAAAAATACAAGCTGGTCCTGCAGGAATGCGAGTATCTGTTTTTAAACCAAAAATCCGCTGCGTCGCAAATAGGGCCTTTTTCGCTGCCGCCTCATCTACGCCGGCTCAAGCTGGTGGCGACGCATGTTGACACGGCCGAGGAATTTGCCAAGGTCAAGGACAGGGGCTTCAAGCTGTTCGAAGGTAATTTTTACCGCCTGCCGCTCACGAAAGGCCGAGCGGCTGTGGCGCCCCTTAAGGTGAATCTGGTGCGTATTTTAAATACGGTGCAGGACCCCGACTTCGAGTTTGAGGTTTTGGCGCAAATCATCGAGCGCGACACCGCGCTGACGCTTTCGCTGATGAAGCTCGTCAACTCGCCGCATCTCAGGCTGCCGGGCAAGATCAAGACCATAAACCACGCTATAGCCATGCTTGGTGAAAGCGAGGTCCGCAAATGGGTCGCGACCTCCGTTTCGCGCCAGCTGGGCTCCGACAAGCACGACGAGGTTACGCGCCTGTCGCTTATCCGCGCCAAGTTCGCCGAAAACCTGGCCAAATGCCTTGATATGCGCATCCACGAGCGCAGCCTGTTTTTGATGGGTATATTTTCCGTCCTGGACGTCGTACTGGACGTTTCGATGCAGGAGGCGGTGAAGCTCGTTCGCGTAGACGACAATATCAAAAACGCGCTTGTAAACGGCAGCGGGCCGTTCGCGGCAGTACACAGGTTCATACTCGCCTACGAGCAGGCCGACTGGACGTCCATCTCGCGGGAGTTGATTATCTCGGGAGTCGCGGTGGACGATATTTTCGACGCGTACATAGACGCGACGCTGTGGTACAAAACGCTTATGGAAGAAGCCGAGGAGGCGTTTGAGGAGACCGTGCAATAAAAGGGGATTCAATGTAAACCGGCCGCTCGGGGAGCGGCCGGTTTGCTGTGTGTGCCCGGCATGGGCACAGTCTCTACGGTTAAAGTCCGGAACACGGCCGGCAGCGGCAAGTGTTAGCCAAGGCCAAGGGTGTCCTCCGCGAG